>Ga0157364_1008644_pt1 | contig 10551 bp, 4 predicted proteins | sample AttsexASBM2_FD_111476 | JGI IMG/M metagenome (GOLD analysis project Ga0157364, IMG submission 111476) | Fungus gardens microbial communities from leaf cutter ant in Ribeirão Preto, State of São Paulo, Brazil - Atta sexdens ASBM2 | ecosystem: Host-associated > Fungi > Mycelium > Unclassified ... | reverse complement strand
AAATTTGATAAAAACAAAATTGTACTTTTTTAAATACATCTAAAAATTATTATACTATTATTATACAAAAAGAATAATTTTGCTAAAATATCTAAGATTTCATTTAAAGAGAGAGAGAGAGAGAGAGAGAGAGAGAGAGAGAGAGAGAGAGAAATCTAAAATAATTTTATTACACTATTAAAATAATTACGTGGAAAACTCACAAACATATATAGCAACGTTACAAAACAATTTAATATTCTAATAATCAGTTTGAACATTCTATATAATCACTTTGATAGTTTAATAAAATTATTTTCAAATCTATATTTAGCTAAATTTTTACTTCCTTTTTTTCTGTGTACAAAAGAATGGTCCAAGAAAGAGTTAATGTAACTATGTAAAACTCGACTTATGTAAAGAATTGCGGAACCAAATAAGCCGGATGTGAGTCAGGAACCATAATTAACGAAATATTCGACTACCATTCGAGTGACTAGAGTACCGTAATGCAAGTATGAGCGACGGGAAGACGGAAGGCGCGCGCAACGTTGAACGGGAGAAATTACAAATGAGAAGTGGAAAACGGCGGCCGGACCGAAAGAAAGGTACACAAATGCATATGTATGGTAAGCGCGTATCGACGTCGCCAGAAGTGTTCGTTGGCTGGCTGGCTGGCATTGTGAACGACCGGTAAACAATTAGTCGCGCCGTATGGCGATGAATCATTATTAAAGACGACGATGACGAGCTCGACTGTCCTCAGGCGCTCCATCGTGCCGGTCATTCGAGCGGGCCTGGTTAACATGCGACATTAATTTGCGTAAGGTGTGTTTTGGGGTGCTACTTGAAAAGGCAGCAGCGGATGTGGGTGCGCAATAGAAAAGAGATGACGTACTGAGAGCGAGAAAGGAGGAGGAGGAGAAGAAGAAGAAGAAGAGAAGAAGAGCACTGGCCCCGGTGAGACTTCGCCAGGTCTCATTTGCTTTTCAATGCGCTGCTTCCCTTCGTCTTCTTCTCATTGTGCGACACGGCCATTGTCGTGCCTCTGTACACGGTGTATTACCTGTGCCTATCCGTATTCGTGTCGGCGTGGGTGGCGACCGCGCACGGCAGCCGCGTTAAAAGGCTGATTCCTGAAACATCTCTCAGATACCTGTCCGTGTCTTGCATCTTTCGAGGATAATCGCTAGAAATTATTCGTCTTCGATGTTCATCGCGCTGTTACGACTGTCAGCTGAAATCCGTGTTTACGGATCGTTACGTCAGACAAGCGCGAGAAATATCGAGAAGACAATAATTGTAAGAGACTGTAATAGTGAGAAAAATTCGGCTCTAATGAATTCATAATTACGAAGAAACGTTTAAAAAGAAACGCATACACGTCTATGAATTATTCTATTCTATCCTAGTCTATTCTCTATTCGGTTCTATTCTATTGATGAAAAATAAAAATAATAAATTGCCAAAATCAGTTTTGCTCAAAATTTTAATATATCTGACACATTAAATTTAATTACTATTAACATCCTATATTATATCCTCGTCTTTAGCCGTTTTTATTATTAGAGTTTATATTGTACTTTCAATAATGAGCAAACATAATTTATTTTGCTTCTTAAAAATAATAAGTTACACTCTCTCTGGACACTGCATAAACACAGCAAGAACGATTTTATTGAAGTACTTAAAAATTGAAGTCCCATAAAGCACACTTTATCTCAGAGATCTTCCTAGGAACGTTCTCATCAGGACATCCTTCAGAACGTTCCTTGGAAACTTCTATTCTATATGAGGTAATATAGACTTAAAAATAAGGATCCCTGAATTAATCTCAAGCTGATTCCTAGAATGGCTGCATTCATGCAGCAGAGAAAATTGTAAATCAGTGAGCGCTCAATGTTTCTTTAATGTGATCGATTCCTGCTTTCTTCGCTCGATTTTAGTGTAAGTACCAATCATATTAAAGAATCACTGAATGCTCATTGATTAATTTTTTTTTCTGCCAAATAAATTCTTTCCTTGAATAAATAAATCAAAAAAGCGTCAAATATGATTAAGATTGATTCTTACATAGTGCTTAGTAATACTTGTATGTAAATTTTAAAAGTAGCGCTACATTTTCAATTATATAAAAATAAAAATAGTTTGCGTGCTACAGATTTCAAACTATCTACATATCAACTACTCGTCAATTGCTCAACATTGCAAATTTGATGTCATGCGTATGGCTGCTTCGCTACACGATCCTCTTCTAATCTTCAGCTATTCGCATTTTCTCGCGGGATCGTAAAATGCGGGCCTCGGTGTTCAGTTTGCTCAACTACGATCCATCATAGAGATAACAGGGCTACTGGGAATTCATCCTAAGTAATCTCGTGCTTGAAAGACCGATAACATTCTACAGGCGGGAGATTTCTCCTCATCAGTACGCGTGATTGCGACGTCAAAAATCGCAAGTCTCGTGCTTCCGGATGCCCGGCGGCTTTCTACTCTAGTAGCAACGTAATAATTCTGTATAATGGCGGTCGGGTGGCGGGTAGCGAGTGCGAGTCGATTCGATTCGGCCCAAGTCGACTCGGAGACGCCCCAGGCGGCTTAGCGCAGCCGTGCGAAGGTGAGAGACCACAGGCTGTTTGTACCGCTTAGGCTAATGAGGTACAGATGGCGATATTCTTGTGCGCCGTAAGGCGAATCGGAGGGTGAGATGTGAAGAAATACAGACGAGGCACACGCACGCACGCACGCACGCACGCACGCACGCATACGCACGCACGAGGGCAGTCGAATCCGGCGCAAGGTGGCTATAAGAAGGCTGAAGAAGGCGGACGGGCGCGAGCGAAAGGGGTTGCCCTCGTTTGATCTGATTCTTATCTCGGCCAGCCGGTCGATCGCGGTCCTGGCTACCGCCAGCGATCGCTATCTCACTGATACACACCCTCCTTTTAACCCGGTGTTACGGTGAAACCTGCGGTGGTTGAGTGCACACGCTCGCCTTTTTGGCCGGGCGCAGATGCGCCGCGGCGCAGTGCTTGCATACCGGCGCGGATACGTCGATCCTTGTCCGATAATACGACGCCCTACTAACTGATGTCCGCTCGTTTCACGGTGTACGTATTATACGCGTGTGTGTCTTGTATATGATAAGCGAACGCTTAGATTTGCTACACGTTAGTAGTATCTCCCCGGCACGGAAAGCCTTCGGAACAATCGTCTATCGCACCTTTCACTGCTAATTTCAAGTATCTTATGTAACTTGTAAATCACAGTTTTTGAATTATGTTACTTTTGAAATAAGAGAGGAATATGTTAATTGTCTTTATTTATCACAGATATCAAAGTTTTATCCTATAACTTCGAGTAAGCGAACTTCTTCTTGCATTGGATGCATAAATTACATTGCTCAGTATTAATTTTGGTGACGCATCCGAAAGGTCGATTCACGATTATCGTCCCGCACACAGTGAATGATTGTCATTTGAAGCATGCCACAGCTGAAAGGTTAATTACTTGTTGCTCGGACTTAGTCTGTGACTAATGCAAGATGTCATCTATCTCGATTTCATCGACGAAGAAATTTTTCGTTAACACGCTGCAGCATGAAAGTCCAAATATTCGCGATGTAGAAATTCGTAGGGCAAGTCAAAGGGACGCTTGGAATCGGCGCGAAACGAAAGCAGAGCGGACAGCCGTGATTTCACACCGCGGCCGTGATTCGTGATTTCACGGCAGCTGCTCGCGCGGCAGGAAGTGAGACATCATACGTGTGCGCTGGCACTAACTTTCTTGCATAATGTGAAATCGGGGACGGGACGCGTCGGCCGCTCGTCTTTAAGACCGACAATCGCCAAAGAACAATGAAACGATGAATCGTTCTTTGGCAGCCAGCTCGGTTGGCATATACTGTATAGAATAGATCAAACTGACTCTTTCAAAGATAAGAAAAACTATTGTATTTTCTACGAAAAACGGGATTTTTTTATATGTAGATTTAATATCGAATCATGAGTCGCAAAACAAATGAAAAATATTTTCTTCTCAAGAGATGTAAGAGGATTAAAATAATTATTCGAGGCAAATTGATGTAAATATTTTTGCATGTTCAATCTTTACGTTTTCAATCTTTGCTCCTCTCTCGACACTTCTCTTATAATACTTTTCTTTTGTAATCAGTTATAAGTGAATTTAGATCGATAAAAATAAATTAAATAAGAGAAAGAAATCTCATTTCCGATTAAAGCGGATCTTCGGACTTGATAATGTTTACATGTAAATTTTGCAAATAGATATATTTTTTAGTTATACAAACTGCATTAGTAGATTCGGTTTGTTAAACTTGAAACGCCGTTATAAATTAAAATTGAAATTCACGTACATGTCACTTCTTTTGCAAACGTCTTTAATTAGTTGGTCATAGCCAGAATTTCTAGAATATCGAAGCTTCTACCTTTTAGCTGCAATTTCGGAAACAAGAAATTGTGAAAGTGCGACACAAAGTCATTTGAATAGAATGATGTGACGTTATATTTTTTTAATCACTTGACGACATTTCAGAAATTCAAAAGTCACACTGTGACCGATTAATTAAAGACAATTACAAAAGAAGAATGCAACAGCGATGCAAAAATTGAAAATGCTGAGTGATATATCGATTTTAAAGAATTTTTTGTTAATAAAAAATACTTAAAATATCTTTATGACGTATTATTTATTTATACAATTTTTATCTTAATAGTTACAGATCGTACTACGTATATTACGTAAATTCTTTAAAATCTCTTAGAGTTAATGACTAGAAAAATATAAGATTTCGATCGTGATCATAACTTGCATGGCATGCTACGTCACAGCCTCGTCGTAGGTAAGTCAAAGGCGATAATAGTCTTGGTTGTTGTTTGCACTTATTCTGAAAGGGGAAAGGGTTTCCGCTGAGGGGCGGAATAAGTGCATCCTTAATTACCTTCTGGCTCGAACCGATAAAAGGATAATAGACGCATCTTCCCTCTATTTCCGTTGCGTTGGCCGATTGCCACGCTCTCGTCTACGGATCCCAATTTTTTAATAGTCGTCATTATGGCTTTCTCGATATAGACGGGCGCCGGAGATGTAATCCGTGGGCATCAAACTGGAACGTTCGCGTTTGGTATAATACGGACAGGATGCTAATTTGATTATTAGTCGGATTGCGGCAGTTACGAATCGCAGAACTGCTAAATTACGGTAATCATCGTTTCTCGACAACGCGCGCTTTCTTATCGCGGGAAACACCGCGTACCGCAATTACAAGCGTTTATCTACAGGGTAACTCCAATATATATGCTGTATCTGACAAAAACTTAATTTATTAAGTATTATTTACTATGTTTAAGGTAAATGACCTGTGCCATAAAAACTTTGTACTGTCTACTAGGAAAAAAATATTAGAAATTCGAAATACTTATTCTTCTTATTCTTATTAAAAAAGAACTTTTGAAACCCTTGTATTTTTATTATATATTCTAAAAGGGAAGAATATATGGCTATTCATAAAAGAGGATGAGATGTACGGCTCACAAAAAATTTACAAATAATATTAAATAAAAAACTAATTTAAAAATAAAATTGACAAAACATAATAAGATAAAAAAATTATGATCTTGAAGGTTATAATTTTCTTCAAGATTATAATTTTCTTACTATATTTTATTTTGTTAATTTCAAAATTCGTTGCTGAAAAAAATTTCCTACGTCATGAAAAATCACATATATATATTATATAATTTTATATATACATATTTTTACATATATATATATTTTAATTTTTTTTTCAAAATTGTGATAAACAGATTTTGCCAATGAATTCGTATTCAGCAAATAACATCGAAAATAATTATTCATTCTCGTATTGCAAAATGGAGATCAAATTTTGTCGGACAGTATAATTATGTAGAACTCCTAATCTAATTGCCAGAATTGTTCAAATTTTCTTGCAACATTACATTATGCTAACACGCGTCATAATTATTTTAATAATGCAACAAAATTATTTTCAGATCTGTATCTAGCTAAATTTTTAGATACTTCAACAAAATTATTTTTGTGTAGATAAAAAATCTCTAATAAATTGTGAATAATAAGAAAAACAATTATATATGAAAATGTGTAATTATTAACAATTATATATGAATATTTCTAGGCTCATATATCCCAACAAGACTTTTTGCGGGCAGCACGAAATGATGTAGATGGGTACATAAAGTAGGTGGACTGCACTTATTTACAACTCCGCACGAGCGAGGTAGCGCAGGCTCGTACGTTAAATTACGGGTAGGCACGCGTGCAAGTACTATTAGTTTTCTCTCGTGCGTATGCGCCGCCATGACTGGGTAAGGCATCAACATTTCATATTATGCAAATACCACAATCAAAAGAGCACCGCAGTGGTTGGCAGTTGCTGAGCGTGCGGCAATAATTGCGCGAAAAATCGTGAATATGACAGTTGGAAAAGTCCGATCACGCACGTTAATAAATGGCGGTTTTTCAAGCCACTTGAACCACACACTGTTGTTTCCTGTATGAAATTAATTTTTAATATTTTAAATCTTTTTCTTCGAAAAGTGAATTTAATTTTCTATCAAAGAGTATATTTGTTGAAACATTTTTGTTAAATTTTCTGCAATTTAGCAATTACTTTATTACTTTTAAGTAGACACAACACTCTAGTACAACACTCTACGCATAGTTATCTTAAAAACTTTATTCTGGAAAAGGAAAATAAAAAGAATTGCCCAGACGTCTTAAAATTAATTGTTTTTACACTTTTGTATCTCGTACAAATATAAATAAAATTAACTCTATACATTGCTATTAAAAGTGCTATTATAGTGCCATAATTATATTAAAAAATATAACTATAATAAAATTTGTTTGGGATGTCCTGAACACCCCACTTACCTACTTAAAGATTAAAAAGAAGTAGACAAAAATACATAAAAATTTGTGTTTGTTGTGTTGCGGTAACGAGAAAGTTAAAGGGCCGATCAAAGTTGAAAATATGCACGTATGCCGCGAATGTATTCTTACGTGTATCCGCGGTTTCTCGCGAGTTCCGTGAGCTACCTATCGATCTTCTCACGCTTTCTCTTCTTGCGGTCTAGGGAAGATGAGGGAGATGCCGGTAGCTGCAAGGGAGAAAGAAAGAAAGAAAAAGGGAGAGATCGTGAAACTGTGTGCACCAGATAGACAGAGGAGACCGATGACCCGAGAGACAGGAGCGACGGAGGAAGAGACTGCACCGTCAGTAGGATACAGAATCGAGGGGGGAGGGCGGTGGCGAGGGAGAAGAATTGAAAGAAGTTATGAAAATAAGGCGAAGCCGGAAGGGGGCGTACGATATGCGCATGCGACGATCGACACGCAAGACAGGCGCTCTAATTTTAGATCTTGTCACTCTGACGCCAGCTGGCATGTCTCTCCCCGCCTATTACACGCGTTTACGCACACACTATAGCTGACGAGAGTGCAACGCAGCGCAATGCACGCATTGCAAGTACTACAACTGTATATAGATACGTTCACATATATATATATATATATATATATGTGAACCCTGCGCGCTGCATGTCCGATCCGATGTGACTTCACGTCACGATCACCAGCCTCATGCACGGATGCGAAACGTACGAGAGATGGATGCTTACCCGACTATTACACACGAGTCCACAATACCCAATGCGTGCAATGCGTACGAGAAGCTGCATCCATCCGTAATCCCATGATCACCTCCATATGTCCACCAGACATGCCACCGTTTAATCCCGACCAGTTCCGGAATCAATTTATTTCACGAAATTTGGATTATTCAGAGAAAAAAAAGGAAGTATTTTTTTAGTAGTGGCAACTATATAGATAATAATTACATCAATATTATGTGTAAAATTAAATTTAGTTGAATAAACTATTTTATAAACTATTTTATTTAATGCTTGTGACTTTAGTTGCAATAATTACAGAATAACTTATTCAACTATGTATATTAATTTCGAACACTTGCAGTTGTAGTTGCTATAAAATAGCTTATTCAATATACATTAATTCTATAACATATAAAACTTGTAACAGTTGTCACTTACGTACATAGTTGCTACCACTGTGTTCTTTGTACGGGGGAAATGAAAAATTATCAGTACTCGACGCACTTTTTGTATGACTTGTAACGAAACCAGATTCTTGTGTGAATTATAACGACAGAAAAAAAAAATTATATTTCGATTGCAAATTATGAAGCAACCATTCATCGTGAAAAAGTCACAAGACAGGCGGGGTTAAAAGTGAGGGCAAGTGTATCGTTCTGTCCTTCGATTTAGACGAAGCAAACATTAATTCGTCACAAGTCGTTTAAACGTTAATTGCAAATCAAACAAGGGACTTGACATCTTCGATGAAATAATTACGCAGTAACGGTAGAGGAGGAAATATGCGATTTCCATCTCTGAGACATTAAAATAATTACTATTATTATACATCACGTTGGACAGTTGGACGGGACTTGCAATAAGAAGTATCAGATTGATCTAAAAGTCTGCGCAATTTACCGGTATGCACGGTATTTTTCCTCCCTGTGTCGAGGAAGTGCGCGTGTGTATAATGATTGCCAGTTGAACATGCGGATTTAGCGTCATCCGTCTTGCCATGAGAAGTGTTGTGATATAGTATAATTCATTTTCTATAAGTTGCGCATTTCTTCGTCATAGCAACATATGTTAACAAGCACGTACGTTCTAAGTAATAAATATAAAATTAATAATAATTAATATCTGATATAATGCAAAAAATAATAAAGATTTGTTACTGATAACACAAACAAACTACCAAGAAAATCGTTTTATTTTACTTTATTGAACTTAATGTATGATATGAGAAATGCCGCGATACAAATATATATAATTCATAATAATATTCATTTTCTATAAGTCGTACGACATGTTAATAAATACGTACGTCTTAAATAGATACTAAGCAGTATATTTAAATAGATATTGTTCTTTTATTTTAAAATTGATATAATTCAAAAAATTAAATTTTCTAAAAAACTATGTTTCTATTTAACAAAAAGTATTTGGTAATTAATTAAATAATAAAAAATTGTTTGATAATTAATCAAATAATATCAACAAAAAGAATATATTTTTATGATCAAATATCGTTTTTGTTTCACAACCTTTAAAAAAATCATTTTTGAGTTGTGACGATTATTTTTAGATTTTTCTTTCTGAATTGTAATGATTTTGATGAAACATTTATAAAACATTTTTTTTTTAATTGTAACGGTTTTGATGATTTCTTACGAAATTAATTTATTTTCTATGATTGATAAGATAACGCTTATTTAACTCATTCGTGGCAATAACTCGAAAATCATTATTTAAATTTGCATCACTTTTTAAGAAAATGATATGATAAAATTAATATCTGAATATAATGTAGAAAAAAAAGTAATTGTTATTGATAATATACAAGCTATTCATTTAAAGTATCGCTTTATTTTGTTAAACTTGATTATTAATTCTATCTTCTTTATCTCTTTTTTCCCCATTTTAATCACTTCACTCAATTTCGCTTAATTTCATGTGTAAGTAAAAATTTTCTCTTCCCACGTGAAGCTTAATGTGTTCTTTATACTTACTTAGAAAATACATAGGTAGCTATTTAAGAACGAATCTCGTAATTCAAACCTAACATTCAACACGTGCACCTGTCGAATCCGGTCTGGACTTGGCAAAGCGAGCTCAATCTTCCGTATCCGGGAAAGCGTGTTGAGTCGCATGCAAGGTTCTTACGCAAATCGTAAATGATCACGAGGGGGGGGAAATCAAATGGATGACAAAGAGGAAGACGAAGCGAGCCATCGAAGAAAAGGCCATAATTTCGAGATGGCATCACAGTGACGATGCACAGGCTAGGTCAGTCTGATCGCGATAAATTGCGGACTGTGTGCAAAACGGGGAAGAAAAGTAAAGCCAGGGCATCGTACTCCGCGGATGTACCTTACATGAGCGTGTATCTAACGGATCCGCCGATGAGAGAACGGAGGGACGGATGATATCTTCGCTCTAAGTTCCATGGCAATCGCGAATGGAAAGAAGGCGCACTCATTGGACCTTCACTTCCTCTCATTGTTCTCTATCGTCTCCTTTCTTCACGAGTTGCCGCGAAGGCAGCTTTCTCAGCTCTCCTTAATTCGCCCAGTGTATTCAGAGAAGGAGGAGGAGAAGGAGAGAGATGGACTACCCGATGGTAACAGTGTAACATCCGATTAGCTCATTATGCAAAGATCGACGTTGATAAATTCGACGCTTCGGCCGCTCGAAATACGCGGTTGCGGGCAATTCCGCTATTGTCGCTCCGCGTTACGCTACCAACACGCTTCCGACAGATATTCCACGAGATGAACGATATCGATTATTTCTTATCTAGCGGTACCGTTGCCAACTATCAAGTGACACTAATAATGAGCTTCCGGAGATATAATTGGTGCTTCCGTTAGAAGCACCCTGAGATCGTTTTCATGAGAAAGTTCGCACTATTTTTTTT
>Ga0157364_1008643_pt1 | contig 10552 bp, 6 predicted proteins | sample AttsexASBM2_FD_111476 | JGI IMG/M metagenome (GOLD analysis project Ga0157364, IMG submission 111476) | Fungus gardens microbial communities from leaf cutter ant in Ribeirão Preto, State of São Paulo, Brazil - Atta sexdens ASBM2 | ecosystem: Host-associated > Fungi > Mycelium > Unclassified ... | reverse complement strand
TTATATATATATATATATATATATATATATATATATATATAAAAAATGTATACGATATATAGTATAGCTAGAAAATAAAAGACTCGTATATATATATATATATATATATATATATATGTCTCTTATTTGCAAGCAATACTATTGACTACTTGTTACATTGATGAATTAATTTGCAATCGTAACTAATCGATTGATTTTTTTAACAAATATCACATTTGCTTTCCCTTGATTTATTCCTATAACAAAATCATTTCTCAGTGTAATTCTAAAATAGTTATCGTTGGACGCTGTATAAGTATACACGCTTCGTCTTGATCTCGTCTTCGAATTTATCTCATTCTCCAATGCTGACAGTAGAACCCGCTAAAAACATACCACCCAACAATTTAACGTCATTTATTTCTATTGCCTTTATACGGGCCGTTACGTCATGCCGATTTCTCCGCCCTTCGTTGCCATTCTCATGCCGAGCTGCAGCTATGCAAAGTAAATTTCTCAGCTGTTTTCGCCACACAAAAATTTCTCGTTGAAATTTTTCAACGCGACAGGGATGCACAACCAAGAAATGCAAACGCGGATCAATAATTTAATCGATGTAGTAAGCATTATATGAACCAGTTCGAAAAACCAGTTATACTTCGTTAAACACGTTCTGCTGTTTCTGAAAAGATTCGTAACGCCGGTAGATCAACCTTGAGAATAAAGATCTCCTAAACATATTTAATAATACATAATTTACATTATACTCGTTACGATTTATGTTTCTACTACTAGTACTTTCGCTTTGACTGCTCAACAGCATAAAATCCTGCCTTGACAATCGTGACGAGGCGGTATTTTTCTTTCTCTCTGGTTTTATCTAATATTCTAACCGATCTAATACGTATCATTTAAATTTTCCGAAAGGCGCGGCGTTAATCGATGTCGATTATAAAGCTCGTGCAACACAAGCCGGATTCTGCCCACGTAATGTCATTCAAAAAAGGAGTGGGAATTTTGTTTGGGTGGAAAATGAAAAAGAATCCTACGCGCTCTCTTTATACTCGCGCAGTTATAATTTTTAGAAAAAAAAAGAAAAAAAAGGAAATAATGAAAAATAATAAATAATTTAACAAAACTTTAAGATAAATAATTGAAATTAACAAAAAATAGAAATATTTGTAGAAAATAATTGTAGTGGAGCAATTAATATATTGTAGCAAACACTTGTCAGCAAGGAACTTGTTAAGCCATCTGTCAAAATCGAAACATACAAAGCGAACGGGTAAATAGTTATTTTGTACTACTCATCTAGATATTTTATTATTCCATCGATAATATCTCGTATATCTTTAAGATATCTTTACATTGGCGTTAATGCAGCTCGATGGGAAACTGTCTAAAGGGTCTGCATACGAGAAGAGTGATAAAAAATGAAGCTGAAGAAGCAGACAGAGAGGAAGATGCGGTTGCCAGGCAGATGTCGCCGCCAGACAAGCGAAACTGGTGATTCGTAAAACGTTCGCACGAACGATTGTCACGCAATAGCTATGACATTATATGTATGTGTATCTCTTCGTTTAGTTACGTACATTGAACTAGTATTTCCGAGTTAGCTCAGCTTTTGCTCCTTCGCTCTAGATTGTTTTCCTTTAAATCATTAATCGTTATAGATGTTAGACGCGTTAGATTCTACATCGCTTGAAATCAATTGCCGCAAATTTAGACAATTGTCTCTATATCGATATAGCTGTTGACAAGTTATAAATTACGAACTGTTTTTCGTGCATGATAAATTCTACAGTTCGATCCTTATCGAGTGATAACCGTTTAGAGTAAAAGCGACTTATTACGTCTTTCGAAACGCGGTCATCTACCCGTCACACGGTTCGGCAAACGCCTTATTCTCGAAAAATATCGCAGAGATTACAGTGTATCCTCTACAGTACAAAATATTGTAGCAATATTATGAAATATTATACTTTTAATATTTTGTAGGAAATGTTGCAATATATTGCTGCAGTGTTAATTCAACAGTAAGTACGCGGCCTCACCACGAGATGAACGCGCTTCTCGTAAGAAGAAAATATTTAATACAAGAAGGAATATGCAAATTGAGTTGGCAAGTCTCCCAACTTGAGTTGGAGATTCCCAAACTTTTTCGAGTGTGCTTTCTGGATTCCCGAATATTTTTTAATCATAATTTTGTCGTGTATAGTCTGAAATGTGATGATAAACACAATAACATTTTAGCAATTAATAAAACTGGATTATTAAAATATTGCATAAAGTTGCAGCATTATTTCTTTAAATATTGCGGTAATATCTCAGAATATTGCAGCAATATTTTATTTTAGCGGACATAGAAATAGTGCTACAATATTGCAGCAATATTTATGAAACACTGCACTCTTTCAAAGTATTATTGCAATATTGCTGTAATATTTCGTGCTGTAGAGAACGTTACACATATTATAGATTCAAGAATATAGACTCTGATGATCTTTCCGTTCTTCTATCTAACAAATGGATTAAAAATGGAAATTTTATTTCGCGTTTTTTATTTTAAATTCGGTTTGTTGCAAAAGACATTAAGCCTTTATACTCATATTAAGAATCCAAATCCTAATTTCAGACTTTCCCTAAGTTTTTCAAAAATTAACAACAAAAAATTTTGAAGTCGTATCAATTAATCAATCTTAGTAAGATAACAAATCTGAAGTAAGAAAGGAAAAAGCATCAAATATTATAATATTTTAGAACCAATTAATTTTTTTCCAATAGATAATAAAATATAATTTAGACTAATACGCGTTTTTATCGCTATCTTAACAATGCAACAGACGTTGTAAATCGAATTCACATTAATCCATACTGTACAATTTATATTGCCTATGCATCCGATCAAAATCGATTAGTCTTGAAATATTGTATACAATACTTATTGTATATAATACTTATCTTAATGTCTCTTCTTTTTACAATTGTGAGATCTATTATCCTGTCATATGATTAATCGATCCGATAACATCAAAATTTAAAATGAATTTTTACTATATTATTAAATTGTATTTTAGTTAATTTTTACAGATTTAATTTTATCTATCAGAATTTACAATCAAACTATCGACTACATCTTTAAACTACATCTTTAAATATCCGGAGAATTGATAGAGAATTAATATAGAGCATGCAGAAATATTTTTTGCAATTGCATTTTAAAAGCGTGTTTCCACTTCTGATCCTTATAAATATAATATTTCCTCGGAGCTGCCGTAAAATAAGAGTAAGTTATTCATGAAATTGAATCTTTCATACCATGACAAAATTGCATGAGAATGTTGGGATGCTTCGCGCACGAAGCTTACACATATGCGAGTTGCCGCAACGGATGTTCTATATGCGGCAGAACGGAACGAAGCGGATAGGGCCGGACGCGGAGTGCTTACGATCGGTACCTGACACGAGCTCCTTCCTGCTAAAACGGTTTCTGTAAATAAACCAACATCCGAAGCTTAAAGCTCAAAGAAAGGGTAACTTCCAGTCGTCTAATCCTTTTATATCATTCTTTCAATTCAGAATTTTGTAACTTATCGACCGTCCCCTACTGAAATTTTCACAAGTCACTCTTTATAAATGAGATCAGTTTCACTGTGAGAGAAGATGCTGACTTCATTTATTGGAAGTAAGTTTATAATAATAACTATTACATTTTTAACTTATCTTGACACCATACTGCTAATCTTTTCTAAATATTTTGTTGATAGTATATAAGAGAAGTATTTTAAACGAGAATCAAATTGGTCCTCCCATCTCACAAACGATAAAGATAAAGTTCATATCTCTGTAGGCGTCGCGGATGGCGGGGCATCTTTGTAAATCATTCCGCGTGTGGCGCAACTGACGTCATCGGTAAACGTTTATACTAACGCGTTAACTGTCGCTAATAGAGAGCAAACCGTTGACCCATTGAGACAAGCTCTACCAAAAAAATATGTCGATGGCAGCGGCCCGATTAATTAACTTACATTCCTTTCCATCCTGTTGCGTTTGTTGTGAGTGTGGAAAGTGTTTTCTTTGCAAGAAATATAAATGGTTTTAATCCAATTTAAAATTAAGATACCTAAGTATAATTTGCACGAGAGGCGTGGCTACATGCTTTTATCAAAACTACGTTATCATTGTGCTATCGTCTCGTGTACGGGTAAATATTTGCGTTCGCCATTTGCCTGCCGAGTTTTGCTTCTTTCGTATCTCTCTACCTTTAGGTGCTCAAGATCTTATGCTACGATTTACGACCTGTTGTGTGCGGTATGAAGAATATTTTCGATCTATACAAAAAAGACTGATACAGCAGAAAAAGATTACCGTCGAGAAACGGACGAAATGAGGTATTCAAGTTGTACCAACTGTATTTGCAAGCGATAATATGTTGTCAGAAGCTGGTGACGCTGCAAATTTGCGAGGAATTTGCTCTCATTTATTTTCAATTTGCCAGCTTTAGCTTTGAAAACATTATTTAAGATTCTTAATGTTTTATGTTATATGTACAGATCTTTCAATAATTATTTATTTCCTTTTTTATCTTAAAATCAATATTTTCTTTGCTATTTTGAAAATATTTCTATGCTTTTAATTAATAATTAAAGTTCTCAATGGCGCAGAAATATATGTAATATTATTTTTTTAAATTTAGAAAATTCTAAACCATCTTCAAGAATTTCTTTTTTTATTTATAATAATTCACAAGTTAACATAATAATAAATAACACAGGCTCACAAAAAAAAGTACCCTGTATTAGGATGGAGACAGTTATTCTTATGTATTTTAAGTCGCTGAATACAAATCTGACATCAAAATACCATAGGATCATTCAGGAAAAATTTTCAATCTAGAGCGAAAAAATGAATCAAAAATGGGAAAAAATGATCCATTTTTTCCCACTTTTTCATTCTAGATTAAAAATTTTCTCTGGCTAGTCCTATTTTGATGTCAAATTCGTATTCAGCGACTCAAAATACATAAGAATAACTGGGTCTTCACCCCAGCAGAGGGTATTTTTTTTGTGAGTCTTTTGTGGGCCTAATTTTATTATTATGTTATACAATATTATCCTCTATGATATTTGAATTATTAATGGATTAATTTTGGATTATTAATTTAGTATTTCCCTCTTTTTATATATTCTCTTCGTACATTTCCACTAATCATTAGTTCACCTGCACATGGACAGGTGTCTACTGTTGGAATGAAGTCACGCGAGAGCGAACTCGCAAGGACGATACACCTGCACTTTCGATGCCTTGACTGGTTTTAAATAAGTGCTATTTATAATGTATTAGCGATAATGCCTTTTCTAGAACTATAGCATCTCTTTCACGACTATTAATTCTTTAAAATTATAATAAAGTAAACGTTTTCTCATCGATTTAATGCGTTTCATTAAATTGCATGTGCACATGTTACTATCGGATATCTTATCAAATACTCCAGTATGATGTTCCGACCACGAGAGACAGTGCGAATATCGATTCAATTACGATTTCCAAGAGCATTCGTTCGCGCGTTCAGACGATGAAATTGAGCTGCAAAATAAACCGATGATCTACCAGATTTCCAACGTTGACCTATCAGCAATCTTCGTTAGCATTCGCAAGAAAAGTGATGATTTCGCGATATCCAGTATGTACGCAGAGCCCAGAGATAATGATAACACTCCTGTTTCCTCATAAAGATCTCAGCTTCAAGCTAAGAAATCCAACGCAACCCAACGTCTTAATCGTTGGCTTTAAATTACTCGCCGATGAAATCCGAGGAGGTGTAATTTAAGCAGATTGTGGGTGCAGTACACGACCGTATAGCGCTATGAATCGTTTAGTCGGTCAACCACAAGGGTAAACCACTAAAATTTCGTATATGAAAATATTATTCTTCATAGAATGTTACAAACAATAGTAAAGTGGAATCACTAAAAGAAGCTCATTCTTCAGTCATTTAAATTTAAAATCAATTTTTTCTTTGTTTCTATTTCAAAGATATTTCTGAGTTTTTTAATATTAATTTAATAAAATATAGATAGAATTATTATAAAAGAATTATTTTAGAAATTAAAAAAACTTCAAATCCATCTCTAAGAATTTTCCTTTTTCATTTATGAATTGGCAAAAAATAATTTTATTATTATGTTTATTCCGAACATTATTCTATGCATCCTTCTATGCATTTCTATGCGTTTTCACTGTGTAAGCACATGATACAGAAATTGCAAATGGAATACATTACTTCCTCGTGGTCAAACGCGTTAGCAAAGTTCAACGGGACGGCCTAACGTAATGTGCTTAATTAAAGTTGTTTCAACTCGTTAAGATCCTTCACATGAGATGAACAACCCTATAAAGCCTGCAAGTACATCGTACACTGCAACGATAAGTTTTCAACTTAATCAAAAACTTTCTAAATTCATCTTATAGCCGAATATTTATTAATTATAAAATTATCTTATAAAATATTATATTCAATTGAAAGGATCTATTAGTACAAGCAAAAATAATGAAATGAAGATTGACTAATAAAATTATCTCAGTATATAGGCGCAATATTACAATAAATCTCTGCAGAAGAGATGCAGTAGGTCGCAAAAAGGTTAAGAACCCCTGTAGACTAAGTTTATGATGGGACAAGGAGAAAGAAAAAAAAGAAGATAGAAAAATCCTTTCCCGTCTCAGAAAGACCGGTTTTTCGTCCCTGTTTTTTCTTTTTAGGCAACCCTCCTTATTCTTATCCGCCAATGTGAAGCTTCGCTTGTAGAACTCATCTGGATCGATCTCTTGTGAAACGATAGCCATAATCTTCGACGAGGTCGTTCGTTGTAGTTAATAATAAGGCTCAGTAAACCTTCTTCCCAATAGGTGGTATATGTTCGATCGAGCGTAATTTTAATGGTGTCCCCCAGCTGGGCATGCAAATTCTTATAGCTGTCAACTATTTCGATCCTCGCAAAACCATTGCATATTTTTTGTAATTTTGTGAAAATTTTTGATATATAGCGTTTTATATTATATTAAAAATATCGTTTTTTTTTTTCAAACATTGCATTTCTATAAATGGCTTGGCAATTAAAGTCAATTGATTGCGAGACTGTAAACGAGAAACGATATGGGATCGTTTGCACGAGAACTAATGAAATCAAATCGTTGTTTCCTATCACCGATTTCTTCGTTTCATCTGCTAATTTATTGCGCATTTATCACGAATGTTTTTGTTTTGCAGGCATGGCGAGCATAGCAGCCGCCAGTCTCGAGGTGCACGAGACGGGTCGGGCGTTACGCGTGCAAACGGAAACACCGCATCTCGTCTCCATGGGAAGCGGTCGACTGTCGACGGCCGTGACTTTGCATCCTCTACCCGAAGGTTAGATATAAATGCGATATGCGCTTTTTTATTTCTTTTTCTTCTTTAATGACAAACAGTTTTTTCATGTTGAAGTTCTTAATCAACCTATATTTACATTTAATTGTATTAAATTTCGAAAACGTCTCTTAGACTGATACAATCATTATAGCATAATCAAGTAAAATCGAATAAAACATAGATATAAATTTAATGTTATTTTGTTACTAATTGTTGCTAATTGTTGCTTTAGTTGAGATTTTATTACTTTAGTCAATTTAATAAAAATGATAGTTGTATCAACTTAAGTTTAAAGTTAGCAGCAACTACAGAAAAAAATTATTAACATCCTTCTATGAATGCTATGCTTATTAGTATAAAAGATTATATGCTTGTCAATGTATTACTATACTCTAGTTTTGATCATGATTACATTTCAAGAAAAACATTTCGACGCGCAGTTTGCAGAATTGGATATAAATTCATTCTGAAATATTTCAGCACTAAGCTTCGCTTTGACCAAGAATCATTTATTTTTCTTAATTAAGAATAAAAGAATACAAAAATTAAAAAGCGCGAAATAACTCTTAAATATTATTTTGTTTCTAATTAGTTAATTTGTATCATTCCTAATTCAGAAAAATCATTCCCCAATTACCTTGCACTAACACAATATGTTTTGACCGATGTGAACCTGGCGTTCAACTTTATCAAAAATAAAAATAAAAATATGCAGGCCATTTGTACTTCGTTTGTATTTGTATCGATCATTATTTCATTTGTATCTCAAACAGTTAAACAAAAAGTGAAAAATAAAAAATGGCCAGCGCGCAACTTTAAGATTTTTAAATTTTATTTATGCCATTCGAGAGAATCGTTTTTTTTTTGTACCCGTTTGTATTTCAAAGGGTTCGGAGACACAGCGATTTTAAAATTTCGGAAATGCGCCAAGAGAGGAAGTCAGCCATTTTTAAAGATATCGAAATGGATCAACGGCATTCGAAAGGAAATCGTTTGTATCTTTCTTTTCGTCGTTAGTCCCATTTCGATATCTTTAAAAATGACCGACTTCCTCTCTTGGTGCATTTTCGAAATTTTAAAATAGCTGTATCTTCGAACCCTTTGAGGTACAAACGGGCACAAACGATTCTCTTTCGAATGCCGTTGGTCCCATTTCGATATTTTAAAAATTGGCTAAATTCGCTATATAGTGATGGCGCAAAAACTGAAACGCGCTGTATCTTCGAATCCTTTAAGGTACAAACGAAAGATTCTCTTTCGAATGGCATAAATGAAATTAAAAAATCTTAAAGTTGCTGGTCATTTTTTATTTTTCATTTTTTGTTTAACTATTTGAGGTACAAACGAAATAATGATCGGTACAAACAAGTACAAACGAAGTATAAACAGCTAACAGTATTAATTTTTATTTTTGATAAAGTTGAGGTTTGATAAAGTTGCCAGGTGCACATCGATTATGTCTTGATTATATTTTTCTAATTTTAGATTTCATTTTTCTGATTTTATTGCTTAATATTCTAATTCGTTATAATACGTAATATTCTATTTCAATTCGTAATATTCTAAAGTCGTTATCCCATCTTTAATCTTCGAAAATTATCTCCAAATACTCCGCGTCAATGTATAATAAACTCCTTAAATTTGCAAATTCAATAAAATTCATTAATAAGCTGGGTATCATTAATAAGCTGAAAAATAATTTTAAATAATATTAAATAATAATTATAGTTATTATAATCATAAAAATGGTTGAAATTACCATAAAAAATGATCCAAATAACTATAATTATATAGTTATTTTAGGAAGACAATCCCAAATTGTTTTTTTCTCAGTTTTTTTATCAGTATTTAATGAAATTAATATTTTATGTTGTGTTAGTGTAGTTAAAGGATTTTTCTGAACTTGAAATCACAAACTTGAAAATGGAACAGCATTGAAGAGATATGTTTCGTTTATTTAATTTTCGATTTTTTTCTGTGATTTTTAGCTGTGCTAATTATAAATTTAAGTTGTACGGCCGTTATTTCAAAAGTAATAACATCGCAAATAAAGTAATAAAAAAAACATTAAATTTGTGCAATCTATGTTTTATTTCATTGCGCGACAGTAGTGCCAGTTTAATAGATGTATTTTCGGAGGCGCATATCTAAAAGCAAAAGAATGATACACAGATACAGTTAATTTTTTTCTATTCGCAAGATATTTTCTCATCATCTATGTGAAACGAGCAAAACTAAATCGGGTTGGAAGCAACAGATAAATTCATCGCCACGTAATCATGATTCATCCGGTATTCTTAATCCAAGGCTCGAATACCATTGTTTAAACTGATAAAACTTTACGGTGCTATCGAATTTACTGATAGAAGTTACTACTATTAAGTGAAATAATTCGAGAAACAAAAATATTGAATATTTTTTCGTCCTTTGCGTTATCGTGAGAAAAACATATTGGGACAGATAACAATGATAAAAAAATATAAAGCTAGGAGGACACAAAAAAGAAGACTTCCTCACAATCCTTCGAGCTGGGTCTTAGCCTTTGTGCCAGATGCATGTATATGCATACTGTGCGTACGTGCATGCGTACGTGTGTGTGTGTGTGTGTGTGTGTGTGTGTGTGTGTGTGTGTGTGTGTGTGTGTGTGTGTATGTGTGTGTGTGTGTATGTGTGTGTGTGCGTGCGTGCGTGCGTGCGCGCGCGCGCGCACACTGATGATAGTGAACTGAAACAATAAGTTTATTTTTTATTCTTACACTAAACTACATTAGAATTCTCTTTCTCATTTTCGTCAAATATCAAATATATATCTATCTCATATTAAGTTCCAAAAGTACATTAGTTCAGCCACTGAACACAGACCTAATATCGGTTCGTAAAATGGCGAACAGATTAAACAAACACATCAGGCAACATCATAACAGAGTTAAATTACTACTAACTCGTGACTTGAAAGAAAAGGGATTCTGGGATATAACCGATTACAAGAATTTGACAGTTTGTGTATTTTAGAATACCTTAAATATAGTCGATGCGTCATGCAACCGCATGAAAGATAATGACGTGAATCAAAATTTGTTTACCTCAAATAATTTTAGGTGGTTTTTAAGAAAATTTTTAAGATTGAATTTTGTTAAGCGAAAGAACAAATGAATAAAAGAT
>Ga0157364_1008642_pt1 | contig 10552 bp, 10 predicted proteins | sample AttsexASBM2_FD_111476 | JGI IMG/M metagenome (GOLD analysis project Ga0157364, IMG submission 111476) | Fungus gardens microbial communities from leaf cutter ant in Ribeirão Preto, State of São Paulo, Brazil - Atta sexdens ASBM2 | ecosystem: Host-associated > Fungi > Mycelium > Unclassified ... | reverse complement strand
CAGCGCGAGCGACGCGTCGATATCACCAGCTGTCGCAACAGCCTGAACGGCTACCAGAAAGGACGCTGCTTCTACTGCTATCGGCCGGTCAGCCTTGAGCGCGGCCACGCGGATCTCACCGATGTCGATCACTTTATTCCCTGGGCGGTACGTGACCAGGTGCCGAACCTCAACGGCGTCTGGAATCTGGTACTGGCGTGTCAGAGCTGTAATCGCGGCAAGGAAGGCAAGTTCGCCCATATCCCGTCGCAGCCGCTGCTGGAACGGTTGCATAAGCGCAACGAGTATTTTGTTAACAGCCATCTGCCGCTGCGCGAGACGCTGATTCAGCAGACCGGCAACAGTGAAGCGACGCGGCGCAGCTTTCTGGCATCAGGCTGGCAGGCGGCGCGCAGCGTGTTGTTCCATATCTGGCAGCCTCAGGCTTGTTGAGACGCTTTATTTTGAGTACGCAACGCTACTATCAGCGCCAAGCGCAGCAGTTCTTCGAGAGCACGGTCGCGGTTGATATGGCAGAAATCCGCGATCGCTTCACTGCCCTGCTCCCTGCGCACAGCGCTGTTCTGGATGCCGGTTGTGGTTCAGGACGCGACGCCAAAGCCTTTGTTGAACAGGGATTTCAGGTTGAGGCGTTTGATGCCTCTCCGGAACTGGCTGCGCTGGCGAGTCAGCATAGTGGCTTGCCGGTTAAGGTGATGCGGTTTCAGGAGCTGGATGCGGTTGCACGCTATGACGGGATCTGGTGCTGCGCATCGCTGCTGCATGTATCGCGCGCGGAGCTGCCAGAGGTGTTCATGCGGCTGGCGCAGGCGTTGAAGGCTGGCGGCGTGCTGTATGCGTCTTTTAAATATGGTCAGGGCGAGCGGGAGGATAATGGGCGGGTGTTTACGGATATGCGCGAGGGAGAGATTGCGGGGATGTTGAGGGGGATTGAGGGAGCCGAGCTGAGGGTGATGCAGGAGTGGATGAGTGAGGATCGGCGAAGGGAACGAAGCGATCGGTGGGTGAATGTGTTAGTTGGGAAAATAGAGTCACGAGTTCCCCATATTTAACCGCCCCCGATGCTGTATCAGGAGCGGTTTTCTATTCAAGCGGCTTTCTGTTTACCGGCAATGACTTTAATAAATTCCAGCACCTGCTTTTGTTTCCGCGCCGACAGCTTGCACGCCTGGCGTAGCGACTGCATTAGTTCAGTCTCTTGCTGCTGGGCTGTGAGTACAATGCAGCCTTTCATTATCTTCACTTCAACCGCTGTGCCAGTGGTAAAACCTGCAGCCTCCAGCCACTGTCCTTTCATGGTAATAGCGGGAGTTCGACGGTAATCCGGATAGCGACTCGCATAGCCAACGGTTATTTGGCGATTGTTTGACGTGAAGACTTCTGGTTCGAACGGTTGTGCAATAGAATGCGTGTCAGTCATGATTACTATTCTCTCTTAATAGTAGTTGTGATTAGCGGCCGGGTGTGTTGCAGCACATCCGTGCCGCGCTAAATACCTGTATATATAATCAGAGGAAGGGAAATAAGTCCAGATTGGAACAGGTTAAATAATGGTGTTTCTGAAACGATTTTAATATATAAACGAGCAATTTTTTTAGACTTATGAATAAAAATCGTTTGTGAAATTACGCTAAAAATTCATGATTCTTTATTCCAAGCTATCCATATTAAAACCTCATATTAAATAAAACCCTTACCTGCGTGCTGACGGCCTTGTCGCGTAGGCTCATCGATCTATTCACCCTGGTTTTTAACATATCTCAACGATGGCGGTCTTATCTGTTACTCATTTACTGTGCATATAATCGCCATCACTTGATTCTGGTCAATCCTGACAGCGGGCTGACGTGTACATTCAGGAGGTTTATAGTTCATGGCGCCCCTGGATTCGCATTGGAGGGCTGTATCATTATGGGTGATGCTACGCGGTTGCTCGTAAGCAAAGATTTCAGGGTAACGCTGGAGGTTGTGCGATGATTAAAATAACATTGCTGGTTATAGCATTTGCGCCATCGTTAAGCCATGCAGCGGATCTGCCAGGCAGTGAATGCGCAACTCCGGGACAATTTGTTGAAGAGATGCTTCTCGCAAGTATTAAAAACGATCTCGGCATCGACCTGACCACAATTGAGTATAATAAAACTGCTGTTGAAATATTAAGTATCAAACCAGTATCTGAGCTGTTTGCCCGAAAGCTTGCTGTTGCTGATAGCAAGAAGAATCCTGAGCTTGCTGAGAAATATTATTACGAAACCTAATACCTCATCAAATACGTAGTTTTCAGCAATACGTTTATCATGCTCTTCACTGATGATATCAACTTTGGATTTTTCTGTTTTAGCCCATATGAATTTATCCCTGATAAAATAAACTAATAGGGTAGTGAAACGCTTAAAAATATTATCCTTAAGTGGACTGATTTGTTTTCTCTTAACACGTTCAGGGGCGCTTCTGGATGCCCTGTTTGGGGTTTGAGAGATGGATGTTTGCAGAATAGTATTTGTTCCAGAATCAGAAATACTGACCGATGGTTTTTTACCAGCAACAACCTTACTGACTTTGGATTTATCACGATAGGATTTAACACCTCTGATGCGGGTATGAGGAGCAGGCGCTACCAGCACAGGTCTATGCTTTTCATTGGTAGAAGAGCCGGAGCGCGTTTCTGGTAATACAATTTCTTCTGGTTCAGCAAGATGTGTAATCGAAAAGCTTCTAACATCAACGATGATATCAAGGGGAAGCTCTTTAAATGTTTTATAAACCTCAACCGCTTCTTGCTTGGCAGTATCACGAACAGCCTGTTCTGCGGCTCTTTGCTCTTGAGCTGCTTTACTACGCCATTTGGCACTGTGGATACGCTTCATTGGAGGACGGTTTGTTTCAGCGGCTTTGGCAAGCCATAGTGCTTTTTCTTCATTATCCAGAGCAACCGCCGCTTTTTCTAATGCCTCTTCATGCTGGACCTGAAGGGAACGATGATCAATACGTTCTGACGAACCAGCAGCAGCAAGGAAGCTGTTCGCCATCGATGCCCATGACTCACGCCAAAGGACGGACATTTTTCTGTAATTCCAGCTTCTTTCTTTTTTACCAAAACCTTCTGGGCCTATGGTTTTTAATGTCAACATAACGTGAGCATGAGGATTATCGCTATCAAGATCATGGAAAGCGATATCGGCAATCATACCTTTATCAACGAAGTTTTTCTGGCAATACTCAAGAACAAGTTTTTTCTTGTCGTCATTATTTAACTCGGCAGGAATGGCGACATCGAAATAACGAGCTGTTTGTCCGTTGCTCTGGCGCTCAACTCTTTCAACTTCATTCCACAATGCTGTAGAATCTTTTACGGTATGTTCTGGCGCATTAACTGGTGCTAATATGAAATGCCCGTATAAATCGGTACGGCGGCTATAATCATAGGTATCCCCCGTTCTTTCATCTGTAATTTTGCAACGAGCATGGTAAGCAGCTTTCGCAACGGAAGATCTGCCCTCACTTCGTTTCACAATTTTAAAATCAAGATGAAAAATAGCCATACAATAAATATAACCTCAATATAAATTTAAATGTCAAACCAAAATATGAATCTCCAATGCGACTATGCTGGTTTTAGTTTTTCGTAAGAAAAACTCTGATGTTGACGTTGACCTTGTTTCCGGAGGAAACGGTGTTAGCCTGCGGCAGGCAACCGTCGGTAGACTCCACACGCTCACGAAGTGAGTGTATAGGTGGGCATTGCTTTATTTTTATATCTCCTAAAGGAGCTAAAAATAACAACAATGTAAAAAGTTTCCTTACCCTTAATTAATAACATGAGTTTGAATGTCTGTGAAATTATCGGGGGGGTATAATCAGATGAACGGCTGAGGTAGGTTAATAATGTTAGATGTTTTTGTTTTAGAGAGTGCCCGAAAGGGCAAAAGGAGTGTTTTCCCTCCCGCCGTAAGGAGGGAAAGCGGAATTAAGATAAAATAGTGAAAATGACAGATACTTTTATGTGTTGCTCAATTCACAGGTTAAGACTAAAAATCAGAGAATTAAAGTATCAGGTTAAAAAGATTCATTCATTTGATAAAATAAGTAACGCGGAGAGTATGAGGTATTTAATGTTAGTGATTGCACTCGTTTGTGTTGTATGATTTTATTTTGAGCTTACTGAAACCTCATTTTTAAAACCAAAACACCATTTTTTCGGGATAAATACTATAATTAACAGGGCAAACCTGTTCAGCAGATGATTGTTTCAGACAATCATCAAGTGCTGCTAACTTTGCTTTTTAAAAATACAATATTTGACGATGTTTTTGTATAGTGATATTCCATTATTTATATATCAAATTAAGGAGATAATGATGAGCGAACAAATGAACTATGTTTTAAATATTGATACTTACGTTTTGCAGAGCAGCCATGAAAAGATCACTGATATATTTATGACTAAACATAAAGAAGAGGTAATAAAACACTGTGATTCCGATATGGAACATTTCCAGTTTTACTTTGAAGCTGGACTACATACGATTGGGGTATGGCAAATGCAGGTTGATGCGGGCACTTGTAACAATGAAGAAGATGAGGTATTGAAGTTCTTTAGTGAATTGAGTCAAGATGATGCTGGTAAACTGGCTGAGTCTATTTTACAGTTCAGTAATGCTTTCAATATGAGCGGTGCAGATATAATAATAAATATTTGTTAGGTTAAGGATGAATCATATGGATGATAACATTAGGAAACCAAGAAAAGAAAAAACCATTAAGCAAAAAATAGCATCAGCGCAGATGCGTTTGAATCGTCTCAAGACCAAAGAGAAATCCTTATCAAAGAGTGCTGAAACACGTCTGAAGATTATTTTAGGTGCAGAAGTAGCTAAAGCACTTGGCTGTAAAGTAGAAGATGTCGATAAGGAGTTTGTATTGGGAATGTTATTGCAAGCTTCAAAAATTAATACGGAGGCTAAAGCAAGGATTAGATTACGAGGGAAAAGATTTCTTGAGGATATGATTGGCAGGCAGGAATAACAGGAGGATGTTCTGGATAAGTTAGAAAATTTCAGGAACAATTTTCAACACAACCTACCCACCCGCCACAATAAAAACTAATTAAAACAATTGGTTATATATCATGCGGTATTATTCTTCATCTTCGAAAAAAGACAGTGTATAATTATTATGCATTCACACAGCATAAGGAATTATTGTGTTCAACTTTGCCATACATCCGAACGTATATTCTTCAAGTTCAATTAATGGACTTCGTAAATTATTAGAAGAAACATGGATACGAAATCTTCCTATCGGCGACGGTAGAATTTTCATCATTTCAGGTTTTTCAAATTATAACGGTGGTGCCCGGTTTTATAAAAGATTAAAAGAACACACTGAAAATGGCGGGGAAATACTCGCAATTCTTGGGGGGAGTTCTAGCCAAAAACTATCTAGTAAACAAGTTGTTGAAGCTCTTCTTGAGTGCGGTGCACGTGTAATATTAATTAATCGAAAAAGAATATTGCATGCTAAATGCTACGGTTATATAAAAAAAGATAATTCACAAAATCTAATTGTTAGCTCCGGTAATTTTACAGGTCCGGGTATGTCTCAAAATATTGAAGCATCTGTACTTCTGGACGAACATTTGATAAAACAATCTAAATTTGATTGGAATGAATGTATAAAAGGATTTTTATCACAAGAATGGCAATACTATGAATGCACGCTTGATTTTCAAAACCCCTGCTGGAATCTATTGTATGATGAAAGTGCTCGTGCTGTAGTATCTGACGATTCAGAACTTGAAACAATGGTAATAACACTTCAACCGACAGATACAAATCGGATTTTAGCCTCTAAGGGAGATATCTCAGGTCGAGGAAGTCAGTATTTTTGGTTAAGCAAAGATTGTTTTGACTTTTTCCCTCCTCTGACAATTAAAAATGAAAGAGGATGGAAAGGTACTCTCTCAACATTTATCAACTTGAATTATGTTGATCTTGGAATTATACGGCAAGAGCGGGTGACTTTTGAAGCAGAGAATAATCTTGATTTTCGCCTTGGAACAGGCTCATTACGATATACCAAGATTGCAGCGCCGGATGATCTTGCATGCTTGACAAGAATTAATGATACTGATTATGAGTTACGTATTATTAAAAAGTCAGATCGACATTATCACGCAATTCGTAATTATGCCCATCACTACATCGGTCACAAGGGTAAGCAGTATGGTTTTGTAGATAACTTAACTTTTACTAAAATCATCACAAATTAATCTTGAAGGGTATAAATAATATTACACCCTCTCACTTTTAGTCTTTTTTCCTAAGAATTAATAACCTTTCACTATTTATTGAGTTCGCTTTATGTAAATCATATCTTTTATAAACATCTAGTTTTATATCATCGACGGAAGTAAATCCATTTTCCTCAGCAATCATCTTAAGATATGTTGGAGTATCAAGATCAAAAAGCTTTCCGCCTAATGTAGTTTGATTATGACCAACTACTAGAGCAAAAGAGCCATTACTATTCAGCATTGAAAACACGTTTTTGAACATTCGTTGCATATCTGAAAAATAACGATACACAATGAATGGCATAGCCTGTCTACGAAAACCATCTTCACTACCAAGTGAGGTCAACATGTCATTACAAAGTTCATGTAGTTCATCTTTGATCCGATTTTTGTTTTCTTTAAGCTCTTCTCTTAATATTTTCTCTTCTTTTTTTGTAAGCTCTCTGGAACCTATAAGGCTGTTTTCTAAAAGTTTTACTTCTTTCGGCGTTGCTAATCCTAACCAGATTAAACTCAGCCTTTGTGTATCAATATAGGGTAATGCGGTTGCGTATGGAGGGCTTGTAATAGCGGCATCATATCCACGGTAGTTAACAAGCCCCTTTTTATCTCTAATATCTATATTATGAGAATTAGTATTGATCTCAATATTTTTATTTTGTTGAATTTTTTTTATAGCATCTATACTTAGTGCAACTTCAGCTATAGATTTTTTGATTTTAGTCAATACATCTATATCAGGATAAGGACTTGAGCGCCGTCTAATTCTTAAGTCTGCTGGTTCCTGCAAAGAATATTCTCTAATATTATTAGAACAAATACTAAGAAAAACGTTTCTTATATGATCATCATCGATCATTTTGCTTGCTGTTTTAAGTAAACATTCGAATATTTTTAGATATTTTATATCTAACCATCTTGATAAATATTCACTCCGTTCATCATTTTCAATAACTATATTATGAGAATTCTCTTCACAATATAAAAGTACAGCTTCCGCGTATTTTAATAATTCACTACCAGATATTCTAAAGCTAGATACCTTCGCATTTGACAAAAAACAAGCTAAGGGATTATAATCAAATCCATCTGAACTAATCCCATTTAGCATTGCTTCATAAAGAGTTGTCCCACTTCCACAGAATGGTTCAAGTATTTTATCTCCTTGCTTTATACCACACAAATTTATTATAGAAGATACTATTTGTGGGTTAAACTTCCCTTTATATTCATGTAAACCGTGAGCACCATATCGTGTGGATTGTTTTTTCTGCGCCCCAACTTTTGGGCAAGATGCTTCTTTCAAGGCTTGGTACGTTAGCTCTTCATGCCCGTCCCATTCGATAGATTTAAAATATGTCAACTTAAGCAGGTCGTTAATATTATACTTATCATGGTCAATATGTATCTGTATCCCGCCATCAGAAACTGAATAAATAGCACCGGGGAAAATCAGTCTAATTTCTTTTTCAGCCAATGCTTTTTCATATTGAAACATGTTATAGTCAGGAAACTTTAGCAACATAATTTAACCTTATTTCTTTAAAACCACTATTGTTTCTTCTTTGATATTTGCATGGTTCAAATTAAATGATTTACGGCTAGATTTCATCATCCGATTAAATTTTCCAACACATATCAGACCATTATCCTTAGCTGCACGTTCTATTAATTCAGCATTATCAATTATTTTTCCATGAATTTTAGATCTCCCGACAACTATGGCAACATAACCATCTTTTATCAAAACTTCATTAATAGTAGTTAACGTTTTTGACATTTGGTGATAAAAATCCAGTTCAGTATGATGATTTTTCTTAAAAAAGTGTGCTCTAGCACCAATTTCTTTCTCTTTAACCGAAACCGGATCATAACCCAACCACCACATACGATATTTATGATATAACCAATATTCATAAGCATTAGGGTACGGTGGCGACGTTATTACAAGGCCGACTTCTGCCTGAATATCTGAGCTATCGACCTTCAATATATCTTTATTAATTACTTTAACTTTAGGAGCAGTTTCTTTTACTGTAATATTCTCAAGAATTTTTTCGCAGCTATTTTCAAAAAGTCGAAATACATCACCTGCTGTAATTTTTTTGTCAATAGCTGCGTATCTCGTATCACTTTCCTGATTTGAAACACGTACAAGTATGCTGGATAACGCCAAACTCAGCGCATCATAAAGGGCTGTACTTTGGTTATATTTCTCTATAGCTTTTTTTAATTTTGCAATTTCTGCCTGAATATCTATCTTGAACCAGTGATTAACATTTGGGATATTATTATCAAGTAATACATCCTTTTGGCTTTTTATATCCACTAGTACTTTTTGATAGGTCTCACGAAAACAACTTGGCAAAACTGATGTTTTGACTCTACTGATGAGGCATGCAATCGGATTTAAATCAATCCCAATAGATTCATATCCCATTTTTTGCGACACAGACATTGTGGTTCCTGACCCACAGAATGGATCTAATATAACGCCTTTTTTAGGTTTTAGTTCACGAATTAATTGTTCTGGTATTTCAGGGATAAACTTAGCTGGGTAAGGATGAATTGAATGCAATCCATCTTTATTATTGCTTTCAGAAAAATCCCAATCCAAACTCTTTAATTTTTCAAACATAATAAAATCTTCTATTAATAAATCAAAAACACCCGATAATAATCCTCAACATCAATCTAATTTATTACCTAATGAAAAAGGTAATACACTTTGTGTTAGATTCTCATCGAGGTAGTCTGCCCACCACTGGAGCATTAATCTACGTTCTTCTAAATGCTCAGCCTTGTGTATATATGCTGCTCTCACTGCATTACGTTCTTGATGGCTCATCTGACGCTCAATAGCATCTCTTGACCATAAACCTGATTCTAAAAGAGCACTACAAGCCATTGCTCGAAATCCATGTCCACAGACTTGTGTTTTCGTATCATATCCCATTGAACGAAGTGCTTTGTTAACTGTGTTCTCACTCATTGGTCTATCCGAATGATGATCGCCGATAAAAATCAACTCATAATCGCCGCTGATTTGCTTGATCTCTTCCAGCGTCTTCACGGCTTGACGGCTTAGGGGCACGAGATAAGGGGTACGCATCTTAGAACCACGATGTGAGTGCTTCACGCCCTTCAGAGGTTCTCGTTCTGCAGGTATCGTCCAAAGCGCATTTTTAAAATCGATTTCTTCCCATCTTGCAAAACGCAGTTCACTTGAACGAATGAAAACTAATAATGTTAACTTCACTGCCAACTTGGTCAATTTACGACCAGTAAAGCATTCTATCCGATCTAGTAATTCATGAATACGCTCAAAACTGAGAGCAGGTCGATGAACTCGTTTAGCCACGGCTACCGCACCAGCCATGTCTTGCGCCGGGTTATATTCAAGTAAACCATTTTGAACCGCAAAACGCATGATCGCGGTCGCTCGCTGTTGAAGACGCGCGGCTACTTCATGCCTACCACTCGTCTCTACTACTTTTATGGGAGCAAGCAAGTCCCTTGTCTTCAGCTCCGAAATTTTGTGTTTACCTAACGCAGGAAAAAGATTATCCACTAGGCTTTTGAGCACTCGCTCGCTATGGGAGTCCGACCATTTTTTACTACAGGATGTATGCCAGTCTCTTGCAACAGCCTCAAAGGTTAAAGCTCGGCTTTCTTCAATCTTGTCCTCTTTTTTCTTTTGAGAGGGATCAATGCCATCGGATACCAGTTTCTTTGCAGTATCTCGCCTCTTACGAGCCTCTGCCAATGAAACCGTTGGATAAACTCCTAACGCCAGCATCTTCTGTTTGCCACTGAAACGATATTGAAGACGCCAGTATTTTGAGCCATTAGGGTTAACCAGTAGGTGCATCCCCTCACCATCGGTAAGTTTGAAAGGTTTGTCTGCAGGCTTAACTGTTCTAACTTTAATATCAGTAAGAGCCATAGATCGCCCTCCCTGTGTTGGTATCAATTGCAATCGAACCGAAGCTACCAACAGTTATACCATCATTTGTTGGTAGATGTTGATATACATTACTAGACTTTAGTAGACCTGAAACAAGAGGGGGGTTATCTAACTTATTGATTTTGTGTAAGTAAATAGACTTTAGTAGACGAAAAAAAAGACTTGATTGGTGCCGAAGGCCGGACTCGAACCGGCACGTATTTCTACGGTTGATTTTGAATCAACTGCGTCTACCGATTTCGCCACTCCGGCACGGAAGGGATGCGGAAAACGTTGAGGATTATACCGTT
>Ga0157364_1008641_pt1 | contig 10553 bp, 8 predicted proteins | sample AttsexASBM2_FD_111476 | JGI IMG/M metagenome (GOLD analysis project Ga0157364, IMG submission 111476) | Fungus gardens microbial communities from leaf cutter ant in Ribeirão Preto, State of São Paulo, Brazil - Atta sexdens ASBM2 | ecosystem: Host-associated > Fungi > Mycelium > Unclassified ... | reverse complement strand
CTGAAAAGGAGCTTGCAGAACAGCTTGGCGTTACGCAGCAAGCCATTTCCGTACGATTACATACGAATAAAGATTGAATTTTACAAAAAAAGCTCAGAACTTTTTTGTACACCTAATATAAAAAGATTGTAACGGGTGAAAGAATTAAGGAACGAAATTCCCTTCTCTCTCTACCACGGATCCCAGTGCGTTTTTTCCTCCCTTGTCCTTCAAACTCAGCGTTTGTGATGCACTATCCCCTCTCTGACCACTCATATACATATGCAAGCACATACGCACATGCGCACGCACGCACGCATATCGCATATACGTATACGTATTAATACAGTAATCTAGAACCTGCTTAGCTTTGCTCACATATTATAGTATTAGGTATGGGAAAAAATTCGTGGCGTTTTTCCCGTTAGATGGTATTAAAAAAACGCCACGAACTTTTTCCCACATCTAATATTATGGCCTTATACAGTGGGCCGGAAAACTAAACAAGCAAACTTAATAGAATGGAATAGAAAAGTCTAGGTATTTATATATAAAAATGTAAAACACATTGATACTTACAATACACTATCATTGATGCATTTGCCATTCGTTCATCTGCATAGGTAGATATAACACATGTATATATGCCAGTAAGATCGACACCTGGTTTATTCAATTTTATGGCTCGGTATTCAGTGTATGGATCATTGCTGGCTTTATATGTTAGATCGACGTACTTTGCAGCAGGCTCGTCTGCCAAAGGATATCTGCCGTAAATCCATTGGTAGATCACTTGATTGGTATTAAAAAACCATTTGACGACGAGACCCGTGCTGGATGTATTTTCTAGGTCGTAGTCACAATCAAGGATAATGTAATCGGTATCGTTAAGTTTTACAGTAGGTGGTATGTTGATGCGTTTAATAATCAACTGCCAGGATTCTGCAAACACAAAAGTATATTTTATTGTTGATAATACCTGAACTTCTACTGTATTAAATATATACTTTATTATGCTATATCCCTTTGCATTGTATAAATATCAACAATAAGAAATAGAAATAATGTTCATAATGATCAAAGTTAGATTTTCAATGCTTAAATAATTTAATCTGAATTGCTATATATATTATATATGTTCTAGCATATATATCAGATTTGTCATTCGAACGAATAGCTTTTCCGGACTTATAAATGCAATTAAACTATTGTAGTATATCATAAATGTATATTATCACGAATTAAAATAATGTAGGAAATTAGGCAAAGTTCGGTGCGGTACATAATGCACAATTATTGATTATATGTATATATAAATTGTATTCCTTCTAACATGACAACTGAAATACTTAATATATTTAATTCATTTCATTCGAGATTTCGATTCACAACAGAGATTGGCGGAAAAATTTTAAACTTTTTGGACGTTAATTATTAATAATGACGACACCTTGGAATTTGATTCATTTCATAAACCAATTTTTTCAGGAAAATACTTAAATTTTATATCTTCACATCCTTTTTTTAAAGAAAAGAGAGGTTGTCATTGGAATGATTGATAGAATCTTCCTTTTATCACATCCGAAATTTCACAACAAGAATATTATTTTTATCATTGAAACACTACTAAAAAATGACTACCCATTAGATTTTATTTTTGATAATATGTATGCGCAATTAAAATCTTTTTGTTATAAACAAATTTTAGAACAAATAATGACAAAAATACTGACGATACGGAAAATATTCCTTGGATTACGATTCCATATGATCAGAACATATCGGAAAAATTTAAAATTATGACAAAAGATTTAAATGTAAAGTTAACTTTTTATAGTCTCAACAAAATGAATAAATTTATTAAAGTTCACAAAGACTTCCAATTGAATTAAAGAAAAATATAGTGTATTTCATGTAATGATTACGACTTATGTAAGACAAACAGGTAGAAAACTTAAAACCAAAATTTTAGAACATAAAAATCACAAAAAAAACATCATTGTCCAATTAGTAATTACTGACCATCGATTGCGTCATGATCATGAATTTGATTGGACGAATATAAAAATCTTAAATACCGAAGAATATTTAAATAAACGCTTAACATCCGAAATTCATCAAACGTTATTCATCAAACTGTAAAAAAATAGCATAAATTTACAATCAGACACGGAGTGTGTCAATCATGCGATGTATGTGGACATTTATAAATTTTAGATCTCATACGTCAGTAACTTTTTGCGGCTTCTAGTAATATTTTGTTTATATATATATATATATATATATATATATATATACATATATATGATAGTAATATTTATTTATTAACGTTTCACCTTCATATTCTTGCAAATAATTTTTAAATCGACTCTGATATCATAGCTATAATTGTATCTCGCAAAAATTTGCAATATTGACATGAAAACTTGTTTTAATTTTTCAATAAAACTGTAAATTCACGCTCTTGTTTTCCAGGTGAGTCTTCACAATTTCATCTGATAACATTTAAAATACTAATTCTTAATATCTCACAGGCATCTGTTTTTTTTTTCATTGTAATCATCACCGGTTGTGGATCTTGGTGAAAAGTTTGGAAATTCGCAGCTGAGTAGGAACTTCCGATATACAGGAAGGTGGAAATTTAATTTTTTTTCGTTAATCTCGCTGAGGATAACTCCAAGAAGTAGTCGAAACGTTCTAGTATGCAGCAAGTGAAATACAATTTATATATAATATATATATAATATATATATAATATATACATATAATCAATAATTGTGCATAAGTATCGTATCGAACTCTCATTTAATTTCCTACATTATTTTAATTTCGAGAATCCATAACTAGTAATTCTTACGAATTAAATTGACAAACAATTTTTAATAATTTGGTACTCAATCAGACATCATATTAATAAGATGTTAATATGCTGTGAAAAACAGTTCGGCCGGGATTCGAACACGGATCTCTTGTGATTTCGTACGAGTGTCCTAAGGCTTTAGACTACCGAGGCCTTAGTAATATTTTTCGCAATAATCAGTATATGTATATAAAAGTTTTTAGTTAAATCCGAATGAGCTCAGAATTTAAAAATGAAAAATATTTGGTGCTAAAAGTTCTCCGATTTCTGTGAATTATAACATTAAAGGATTTTTAGAATTTCTGATTTCGAATTCGGATTTAAAATTTGAAAATTCGAAATGGTTGAAATAATATGGCAAATCGAAATGCTAAAAGATTTCCAATTTTTACTGAAATATTGTACTGAACTTGTATTTTACTGAAATACTGAAATATTGTGATTTACTGTAATATTATGGTAAATAAAGTCTGAAGTAAAATGATATCTAAGAAAGACTATTAAGAAGGGACTCTAGACTCTATATTACATAGAATCTCTAAAATCTAGAGTCTCTACGGAATTTTATGCAAATCATCGCGTTCGCGATTTCAAAGTGGGGATATGATGGCATTGATAATTGATACCGCCATTTTACTTCAAAACTAATGAAAATTTTTACGAGATTAACATGATCCTCTTATAGAAATTTTAATATTAAAGGATTTATAGAGCCACTGATTCCAAATGAACTTAGAACTTAAAAATGAAAAATATCTGATCCAATATGGAAATGCTAATAGTTTGTAACGATACCCATATTGTTATTAGGCTGCAACGCCAGCCCGTGTATCGCACACATAATTCACAAGTGATAGTCGCTCCATCGGAGTTACACAAACTCCGAGTACCGCTGATCCATATCATTCCCGCTCGTATTGCCGGTTAGTGAAGATCACCAAGTAAGACCGAAACAATACGAGAAGGAGCAATAACATAAGTCGAACATAAATCGAAAAATTGTTGCTCGCGATTATTCTCCTCTCCTGTCACAATTTCAATCCGTTCAAATTAGTTTCAATTTCGATCCGTTCCTGGTGGCCATATCCGCCGCGAGACAAGATGGTGGAGAGTGCTTTGCAACCATCAAGAATTTTCGATAGCGACCGACTAGGTTTCCTTGCATCTAGTCGCTGCAGGGTAATCCCAGGACAGAGAAAACTTTTTCCTGCCGAGCATACTCGACTGCCGATCAGCTGTAGCCCTTGCGCCATTGCATCGACGGGATACTTTCCGAGGTCAGAGCGTACTGTGTCCCCGTCGAGCTTTTTCGGCCGTTCGAGATTCGTCAACCGTCGCAGCTTCCTAATACTGCACTATTATAGAGGATAGAACATGCTCTGTCTCCGTCGAATGATTCTCTCATCTGGTGCAAGTATCTTCGCCTTGTTTACGGTAGTCGATAGTAGCCAAGGATGGAATTTTCTGCCTTCGCCGAGAGTTTTCGGCCATCAGCTATTTTCTGCGCGCTTTTTAAGGTGCCGTTTCACGTACACGAAATCGGAATAGATTTCTTATTAGAAAATTTGAGATCACTACAATACCGTTTCGTAAGAAGTTTTTTTAACCATCCCATGTAGCCAGAACGGAATGTCATTCGCGCCAAAGTTAACTTGCTTGATTTAATCGATATTTTGTAATTTTAATGATGATTAAAGCAGCAATAATTTATGCAATTATAACATTACTTTGATCCAAAAATACTGAATTATAAAAGTGAAATATATTTTGTTACTAAAATTCCATTGCATTCCAGCTACATGGGATAGGTAGAAAAAATTTTTACGAAACGGAATGGCATGTTCAGTTAAGTTGGTTGAATCTAAAACTTGAAACAAATATTCAGAAACTTTTTTTGTAAATCTATAACGATGGATGAAGAAATAGTTTATTACTAATGTTAAAATTATTGCGAAAGGCAAGAAATGTGTTAAGTTCGTGTGCTATTCCGATATTCAAGAGTGAGCGATAATTTTATTGCGTTTATAACGTTTTATTGCAACAGCAGAAATATGAGGGCTGTTTGATAAATACCCGTGTTAGGAAAGAAAACACTTTTAAAAAAAATTTTTTTCTTTTATTTCTCTACATAATCTCCTTTCAGCTTGATACATTTAGCCCAGTGATATTTCAACATTTTTATACCGTTTAAAAAATATGATTGGTCGAACTCCTTAAAATAGGTCTCTGTTTCGGCGATGACTTCCTCATTTGATGCAAAGCGCTTTCCGCCAAACCATTTTTTCATGTTTGGAAATAAATAGAAATCGCAGGGGGCCAAATCTGAAGAATAAGGTGGATGAGACAACAATTCGTAGCGTAATTCGACCAGTTTTGCCATGGCGATTGCGGACAAATGAGCTGGTGCGTTATCATGGTGAAAGACTTTTTTTTCGCTAAATGAGGCCGTTTTTTCTTCAATTCAGCGTCAAATCGGTCCAATAAATCAGCATAGTACTGTCCCGTGATTGTCCTTCCCTTCTTCAAATAATCGGTGAAAATGATGCCTCACGAATCCCAGAAAATGGTTATGATCTTTCCGGCCAAAGGAACCGTTTTTACCTTCTTTGGAGTAGATTCGCCGGATTTAGTCCACTGTTTAGATTGTTCTTTCGTTTTTGGTGTATAATGGTGGATACATGTTTCGTCAAAAGTGACGCCGCAGAAACTCTTTCGGATTGCGCTTAAACATGTCCAAACAGTGCTTTGAAGTTGTCATGCGATTCTGTTTTTGTTTCACTGTGAGCGGCACCCATCTCGTCGATAGTTTTTTCATGTCCAATGTTTCGTGTAGGACATTTTGTATGCGTTCAGTTGAGATCTTTACAATGTTAGCAATCTCTCTAATCTTCACCCGGCGGTCTGCTAACACGATATCATAGATTTTGTTGACCATATCCTTCGTAGTCAATCAGATGACCTGGACGCTCTTCATCAAAAATGGATGTTCGGCCACGATTAAATTCATTATATCTTATGGTAGTCATCGAAGGTGCATTGTCCTTATATACGGCATGTAACTTTTCTTTGATTTCTTCACACGTCTTCCAGTCCAAAAACAGGAATCGAATCAGACCAATATTGCTCTTTCTCCATGATTGCAAACAAGCACAAACTCAACTTTCAAATATAAAAATAAACTAAACTAACTGGTACAACTGTCTGAAATTTTTACTTGTGTCGTTCAAAAAATGGCGTTACACAATGGTATACAGATTTTTAGTCAGAGGCGCCCTCAGTCATCAAACACGAGTACTTATCAAACAGCCCTACAAGAAAACGAAAATTCTAGATACAATCAATGTTTGTACAAAGAATAAGATGTCTCCAAGGCGCAAGTGACGATTTAGTTCTTCAAATGCAAACAACCGATCGTGAGAAGTTCTTCAATTAATTCAGAATGACATGGAAATTATTTAAAGAATTGCTGGCATTATAGTTGGACTATAGAGGAAATATATTAGGTGTGGGAAAAGGCACCTATTATGAAGTACTGAGTTCATTTTAGATAAATGGTAGAAGTCTACGAGCAAAATTAAAAAAAATAATAGGTCATTTGGAAGGAAATTTAATAAGCTGTAAAATAATGTTATATAAAATTTAATTTAAATTCCGTTTTTTTTTAAAAATTAAAAAAATATAAAAAGTGAGCAAATCGCAAAGTCAAAAAATTGTGCTCCTAATATGAGATACCGCGAAAAATTGATAGTAAAACGCAAAGTATATCAGTATTGCGATTAAAAAACTACATTTAATGTTTCTAAAAAACACACTAACACAGCCAGCCTGCGCAAAAAATAAGTATGCGATAGATTATATCCAGAATCTTCAAATAGTTCGGATCAAGCATCGCAGAAATAGCACACGTTCATTCTGATTGTTTTTTTTATTATTGTATAATAACATTTATACTTTAACAATGATTTTCACATAGGAGCATGGGTTATTTCATATTAGAAATACCCTCGTGTATCTCATATTACGATTTCCACGCCTTATAGTTTTACGATTGTCAAATCTAACTTTTGCAATTAAGCAATTTAAGTAATTTCTCCGTACATATCTCCGTATTTTTCTAATACGACTTTATTCTATCACTATGCTATATTACATGAAGAATTTATTATCAAATATTTATTTATTAAATAATAAACAAAATTTAAAGGCTCAATGAAACTTGAAGACATTGTAAAATCTTTTTTACAATGACTACAGGCATGATCTAATAATGAATTTTCTACTATATAGTTTTCAATTCAAGAGCAATAAATTTATGGTGATAAACCAATAGATAGCGTTTATTAATTTAGCAGAAACACCACTATCTCATATTAAGCATCTATCCCTTATCCCTTATCTTATAATAGAGGACTTTTTCTATATAAAATAAGAATATGTCGTATTAAAAAATAAGAATCATTATTAATTTTCTTCTTTAAAATTGACAAATTCTTAACTATTAACAATAGCTGGATTGACATAACATGAATATTCCGTTAATTCCATTCATTTCGGCCATTCCGATTCCACATATAGTAAAGAAACTTCTTACGAAATAGAATGCTAGTGAACTCATTTCTAGTAAGAAATTCATTTCATCATTTCGATTCCGTACATGGGTGCGATACGCTTTCGTAACGAGATCTGCCAGAACATCGCGCAGCACACGAATATATGTACATTGTACGAACCTGACACAACACACGCACTATATCATATTGTACATATTCATATATCAAGATATTAAATGTATTCTTTCGATTAAAACCGTTTTTTATTTATCAATCTGCATCTCTCCTTTCCGAACGCGAATCTTTTTAATGTTCCGCTATCACTAAATCCGATGAGATAATCCGCGCCAAAGTCAGGTTGTTTTAAATTCTCCGAGTTTTTGAAATGTAACATTAAAGGATTTTTACAATCGTTGATTTCTGAATCCGGAATCAAAATTTATCTAGAACCAAAATTTAAAAATTTTAAATGACTGAACCAATATAGCGGGTTGAAATATTAATTTTCTAATTTCGACGAAATGAAGCATTAAAAGGTTTTTGGAATTGTGGATACAATATTAAAAGCTTTTCGGGTCGTAGATTTCAAATTCGAACACAAAATTAGAAAATGTAAAATGTCTATATCAATATGGCGGACGGAAATGCTAAAAATTCTCTGATTTTGGTGAAATGAAGTGTTGAAGTGTTTTCCTATTTGACTCTGAATCCGATATCGTTGATTCCGAATGCGAGTTCAAAATTTGAAAATTCATTGAACAATATGGTGAACGGAAATGTTAAAAACCTTTTCAGTTTAACGAAACGTAGCGTTAAATGTTTTTGAGGTTGTTCATTCCGAATCCGGATCCTCAATTTGAAAATTAAAAATGGCTGAACGAATATGGCGGACGGAAATGTTAAAAGTCTCTCTATTTCGGCGAAATGTAGTGTGAGAAGGTTTTTAGAGTCATTTACGTCGAATCAGGATTCAAAATTTAAAAATTCAAAATGGCTGAACAATATGGCGGATGGAAATGCTAAAAGCTCTCCAATTTTTGCGAAATGTTAAAGTGTTTTCAGAGTTATAGATACGGGAAAAATTTGAAAATTCGAAATGACTGAATCAGGTGAACGAAAATATTATATATAAAAATGTTAAATCTTAAAAAATAATTTCTCTCTACAACTTCTTTGTAATTACTCCGAGATCTAGATTATCCAGATAGTATACGATGTTAAAGTGATCCACGCGCATGCAATTGCAATTGCATGACAAAATTCAATGTCATATCGACTTTCATGGGTTGACTGGCATTAGTTGTAACAACTTTAAGTATTGTATAATTAGATAAAACTCATCACGAAATCAAATTCAATCGTACCTTTAGCCATATAAAAACCAATAGTCTACTGTTTTTGAATTCGAATCGGTTCACAAACCATAATGATATTAATATTGTAATAAGTCCATCGCCACTAGATAAGATAAAGATTCATATTTGAAAGACAAAACAAACAATGATTGACAGAAATAATAAAGAATATATCCTAAAAGAGACAAATTGAAAGGAAAAAAACGTGAGATAGTGGAAATTAAGGAAGAGAAAATAATTAGGAAGAGGATAATAATTGTAAAATCAGGAAGATAAGAATCAAAAAGAAATTCCATGTCACTGTGCTTGTTTAATCCACGAGATGTATAGTATACCATCTCTGAGATCAGTCTTTTATTATAGGTCACTATCTAGAATTTTCACATTGTCCCATTTGAAATTGTGATCGTGAGTCAAGTGATGGTTGGAAATTACCAATGGGGAGCCAATTCTCTTGTTAATGTCACTTGCATGTTCATGTATTCTAGTTTTTAAATGCTGTTTTGTTTAGTCAACGTATCACAAGTTTAGCAAGAAATCTTATACATTACTTCCTAATGGGATATATAATCCAAAACATTCTTTAACACGAGTGATATATTTTGTAACGTGTTTGGTAAAGGCCACTTTTTTATTTATACCAGCAATGAGAATGAAAAATTCGAAGATTATATTTATATACAGTACTGTAAAATATCGATCACCTTGATTTCTTTGTATTTAAAGTTAATGTTATTATTGCAAAGAAATGTGATTTTTATCTATATGCTTGAAAAAATAAATTTAAGAGGATAACAGTTCTTGAGTAAAATCTGAATCACCTCTATTAAATTTTTCTAACATCGGATGACATAAAAGCAACATTCTGTCAATCATAAGTATATACCCCTTTTATGGTGAAAATTAAAATTCAAAAGTCTCTCTAAACAAGTTGATTTCTTGTATCGATCGAATATAATTCTATTATTTTCTGTAATAACCACGTCAGAAAGCTGAATCTATTACCATCACCAACTTTCATTGTGAATAACTACAATCGCTCTTATAAAAAAATAAGACTAATAAATGCATCCAAAAATTCTTCCGGCTAACAAAATGTTATGTATATATCTAAAATAGAACTTTAAATCACACGATAAATGTTGAGTTACCATCTCTCCAGATCTTCTAAGACGTAGTCGCAATAATGGGGAACAATAGTGAGCCTATAGGTGTTTCAAAGATTTGTTTGTAAAATTTTTTATCAAATTAAACAATGGCGTGGTTTATTTCGAGCTTATAATTAGAATGACTTTAAATTAATATAATTAACATAAGAATATAAATACTAAATAATATTCTAAACAAACATTTCGACTTACAAAGCCTTCTTCAGTGTTAAAATCCAAAAATACAATATTAAATTAACAAGCCAAATGATAAATACAATGAATTTTAAAAAAACATCAGTAGTAAATGTCAATATATAAAAAATTCAAAAAGTATTATGACAGATTATAATAAGATAAGAAGATTAAATACTTTAGTCAATAATAGATTACATTATGTCCCTCGATAAAATAATTTTACCAAATATCTCGGTCGAAAATCCAGTTTGTCACAGACTTGTATCAGTCATTTGAGAATTCATTAGTTATGAATATTTTATGATATTCTGTAGAACAAGTAGATGTAATTAAAATAATATATTAGGTGTACAAAAAAGTTCTGAGCTTTTTTTTAAAATTCAATCTTTATTCGTATGTAATCGTACGGAAATGGCTTGCTGCGTAACGCCAAGCTGTTCTGCAAGCTCCTTTTCAGTTTGCG
>Ga0157364_1008640_pt1 | contig 10554 bp, 10 predicted proteins | sample AttsexASBM2_FD_111476 | JGI IMG/M metagenome (GOLD analysis project Ga0157364, IMG submission 111476) | Fungus gardens microbial communities from leaf cutter ant in Ribeirão Preto, State of São Paulo, Brazil - Atta sexdens ASBM2 | ecosystem: Host-associated > Fungi > Mycelium > Unclassified ... | reverse complement strand
TGAGTACTGATTGGTGTGTTGCCATTGAACACCGGAGATTGAGTTCAATAAGAGATTATCTTTGTCGATTATCAGACTAGCGAATTACAGTGTAACTACTAGTCTTATATACAAACTGATACTATAGGAGATGCTTGGGGTTTCAGTGTTGAGACACTGACAGAAGCAACTCCATCATGGAAGACTGAGTTGAATAGAAGTATCTCTGCCATGGAAGACGGAATATCCGGAGGGTTGCAGCACCGCCATGAGACGTGTTGTGAGAAAGGTAGCTACTGTGGAAGGCGGGCTTGTATGGTTCGGAAGTGGTTTCACCACGGGGACGTTGTTTCCAGACAGGTAGACTTGCATATGATATAAGGCCCGCAATCGCCTCAATTCCTTCTTGCAGAGATGTTTTGAACACTCCTAACATCCATATGGCCACCCTTCTTTACATCTTTCCTAAAGCCTTGAGCAGATATACAAGCAGTGCATGGTGATAAAACCCGAGTTGAAAGCTGTATAGGGCTATTGGAAGAACACAGTATCTATATAGTAAGTGTTTTTGTATAGGAGTAATACTGCGAGATGAGTTTCCTAGTAATTTCATGCATTTGACTGAGGATAATGCCTTGTTGGAGTAAAAATTGATGTGCTGATAGAAGGTCAATTTCCTATCAAAGATAAATCTTAGGTATTTCCATGAGCTCTTTGGTGAGAGAATTGGACCGCCTAGGGGTGAAAGATCAAGGGGAGGAGGATTAAATATCCCATATGACCTAGAAAAATGAAAGACATCAGTTTTTGAATGTTTTACAATGAGTCCGAACTTGTCTAACAAATTGGTAACAACATTGTAGCTACAGAAGAGGCGAGAAATTGAAACATTGAGAGACTTGTTCTAAGAAATAAGAAGTTTGTCATCTACAAAAGATATGATAGAAATGGGGATTTTTAGATTTTTTAGACATTTTTCTAGAATATATAAGAAAGGAGAGAAATAAAGAGCAGATAAAATCAGAGAGAGCACAGATCCATGGCCTACTCCTACATTTATGTTAACAATCAGTGACAAGAAGCTGTTCCATTTGTAGCTGGTCTTTCTATTGCTTAGGTAGTTACCAAAGAAATTGACAACCCGATTGTCGAGTTCCATTTTGTAAAGGATCCTAGTAAGGAAGTGGTGATTTAGGGAGGGGAAGAATTGTGTGATATTAAAGGTGAGGGTACTAGTCAAGCAGTTTCTTGACCAACCCAAACAAATAATGTGCATGAGGGCAACACCCACATCGATGGTCGATTTAAACTTCAGGCCCCCCAATTGACTAGGGTGGATAAAATCATTTCTGACAACGAGGAACTGTAATCTCTCTCCTATGACTTTTTCAATCAGTTTCCCTATAGTATTGAGCAATATGATTGGACAAAAAGACTTAGGTGAATCATATGACAGTTTATTGGGTTTAGAAATGATGACTGTAGACAATATCTTGAAGTGATTTGGCCAATACCCCAAGTCAATACATGCATTAGCGATTTTGATGATACTACTGATGCAGTCTTCGTCATTCAGGATGGATTTGAGATGTCTCCATAATAGTTTATCCAGACCAGGAGTCAACGAATTACTATATGTTCCTAATGTGATCTTGAATTCTTCTTTAGAGAAGGGAGCCCACATGAATGATTGCTTGTTTTCAATTTCATTCAGAATGTTGATGTTGACTTGGCGATGGAGCGCAGTGTTAAAGAATGAGTGGAAAGCATTCCACAAGCTGTCTAGGGAGAGACATGGTTGGTTGTTGTAATTGATAGCCTCCATAGCTGGAAGTTTGTGTTTGTTAACCCAGTTCACAAGCTCCCAAGGACCATGACTCTTGTTGGCGACTTCCTGAATCTTAGAATCAAAAAAAGCTCTTTTGGTGACTTTGACAATATTCTTGAAGGATTTCCAATCTTCAAGGTTTCTAGATTCTCTGTAAATGTTAAGAGATCACCTACACTCATCATTCCACCAAATCTTGGAGTGCTCCGTGATCTTGACTCTTCTAGCATTAGACTTCCACACTTGTTCAATACTAGTAGCTAAACTGTCGACAGTTTGTTCCAGCAATTCGCAATTTCTGAGATTTGTAATATCAAGTGATTTGAAGGCACTTATAACTTCTTTGATGAATTTTTCCTCTTGTTTGCTACTCTTTGGCAAAGAAAGTTTGGTATTCATCACATGTTCTTCTTCAATGGCAATGGTGATAGTGAGAGGGGCATGGTTGAAGGTAAGTTGCCAAGAAGGATGAATAATGTGTTGATTGAGTTTGCTTGAATCACTATGGAGAAACATAAGATCTAACACCAAGTCAGACACCCCCCATGTATCCAAATACCTAGTAGAGATAGAATTAGTAGGAATCGATAAATCTAATTTAAATGAATCCGCTATAATAAATAGATCATTGCTAATCAAGGAATGATGAGGAAAGGAGGGGTCCTACAGACTATCTCTAATGTTGACATCGCCTGTCATAATAATTAAATTGTCAATATTAGCCTCAGTATTATTGAAATACTTTAAGGTAGAATGGAAAGCATCAGAGTAAATGTTCATGATGGAATAACAAACATTGTTAGAAAAGAAAGAAATTAAAAGAATGTCCCCGTGATTAATGATATCTCTACAAAGGGAAAATCGAAGATGAGAAAGTCTAATGTTAATGTAAGCCATAACTCTTAGATAATTGGATTGAATGGAAGAAGGCCTGGCAAATGATAGCCAGTTAGGGTGGTGGGAAGCCCTAACTAGTACTTCTCCTTCACTCGATGCTGAACTAGGGATTGATCAGATAATGGACTATGGTGGTTCTTGAATGAGAATGATATTAAAGACATTGCGAGTCTTGAGAATAGAGTTGACAATTAAGGAATTCTTGTAGACATTCTGAGAAAAAATGTTGAGTTTGTTCACAATCATTGTTTTGTTTCCTCGTTCCCAACCAAATGAATTGACTTGATCCTGTTTTCACAAATCTCCAAATATTTCTTTTGATGCCATTCTTTATTGAACCGATTTTTCTAGAATGGACATGTTGTTGCATCTGCTTGATGCTCTCTATGGCAGTTCGTACATTTGAAGGTGTGTGGACACGGTTTGCCTTTTTTGGTTTCGAGGTGTAGAGGATTAATTTTATTGTTTGCTTTGCAGCACCATCCGAATTCACAGTGATTTTCTGACTTGTGAGGTCTGTTACACTTTATGCATTTTGAGCCTTGAATTTTGCAAGAGAAAGTCAAATGACCCCACTTCCAACAGTTTTTACACTGAGAAATGCCAGGGTTTGTATTAGCCATTCTAATCATCGCAATATACCTTCCAATATTAAAACATCAATTAATAAGGCCTTTAGCATTGACTCCACTCTGTGTGTCTCAAATGTCAATCCACACAATGGCCATATCAGACTTTGGCAATACTTTGCTTACCCTTGGTTTGGAGGCAAGGGTAATGTCGTTGAAGATATGATTTTGCTTTATGATGTCTTTGGCATCGTTTGATGTGATGCGCTCTTGGAAGTTGTAGCTTCCACATGGATAATATGGGATGCCAATAATCTTGAGGTATGACTTTGATTGTGGTAATTGCAGAGTTTTGACCTGAGTGAAGTTAATATTTTCCAGGTTTTTTATGTACTTTTCAATGATTAGAAGGTCGGAATTGAGCAAAACACTGTTGGTAACAACCATTATACCAAGAGGGTCAGAACAAATGTAGTCTACTGAGACTTCAGATTTAGTGTTTTTCAAGTTCCTATTGAGATTAGCCACATGAATCGAGGAATTCTTCATGAACTTGTCAATGTTGTCCTTCGCCATAGAAATGATTACCTGCTTCCTTGAAGGACCTTTAGTTGTCATTTGGATGCGCGGCTTGGGTTTCGAAGGTTCTTTAATGATATTGTTGATTTGATCAATTTCTTTGACACCGACTGACAGAAATGTTTCTTTAATTTTGATTACATCTGCCATATTCGTATTCTGTTTGGGAGCCTGGGCGTAGGACTTGGATTTGTTAGTTGGCAAGTTAACCGTTTTGTTATTCTTGAAGAATTTCAAAATTTCATTAACCTCCTTAGGATATTTTGCTGGGATTGGAGGGGAAAGCCTATTAATGTTAGCTGGGGATGGACCATTCTTTTCCTTGTTATTCCTTTGAGGAGGCGGAGGTGTCTTGGGAGTGAATTTTGACGCAATTTTCCTCCTTAATGATATGGAATTGTTGTCAGTGTACAACGCATCCCAGTTAGCTTCATAGACAGAGGAAATAAAGTTTCATACTGCCTCTCCTATACCTTTGAAGTCCTCTAAGTCATTAGCCTTTGACGACTCTATTTGTTTGTTAGTAATGTATTTGATTATAAATCTCAAGGAGTCCTTGATACTCTTGATGTCCGAACCCAAATGTTTGATCAAACCATGGAGCGAGATCAGGTGAAAGTTGCCACCCCAAATTTCAGGATCAGCAGGAGCGTTTGGGTCATAAGGAAGGGGAATATTAATGAATGTGCTTTCTTCATTATGCGCAGTCGAGCCTCGTGTAGGGATGAAATCAGGGACCTTTTCAGGGCCACATTGTAAGTGGTTGGTGTTGGTGAGTTTGTCTTGTGCAGACAACATGTCTTTGCATTTCTCAGCCACCGCCCTAAGACGAATGTCCCTCTCTTGAGATGCCTCATAGGACAACTTGGGAGGGTGTTTTTGATGTCGTTGATGTCCATGCTGTTTTCATCTTCCATTCTTTTGTAGTATGGTTCTTTTGATATCGTAGAGCTCATAGAGCTAACCTTTGAGCTGTTTACACTTTGTGAGTGCAATCTACCTCTCACCTCATCATAGTTGTCAGGAGATTTTTCCTTCCGAATGTCCATCTCTGTATTGCTGAAAAGATTCACAGTTGGTAAATTGTTAGTTGAAGCAGAAAAGGAGCCAGTAGGAGAGTTGAAAAAAGGTTTATTTGCTAATTCTCTGTTAGGAACTACCATATTAAATGGTGGTTTAAGAGAAAAAAGCCCTTGTGAATATTAAAAATTCTTCTACCCCCTTTTCTAATCTTTTTTTTTTTTTTTTTTACTTCATCAATTTATTACACAGAGTGCGTGGGCAGACCGTGGTAGCTACTTCGTAACTACTTACAAAAGAAACAGACATACATAGAATAAGAACAGAGAGAAAAAAGAAAACAAAAAGGAAAAAAGGAAAAGAAGAAAAAGGACCAAGAAAATATAAAAATTTACACTAAAATGTCAGGAAAAGCAAATGCACCCAGATTAGTTACTAAGAACATAACAAAATGACTTAGAGAGTCCCTCCTCAGATTCCAATAACTGTTAAATCTACCACACTCATGAAGAATATGGCATCTTGATTCAATGGGGTATACACTGCATAGACATTTAAATTCCTTCCTAGAAAAGAACCTAAGTCTGTATTCACCTATTAGAGCATGATTCATGATTGCTCTTGTAGCACATGCACATAGAGAGATTGAATGGCCAAATGTTTTGAGCCATGAACCTCCTTTGACATAAGACAGCTCTATAATGTTGTTATCATCATCAAGTAGGTCCAAAAATTGATTCCCTTTGAGATTTGAAGCTTGGAACATCATTTTCCAAACTTTGAGGATGGCATTACTTTTGCTTTTCTTGCTAAAGTCCCAAGATATTTTGCATGGAAAAAGTGGAATTGGATTAAAGGTTTTTGTTTCTTTATTGACCTCATTATGAAGATGCCATTTGAGACAGCTTGGGCATTCCCAAAATTCAATGGAATTGTTCTCATGACACATGAAGAATTTGTGAAGATCAGAGAGGATGGCTGCTGATTGGACTTGGTAGGGATGGATGGACGGTTCAAAGATTTTTCTTGCCATGTGAATAGAGTCAGTGATGACAATGACTTTTGACATGTTATCAAGATTTAAGGCTTGGTTGATACCACACCTGATAGCAAACAATTCTGCTTTAGTGCTTGTAACATGAACTGCATGGTGGATTATCTTAATAATAGGTCTATTGTAGGTGTGCGTGTGTGAAATAGATGTAGCAACATCATCTTTGATGCTAGCATCTGATGTTATGATGGTGGTGGAAGGGAATGAAGAGGACTCTAAAGCCAGCTCATCAAGTTGGTGAGCACGATGTTTATTGTCTTTTCCTTTATCACAAATGTTGAATGAAATACGATCTGAGAAATTATCAATTATTCTAAGTCCAGGAGAAAATTCTAAATGAAGTGGAATAAAAGATGGGAAACTTTCATTAAACCTATTAGCCATGTCGACTAAATAACTTTTGATAAGAGAGTGCTGTCGATTGGTGAGAGAATTGAGATGTAGATACACTACTTTGAGGATCGATGAGAGAGTGTACAAGATGGTTAGGCGGTAGTTTATGCACTCGTAGTTGTGATCTGCTGCCAAGTTTTTGGAGGTGCAGTTTAATGGGAACAAGTTCAGTAATGGCTTTGATACCATATAAAGAGGATGTTTTAAAAGCCCCTAGGATCCATATTGCCACTCTTCTCTGCATCTTTCCTAGAGCTTTCAGGTGATACATCATGGGAGCACAATTGTAGAACCAAAGCTAAAATCCATATAACATGATGGAGAGAACACATGTCCTATACAGGAGACATTTCTGGAGAGGGTTGATTGTTATAACTCAAAACTCTTAGAGTTGGATTAAGAGGTGACCTTGTATTGGGTAACACAAGAGAACTCAATAAAAAACTCTGTACAGAATTATCTACCTTATATACTAATATCTAATGGTCCATGCGAGCTATTTCTAGCCTACCCTAAATAACCATGTGTACGCCTTAAGGTCAACATGTATTTCACACATTGTATGACATCATCCTTCCAGAACCTTCTACGTCCTTCTATATGTCATGTGACTTGTGACTGTATCATCTGATGTGACCTGCTGTGTGACAGCGTGATCTTGTCACTTTAACCCTAATCCTATTTCTAAAAATAGAATAAAGGAAAATAAATCGAAAAGAAAATAAAAATAAGCAAAGAAAATAAGAAAGATTTAAGTCTACTTCTTTCATTCTTGACATTGATGCCACGGTTTGAGTTGCTGAGAAGTTTCATGTATTTGACAGTGGAAATTGATTTGTTTGCATAAAAATTAATGTGTTGGTGGAACATCAATTTTCTGTCGAATATGAATCCCAAGTACTTCTACGAATCATTGGGCCATAAGATAGATCCTCCCAGTGGAGTAAGGTCAAGAGAAGGAGGGTTGAAGACTCCTTGAGATCTATTAAAATGAAAAATTTCAGTTTTAGAGTGTTCTACTATAAGACCAAACTTTTCAAGCAACTTGGTCAGTATATTGTAGCTACAGAAAAGGTGACTGTTCGAGATGTTAATAGACTTGTTCTGTGAGATAAAGAGACTATCGTTGACAAAAGAAATGATGGGAATCAGATTTTTTAGATTTTTTAGATAATTTTCAAGAATATAGATGAATGGAGAAAAGTAAAGAGCTGATAAGATAGGAGAGAGCACAGAACCCTGGCCTACTCCTATATTGACATTAAATATAGGAGAAGTGAAGTTGTTCCAAAAATAATTAGTTTTTCTGTCCATGAGATAATTGGAAAAGAATGAAATAATATAATTGTCGAATCCTGCTTTCTTCATAATGAGGGTAAGGAGACAGTAGTTGAGCAATGGGAAAAACTGCATGATATTGAAAGCGAGGGTACTGTTGTCAATTTCTTGACCCAACCCATTTGAATAATGTGTGTGAGTGCTACACCCACATCTATCATAGATTTGAACTTTAATCCACCCAGTTGACTAGGGTAGATGAAGTTGTTGACTGCTATAATGAATTGAAGTCTCTCTCTGATTACTTTTTCGATTAGCTTGCCCATTGTGTTGAGTAGGACAATAGGTCTAAAAGATTTAGGAGTATCATACGATTTCTTGTTCGGTTTGGAAATGATGACTGTTGTAAATCTTTTGAAATGCGAAGACTAATATCCTAACTCAATACAAGCATTAGCTATGCAGATAATGCTATTCAAGCATTTGTCATCTTTGAGGATGATCTTGAGATGACTCCACAACAACTTATCTGGACCAGTGGTTGAAGTGTTGTTGCAGTTTGCTATGGCGATCTTAAATTCTTCCTTTGAAAATGGGAGCCAAGGGGAAGTTGGTTTATCAATGATTTCATCAAGAACATCAATGTCCACTTGATGATGGAGAGCTATGTTGAAAGTGGAATGAAGTGCATTCCACAGGTCGTCAATGTCATGACACTGTTGACCATTATGTTTGATGGCTTCGATAGTAGGTAATTTTCTTTTGTTGACCCAGTTCATGAGTTCCCAAGGACCCCATTTCTTGTTAGCAATTTCTTGAATTTTGAGATCAAAGAAGGATTGTTTAGACAATTTGATCTTGCTCTTGAAGATAGTTTCCAATTATCAAGACTTCTTGTCGACCTATAGTTGCTTAATGCTAGGCTACATTCTTCATTCCACCAGCTCTTAGAGTGCCTTGTGATATTGACTTGTTTTGAATTCATTCTCCATGCGTTTTCGAGACTCAATACAAGAGAGTCGGTAGCGTCTTCAAGTTTATTGCTGTCTGATAGATCAAAGATGACAATGTTCTTGATAATGTATGAAACATCTTTAATAAAGTTTTCTTCCTCTTTGCTATTTTTTGCAATGGAGAATTTTGATGTAATGATGTTTTCTTCTGTAATAGGGATTAACACCGTGATAGGAGTGTGGTCAGAGGAAAGTTGCCATTCAGGATAAATGGAGTGATTATTGAGCTCATTAGATCTGCTTCATAGGAAAATTAAGTCGATGACAGAGTTTGCTTCACCGACTATATCCAAATACCTGGTAGGAACTTGATTAGTCAGAATTGACAAGTCTAAGTTAAACAAGTCTGCAATGATCATAAGATTGTCACTAATAGTTGAATGATGAGGGAACGAAGGGTCCCAGATACTGTCTCTAATATTAGAGTTGCCAGTTATAATTAGCAGATTCAGAATATTCACCTCAGTATCCTTGAGATACTTTAAGGCAGAGTGAGAAGAATCAGAATAAACATTCATGATCCAAAAGATGTTGTTGTCATTGAAAAAAGATGCAAGTAAAATGTCTTTATGGTTAATAATGTCTTTGCAAAAAGAAAATTGAAAAGAAGAAAGTCTGACGTTAACATAAATAATGACTCTTGGGGAGTCTTTTGCTGAGCATGGTTCTCTAGCAAAGGTAAGCCAATTGGGATGATTTGGAATGCCTATTAAGGAAGCACCTTTGCAATTTGCTGAGCTGGGAATAGATCTGATTGTCGTCCATGATGGTTCTTGGATGAATATGATGTTGAAATTTTAGTTGACTTCAAGAATGGTGTTGATAAGAAAGATGTTCTTTCATACATTTTGAGAGAATATCTTTAGGTCTTTCAAAATCATATTGTGGAGCCATTCACAGCTGAATGAGTTGAGTTCTTTCGGTTGTCCTGAATTTCCACGTATTCTTTTGAGTGCCATTCCTTATTGAAATGATGTTTCCAAAAGGGACAGTCATATGAGTTAGCTTGGTTTTCGCCTTTGCAGTTGAGGCATTTGAACATGTGAGGACAGGGTTTGCCCTTCTTTGTCTCTAACCTAGGTAGGTTAGTTTTTTCATTAGCTTTACAACACCATGCAAAGTAACGATGGTGTTTGGTAAGGTGAGGGCCATTACACCTCACACACTTAGATCCCTGTATATGACAGACTCCTGCTGTATGACCCCACTTCCAGCAATTCTTGCATTACGGTACACCTGTGTTCATATTTACACCCCAAACTGTTGCAATGAAACTACTGATGTTGAACCCCGAACTGTTGCAATGAAACTACTGATGTTGAACCTTCAGCTAATGACTTTCTTAGCATTGGTTCTGTTTTGCATGTCCCAAATGTCAATCCATATGATAGTCATGTTGGATTTGGGAGATACCTTGATGATGTGTAGTTTAGAGGCAAGAACAATGTCATTGAATAAGTGGTTGTTCTTTAGAACATTTTTGATATCATCCAATGAAATTTGATTGTTTGTCTTTTCACTGATGTATAGAATACCTATGATCTTGAGGTATGACTTTGATTGCAGTAATCTGGGCAAAGAAATATTTTCAACATCAGAAGGTAGTGAATTTTTAACATATTTTTCAATCTCTTGCATAATCAGATCCTAAAGAGATATTGTTAGTTGTCAAGATTGTTAACAGTGGACTTTATTTTATTTCCTCTTTTCACTTTATTTTACTTTTCTTTTCTTTTTCCTTTTTAATTTTCTATTTTTAGAACAACTTGGGTTAGGGTTTATCAGTCACGCTGTCACATCAGTCACAAGTTGATGGTGTAGTCACAAGACTGATCACAAGACTTAGAAGAATGGAGTAGAAGGTTCTGGAACAAAGTGATGTCATACAGCATGGACAACACATGCTGGCCTCATGTTATACTCATGGTCATTTAGGGTAGGGTG
>Ga0157364_1008639_pt1 | contig 10555 bp, 5 predicted proteins | sample AttsexASBM2_FD_111476 | JGI IMG/M metagenome (GOLD analysis project Ga0157364, IMG submission 111476) | Fungus gardens microbial communities from leaf cutter ant in Ribeirão Preto, State of São Paulo, Brazil - Atta sexdens ASBM2 | ecosystem: Host-associated > Fungi > Mycelium > Unclassified ... | reverse complement strand
TTAATTGAATAAGTAAAACTCTCGAATGAATAATAGCATACTTATGAATTTTCAGCGTCCAAATATAGATGACGTGTAGTTAAAGTGTTGGTAAATAATATAATAAATCAATATTTGTTTGTAAATGACACTAATGTATGAGCTATTTTCGTCTTTGCATTTTTTATTATTTTAGTCAAATATCTATACATATATTAACTTCATTATAGTAAAATAAATAATTTTATTTCCTTTTTTATTTTCTATTTTGGAACAAGCGGCCACTTTTTTTAAGTTTGCAATTGTGTAATTCTTATTGTATTATTCTTATAAAATATTGCGGTAACGCGAATGGCAACGATTATGGTAATGCAATGGGAATAAATACCTCTTTGTTATAACAATGGGGGATAAGTGCGATAATTATCTCGATTAACCCTACTTAACTTATAAGTACGCTCACGGGGTAACTAAGAACCTCTCAACGTTTTCAGTAGGTGTAGGGGAAAGTACTTAATCCCTCATCCCAGCAACTTTTTTTTCTAATCAAGAAAGAAAGCGATTTTCACAAAAGTAATTACTTAACAAAATCCTTTGGTAAATATAGATTTAAATATCTTGAAAACAAAAATGAATGAAATGTAGATGTATCCTTTTAGTCAGAAATAAAAATAAATGTAACAGACATATTCTCGGACGTCAAATAATATATTCCATTTTTAGCATACACACAATCAAAGTACATTATTTTATAGTGTATTGATGATTTTACAATATATACGACGTAAATATTTTTTTTATTTAACCATTCGTGTTATTAGTTAAAATATTTTTTTATAAAAAAAAAACAAACGCTCTTCTTTATCGTATTTTTTTGTGTTTTATTTTACAAACCAAAATAGAGTTACATGTGTACGATACTCCAGTGAAATGCAATTAAGGACAGCGTAAAATTGCACTCAATCGCGGATATTGCTTCAGCGTATTAGAATATCTTCTCAATTCTTTAAGAATGTCTTTGAAGATCGACGTTCCGAGTAATTTCGGATCCTTCTTGCGTCGCGCGAAATGGAACTATGAATGTATATTTCATTTTATTGTTTTCTTCCTTCTTCTTTTTTCTACGAATATGCTCATTCGCGTTCTCAAGCACGCGTTCGTACACAAAACGCGCGCGAGTGCTTTTATCTTCCGCGCCGCGTCGCAGGCGGAGAAAACTTACGTGAGAGGCAGTATCAACGTCTCGGCGCGATATTCTCACCGTGAGATATTTTTCCGCGCGAGACAAACGCGAAAAGAGACTGCCATTGTTGCGTTTCAAAGAGCGGGCCCTTGCAAATTTAATCATCCGTAAATCATCGCCACTGCCGAGAGAAAGAGAGAGAAACCGAGCATTTCTCAAAGTGAAGCGCCGCCGTATCTCCTTGCATATTATTATCATTATTTTATGATCTATTCAGGAACTTCAGTAAAGTTGCGCTATACTTTTAGAGAGAATCTTTTGATTCCTATGTCAGGAGAATGTTACGATCAGCTGTCTCGATATTTAGTTTGATTACTTTTATTTCAATTAAAAATATTCCGATCATCGAGGAATATATAATAGGAGTTGTTGTTTTTTTTTCTTAGAAATTCGCGAATTTTTCCATTTTTATATTTTTAATTGAAACTTTCATTATGCTTTTCTATCCTTTAACAGGACATATTAAATTTAATATCCGAAAGAATTTATATTTTTTTATATATTATTTGAAACGAATCTATTTTTTAAATATTTCGATTGACACGAATAAATTTATTCGCTGAATTTTTAAATAACTATATACTATTTCGAAACATGAAGCAATGACAGTATGCAATTGTTCCCAGGAGTGACTACGTTCGATTATTTGACATATATTTTCAATCGGATTAATCGTTTCGTTGCTATGCAGGTCACTGCATATACTTTCGTATGAATATAATTTCGAGCGATACAAAGAAGATTCAAACGTATTTTTTCATCTCAAAATCGTCATTACTTTTTCGCGTAAACTGAATACACGTCCCCATTCTTTTTCGTGTTGTGTGCCTGCAAATTATATCGTCTAGAAAGAAATTCTCACCTACCGAAAGAACGATACATTGCGCGACGTGCTAAAGTGCATTCCAACATGCAACCATGAGAGAAAACGGGGCCGGTCGCTAACGTGCGCACTTGCAATATTTTGCATGCGTACTTCTATCCTCGCGCGTGACGCGCAACGGTGCAAATAAAATCATACGCGTAACTCACAGTAACGTCATCACCATCCCTCTTTCCCTTTACATCTCTTTCTCTGTCTGTTTATGCGCAATGTCACGTTCCGCGGAATGAAGTAAGCGGACTCAGTTAATAAATGCAGCCCGCGTCGGTCCAATGAGTTGGACTTAGGTGCCAATTATGCTCCCGAGTCATCGTGGTTTTATTAGCTTGATCTTCCGGTCGCGCTTTTATTTGTTCGAACTTTACGGCGAATTAAGATCTCTTCCCGAGACTCGTTCACGCTCTCGTTATAAGAGTAACGGTCGACGATGACGAAATTAGTGCGTTCCATGGTTGAACGGAAAATATTTTCCGTAAGAATTTTCCTTTCAAGAGGAAACGTCAGGGCACGATTGAAATAGTTCCACCTTTAACTATCGTAAACTACTAGAGCTACTTTGACCTTTGAGACTTCCAGTTTGGCGTGGAAGAGAGAAATTTTTATTTGTAATAATACAAAGACGAGAGAAAGAAAAGAAATTCTGAGATCTATTTTCTCGGAATTACGTCTAATAACTTTTTGATCGTTGGTCACGTTATTGAGGAAAATGGATCGGCATTTAATCTTCTGAAGTTCAAAGATTTTTGCATGAAAAAAAATAACGATTTAATAACAATATCTTTAAAATTTATTCTTTTATTAAGAGATAGAATGAAAAGATAGTAGGTTAATGTTATAAATATTTAATATTTTATCAAATTTAAATTACATAAAAAATAAAAAAGGAAATCATGTTTTTTAAAAATAAATTTAATTTTAAAATCATTCGAAGTTTGTGTGTGTGTGTGTGTGTGTGTGTGTGTGTAAAATCTTCATGTATATTTTATATGATTTTTCTTAATCTCAGTATATTTTCTGTCTGGAATAGCGATGCGCACATTTCGATGCGGGCGAGTATCTCTATTTTTTAGTGACTTCGTTGTTAACGTATTCGCTGTTGCGTAACTATTTCTTTCATGAAAGAGATAAAAAAACACTGCAGAAAATGTGGAACGCGAGGTTCTATAAGGCAAGAAAATATAAACGCGAGAGTTCAGCCTGCTCCCTACGTGAACAGATGTACGCGAAGAATTCAATTCTCCTTTAGAATTTACTTGAAAAATGCATGCAGTTTTATGTGCTGTTCAAGGAAGAATTGCGCTATATAGCATTTAAAATCTGTTCGTTGATTTTAATTTTTATCGCGATGGTAATGATGAAAATAAAATTAATACCTGCGTTTTAACATCAAAGAATAGAGGATAATTTGTGTCTTATTTATGTAATAATATGAATACATTAAATAATTTATTAAATTAAATAATTAAATTATATTCCTCTGTTATCTTATTATGATTTTACAGAATTTAGTAAAAAAATAAAAGTATATTTTTTTAATATAATAAGTATAAAAATGATTAAATTTTTATTATAATAATAAGTATATTTTTTAATGTAGTAATTAAAAAAATACATTATTTAAGTTAAAAATTCGTTGCATGTGCGAAAATTGCACACATCGCAGTCGTAATAATTTTGTAATATGTTTTACCAGTGTATATTCTCACGAACAATGCGCGAGATTGCAATAACATTACATTGTTCCTGGCAAAAAGTATTCTGAAATAATTCACTTGACACCAAAATATATCATACTAATCGACTTTAGCAATACAGATACATAATACCAGAAACTTACTTTCGCCTCGTTAAAGAAACGTTACTTTTCGCGGTGAGGAAGAACGACCACGTGTGTATATCGACTACTGAATCTTTTTTTTAACCGAAGAAGTTAATATCGGTGCGCAAGGAGAGAATCCACTTCGCTAACGCTTTATTTTCTCAAGCGAAGAGCTTACGAAGACTACATCATCGAATAATCGCCTATGGGCCACCGCGAAAGAACGAAATGTTTACTCTGAAAATATCTGCCTCTCCGTGTGTGTCGTATGTATTCTGTATCCATGTTTTGTGTGTGTGTGTGTGTGTGTATTGTACGATAGCGGAACTCGCGTCAGCTGCTCGCACGATCTAGAACTGAGAAGATTGTAGGGCCGTGATTCTCCTCGTCATTTAACCTACATTTTAATCTTGCATTTTTTTTTCCTTGAATAAATCCTTTAGTCGGTTCACTTTTCCATAATGCTACTACAGCTCCATGCTAGAGGAGACTAGAGGCTAATGGATCAACTTTTTAGTTTTGAATTTTTTAAAACATAACTAAGAGACTAATCGAAAAATTTTAATCCAATTACTACATATATTTGACTGTCTAATATTTTTATAATAAATAGAAACTGATAATTTATATGAAAACATGAAAACAGAACTTATTTTTCTAATATAATAGACACTATTTTTCTTTCTATGTCAATCAACTCTAAGATGATATATGATATGCTGTGACTATAAAATAATTATATTAAAGTATAATATATCTTAAATATCATAATATATTTTAGTAAGAGTTAAAGTATAATCTTAATATACCATAATATATTTTATCAAAAGAATAAGATTTGCTTAATATCCTCGTTTTTTCATTTTTTAAAACATTTACGATATACAAATACAAAGACAGATAAATAAAAATAGATAAATAAAAATTATTGAGCTTTTTAAAGTAAGAGCTACAATCTAAATAGAACATCTCAAACAACTATATATGACTCTTAAAAAAGTTTCAATAGTAAAAATATTTACTTATTTTTCGAAAATATCTCACAACTCTCCAACAAGCTGTATCCGCGTCGCGAAATATCGCGGGTGACTCCATTGTCAGTGCTGTGCTCAGACACGTTTACGCGCGTCTCCAGAGTTTTGTTTTTAAGATTCGGTTAGTTTGCCTACCTCTATAGTTTACTAGTCCCAGTCTGCCCTACTGCTGTATCTCGAATCGGATCTGCTTTCACATAAAGTCTTCGTTTAAAACCACGTGAATAAAGCATTTTCGCAGTCTGACAGATTCCACCTGGGACAATTTTCATGGAATATTCTATTCAGAAGAGCCACTATGGTAAAACTATACCGTCGTGGAATGTTAAGTATGTATTGTATGAATAAAGAAGACTCATTTAGTGAATGCATGACTGTTCTTAATGAGAAATTTAGAGTTACCTTATTAAATTACAATATATTACATTACAAATTTTTAATATTCATTTTCCGTAGTGAAAACACTGAAAACTTGAGATCGACATCCTCATTTTCTGGTTTCTTAATTTTCATTAATTTCATTATTAAATGTTTTAACAAACAAGGCCTCAAACTATTCAATTAAATGATGAAAATTCAGTGGTCGTGGAAAAGTATTCCCAAACGTTTGGAATGGAATTACCTTGAAATTTGTTAATGCCTACGCCTGCAAAATTTAGCCAATTAATTCAGGAACATTCTACAGATATCGTAATTCGAGGCATATTTCATTATTATCAAAATGTTCACGCTATTAAATTAGATTTAACATTGTACATATTATTCATCTCTATAAGTTTGGCAAATTTTAATATCAAATGATCAATAATACAACTAGTCCTCTTTGCGTCCAATTGCGTATACGATTCGACCACATTTATGACTTCTTCGAATTCATAATTCAGGAATCCATAGTTTTCGATCGTTCTCTCTCCACCAGGATAATCGTGTTCACGCACCAAGGATTAATTAAAGTGAGTCAGTAAGCAAAAGCATGGGGATTAATTAAATTTAAATAATGCCCTCTGTGCATGCATGGGAGGATCTGTCGTATATTACGTGAACGCTAGCTGTTATAATGAATTCAAAAGCGGCGTGGTCCATTCGCGCAAACGCGGTACTTCACGAGCGCATTATTCGACTTTATTAATAAATTAACATGAATTAATCGCGTCGATATAGTACATGCCGCGTTGCGCGGTTGGTCTCGTTATCGATTCAGTATCATTGATGATTAATTGCTTCCGGGTCACAAAGCGAGCTTATTAAATATCTTTCGCGGAGCGGTTTTCACGTGTAAAACGGAATGCGTCGGCAGCCGCAAAAGCTCTCCTCTTCCGTTGGTCGGCTCCTGGCGAACGAATAAATGGGGAGATTTCGAAATCCGATGCCGCAACATCGTGGAGTATTCCCGAGCTTAGAGAATACCCTGAACAGTGCTGAGAGGTAAATACGACGAGAGTTTGTCGAGAGAGAAGAGAGTTCAGCGAGCTATCTGTGCGCGGGAAACTATGAAAAAGCGTTTAGGAGAAACAGACGCAACAGTGGCAGGGATACGGCCAACTTGTCCAATTGCCATGGAAATCTGAGCGTGAGCGCAATCAGAGCTCTATCTGCCATGCATTCCTGAGTTGACGCTCAGAAAGCTCATGGAATTATTTTATCCTTGTTGTTTATCAAATGTTAAACAAGAACAAATAGTGCTCGCGAACGTTGTGAGCGCCAAATGGAGTGCATCGCATGTAAAATGTCGACACAATCGTGCGTCATCGTCCGATCCCTTCTGTGGAGCGGCATATATTTCCCAGCGGGGTCGAAAACCGCGCACGACAAATCTGAAAAGTCTTTCTAAAATATATTCCTATAAAATATTACTTTTCTCTCAAGCAACACAGATTTTCTCCGTTGCGTTAGTCTCGTGAGATGTACCAAAATTTTAAGTTATTAATGACCGAATTACACTTGTACGAAGAGTTAGTTAGTCGGAGCTTATAATTTATTGAATACAGCTGGACCGCGTCGAGGACACAATAAGAAACTTGCATGGATTCTAGAAAGGAACGTTTAAATAGTAATAAAGCGACAATACAGGGAAAACTACATTTAATATTTAATATTTCTAAGTGTAGTCCGCATGTTGTATTTAGTAGGCGAGTCCAAAAGTAAAAAATGACTTTTAAAATAATGCGAGAACATAATAGAAGAGAGATCATGTTCTTTTACCAAACAAATTATGTTCCAAAAGCATTACGATGGTATATTCATACAACAAGGTAGATAATAAGGAAAAGGTACAAATGATGCGTCGCAAAGCACACACTGCGCGCTTGTGATATCAGGTTTTGCGTTATGTATCTGACATTATATTTCACGAACAGAGGGTCCTGCATCATTTTATATTATATCATACGTACGTAAAGTGGGAAAAATGGTGATATTATGAAAAATAATGAAATCATTTTTAACATTATTTTGCAAACGTGCGAAATTAATTTGATAAATTGCCAATTACAATTTCACGGTTGCATTCACAAATCGCGTAACGCATAAAAATATTATCGCAATGCATCAAGCTTTTTATTACGAAATTGTTATAACGAGATATTACGGGAACACTATAACTGTAAAGTGTGAGGAATACTGTAAATTCAACATTATTATTATTATTATGGGAGATTGTAATCGCTTGTAACGTAGTATCGCGGTGTCTCTTGAAAATTTAATTAATCGATTTCTTTTCTACTCTATAACGATTAAGGAGTTGAACGTTATTTTTGTGCAACACGGTTCGCCGCAATTTTCTCTCGTGTATATTTGAAAAAAATTCAATAAATCAAATGTTCCGTCAATCGAGAAAAAAACTCGAACGTGCGTCACCTGGTGCGCGGATACAGCAAGGGTTAACAGAGGCAGATAAAAATCCCACGGTACGGGCGTGTACCGTCGCACGTCAAAGGTAAGCTGTGGCGCGGGCGTGACGGAAAAAAAAAAATCCCGATTCGTGTTGCACTCGCGCTCATTGACGCGTTACGTACGGAAGCGGAACTGCGAAAGGGCGAACGGAAGAGAGAGAACGGGAAAGAATATAAAGGTGAGGGACGGGAGGAGAGCGTTAATAAAAGAGGGGTTGCAATCCTTGTTCGCGAAAATCCACCACGTGCACTATTGTACGCCGTTCGTGATGTCCCGCAGGTATTTTCGTTTCCGACGTGAAACGGCCGCGCGAGAGAGTGCCGTTATTTCTGGATGAAGGTTCCCTTCCGTCCGTCTTAAGTCGAGTTTGTTTTATTCGACGCCGGTATAGCCGACCACTACGGGGAGGTTTAAGCGTTTTGCTTAAAATCGTACCGCTTAGCCTTCCGCTTCGCGCGAGCGGGTCCGCGCTTCTTCCGCCTTTCGGCTTGACAGCCGGAGACGCGGTAAAGCTAGTCTTGCGTAAAATCAGCGCTTCTCCGAAGGTAATTGGTTTCTGTCGAAAGTTCTTGCCTCCCTCGTCCTCGTCTTGCCATGCCATGCCTTAGGCAGAAATCAGTACATGCAGTAGTGCTTAAAAGCAAACGTAGATCCACCAAAGGGAAGACTCTACGAGATATCGAAATCCACTAGATTTTCACGTTCGATGATTGAAATCCGTGAAATGCATTGTACTACAATACTTACGGGTCGCACAAATCGTACAAGTTCCTTGTACTTTCACATATCTCAAGTTACACGATTCGGATGAAATTGCGTAAATGATTTCTGATAGCACGGATATTTCTTCGATCTCTTTTATTGCTTTAAAATGTAAGTAAATATTATATATAAAAGATTTTATTCTCAAATACAGAAGGCAGCCGAATTTCTCGGGTAAAATTTAATGAACGAATAGTTTTTAAAAATATATGATAATGTATATAAATTTATTTTTAGAAGAATTGAATTTTAAATCTTTTCTGTTAAATCATAAGAAAACTATGGAGAACAGCCGGGGATATGCCCGAGTAAAATTTAATGAACGAACATTTTTTTTAATATACGAAGGTAAATTTTATCTTTTAGAGAAATTGAATTAAAAATTTAATTTCTTCGAAAATCTTTTTCGTAAAAAAAATCTTTTTCGTCATAAAAAGACCAAAAAAATTAATTTTTTGAATATCATAGTTTTACTGTCATAATATTAATTATTGTTAGAGATATAGTCGTTCAACAAATAATAAGATTGGATTTAGATATTTATTTAAGAATTTCGTTCTATTTGTTACATCTTGTTATTTGCACGATAAAAATTCATAAAAATATTATTTGAGCAGCACTACTGTTTTCTTATAACATAATCGATGTTGCGGAATAAATTGGCGCGACATTGCGAGATATCGAAAGAATATCGTTACAAAAAAAATTGCAATCGATTGTTTTTCCTTTTTTTTTTAATGTATTTCCTTTTTTTCGTAAGCAGTACCGCATAACGCGCGGCAGCCGGCGAGATTATTTCTGTAATAAGAAAACTCGCAGAAGAAACGGAAGGTGGTGGGGAGGGGAGGGGGAGGGGGGGAATAAAAGCGGCGACGGGCAGAAATTATTTCTTGTATAAAATCGGAAAGATTAAAAAGTTTAATGAACTATCGGTAAAGGAATTTACTCGAGAGCGAGCACAATTTACGTTAATGATTGCGCTTTAATTAAATAGATCACCTTTACCGAACGTTTATTTTACTTAATTTTTTTTATTCTTTTTTTTTTGTAAGTAGCGGGGTGTTTTAAAAAGCGACGGTTTTTAAATTTCCCTTACTGATTCTCGATAAAAAAAAAAAAAAAAAGTGGAAAGAGGAAAGACGCTCGCTAATGAAATGCTTTATCCATCAGATATCAAGGAACTGTTTAGATTAGTTTTTTTAACTGTCGACATAACTAATTAAAATAGCACATTTAATCAGTTGCGTACGATGAAATGTATATATTGAAGCAGTTGCAGCACTGGACTATCCAACACTGCGATGCGACGCTCCAATTAATGTCGAGTTCGAGTGAACGGTTAAATAAGATTGCAGCGAGCTAAGAATTTGTAACGCTTGCGATGTTACCGCACAGCGCGCTGCAACGGTACTAAGCTTTATGCACGGGGACCCGATTGCCTGTTGTTAGTGATGAAGGGGTCGGTCTAGAAACTTCTTAGAGAAGGTATCTAACGCTCTATACCTAAAGATCCTGTCCAAGTACATTAGCTCAGGGAATGGTCGCGTGGAGTGTAATTTACACCCGGGCGACTCACAATCGAGAAAGCACTTCCGTCGTTCGGCTCGGAATCACCGGAATTAGCATTTGAGGCTCGCTTTTCAGTTGATTCGAGAATAATATCCGTCGGGGAGTATTACACGCGCATTTGCGCGATTAAGAATTTATTACCCGACGGGATACGTGAAATACTCGCGTTATACTCTCTCCGGCGTACATTACAAAAAAATTTCTCGTTAAGATCGATGAAATCTCTGGGAAATTTCAAAAAGGAAATTGTGACGTCACGCACAGCAGAATTTGCGGAAGTTGTAACATTTGCAGAATAGAAATTCTGATGCATTTTAATCCCGCGAGACTATACAAAGATCTTTCCATATCAAAGTCAGATCACGAGCGATTTC
>Ga0157364_1008638_pt1 | contig 10555 bp, 5 predicted proteins | sample AttsexASBM2_FD_111476 | JGI IMG/M metagenome (GOLD analysis project Ga0157364, IMG submission 111476) | Fungus gardens microbial communities from leaf cutter ant in Ribeirão Preto, State of São Paulo, Brazil - Atta sexdens ASBM2 | ecosystem: Host-associated > Fungi > Mycelium > Unclassified ... | reverse complement strand
CGTGTATATATATTTTTTGTTTTTTAAATTAATTTCCTAATGATTTTAATAATGACTTGATATATAATAAATATTTGTTTGATTTCTGGCCGTTTAGTTGAGTTAATCATGACGAATATGTCAAATGTTTATATCGAGAAATTGCTGAAGTTTATAGCATCCGAATTTGAATCAACGAGGCATATACATTTCTATCTTTTATGGGTAGAAATAATCTTGACAAAATACGGGTCTCGGATTAATACTGCGCTTCAGATGCCAGTACTATTAATGCTGCAAAAGAATATGCAAAAGAAATACGATGATCTTAGTAAAATGTAAGTGTTATTACATTTTCTTCACTGTATATATATATGTTATAAACATGGAAATAATTCGAAACACATTTTTTTACAGATGTGATTTTAATCAATATACGATAAGCTATGTACTGAGAATAGGAGATTTAAAATCTAAGAAAAATGTATCGAAGCTTTCTACAATTAAGATAGATGATGAATCTGATTTTTCCATAGAAGAAATGGATATAGATTAAGCTTTATTTAAATCTTTGTAGGACAACGATTTTTTAATAATAATAATAATAATAATTTTAATACAGGCTGTGTTCCAAAATTTATTGCTAGTACTAAAAACTAGTGTACATAAACTACAGATTTTCAATAATTAGGAGTCAATTTTGAAACATAACCATAGTGTAAATACAAAAGTATTTTATAAAAATAAACGAAATGTAAAAAAAATTAATTTTTCTATCATATAAATAAAGATACATTTCAAACTTCTAGTCGATATAACGACAACTCATTCACAAATTTTAAATACGAAAAGTGCTGATTATATATGGAATGCTAATACTGAGTCCACAAAATTCATATTATTTTATTGTGCTTTTGAGCAATACTATTGGCCAGTATAGAACGATGAAAAATAAGAAGAGTATAGGAAACATAATTCTGCTATAGAAATCTATTTTTTGAGAACGTGTTTTACTCGTTTGCACTATCTGACATTCGGGATCTAGCCATAAAGTTGGCAGTAGATGATCATTGGTATGCTTCTTCGGTTTGGCATAAACGAATTCTTCATCCCAAATGCTCTGTCTCTTCACCATCGCCATTAATCGCTGAAAATGAATAATCGTATTTAATAGATAAAATACAATTTAACAGCCTTTTAAAATTATCAATAAGATTGTTATGAGCAATATTTAGACATGAACCGAAAACGAGCGAAAATCCGTGAAACTTTGCGAATCATTTTTAATATGTCGCAAGTCGAGCACTTTGACTACGACAAATTCTCCTAAGGCTGCGAACACGAACATCATACAGCCAGCCATCCACAAGTCTAAAGCCTGCATAAATAAACGTGTAATATTTTTATATTAGGAAAAATAAATTATGTCAATATGAGACAATATTCTATTATACATAGTATTATACATAGTATTATACATAGTATTATAACAAGTATATAAAGAGATGTACAGAAAGTTTGGAGTACTTACATTTGCAAACTTACCTTGATATATGCCACCGGCGGAATATCGCTTTTAAGACCGGTGAACATCGTTACCAATGTAAGCATACTCGTCACCAGAAGAGCCACTCGACCAGGAATTGCATCCAAGTCCAACCAGAAACTGAACCAGGAAAGCATCACGACCAGAGTTGACGGTGCGAACGTTTGTATCAAGTGATGGCCGATCTGCCTCTCGAAGCGAAGGAAGACTACCAACCGGGAGAAATTTCCTGCGAGGTAATTATCAAATTATTAATTAGGATTTTTTTTATTCCATGTGATCTTTCATTCTATAATTAGAGTTTGTTATATATGTTTTTTTGGATTTTATGGATTTGATTTAATATAACGCATATTTGTAATCATTGTTTCAATGATTATAAACATCGGACAAAGGGATTTAAATAAATTCTTGATTAAATTTCAGATTAAATGTGTATAGATATATTAAATTTTAACATACCATTTTTTTCGAGCATATAATCTATAGTTTCTTCGGATATTGCGGGCTTTCCAATATCATATTGCAAAAGCTTCAATTCAGGATTTATCGTAACACCACTCGCGCCCCACTTTAAACGCAATTTTTTTCTATTATAGGAAACTGTAACAAATAATTCGGATTTGTGTGTGTAACAAGTGAATAAATTTATCGAAATTCAAGAATATATATAATTCTTTTCTCTTTTCTGCTGTCATATTGAATGTTTTAAAAATAATTTTATAAAAGTGTATATGTTTATACATTATAAATTGTTTTTGGAACTCGTATTTGCATTTTAAGTTTTAAGACCTTTACACATGCAAAAACTTAAGACATAAGACTTAAGCAGGAAATTAACAGGTTGGATTCGCTATTTACGTTATATCATAAGGTCATAAGATCTCTATTATAATTGATCGATTTTTACTGTTTACATCTTGAATTTTTTATGTGCTATGGCCTTTGAGCTTTACTTACAGCTTTCTATGTAAATTGGGCAGATTTGAATATCCATTGGGTACGATTGAAATTCCATTTGACAGGCAACAATAGCATTAATTCGGGCAGAATATTTAATAGTTTTATTCCGGTATAACGTGACCAATGAGAATTTGTGATTTAAAGTCGCAATCTCTGAAAAATTATTAATAACAGAACAATATTCATAGTCAGATCTTATATTTAAAACCGTCTTAAGTACAGTAACCGTCTTAAGAAGTCACGAACCAAGGGAGACCATATATTAGTATCTTATTAAGACATTACTGAAGTACAGTCTTGAAATAAGAACGGACTATGAATTCCGCTCAATTTAACACGAAGACAAATATGGCTTACCGGAAACTTTTGAATTTAAAAAATATGGATCCGGTTGCCAAAGATTATCGAAAAATTCCTGGGTAAGTATTACATAATCATCATCTTCCTCGAAAATATCTTCAGACATATTCAGTCGAGATTCTATCCAACTTTGACTGACGAACATGTCTATACTAATAAAGATAATTGTAATTTTATAATCTTTTACATCCAGATTTTGAACATCTATTTTGTCTTTCTATAACTTAAATTAAATATATCCCATTACTTAATTTAAATTAAAATGTTACTTTTTACATATTCTCTTATTTTTCAAAAGTGACACAATTCAAAAGATTAAGTTTTTAAATGTAATAAAACACATGTTATATATAAGAGTTAAATTATTATAAATATAGAATTATACATTATATTTAATTCATTTTTGTTTATAACTCAAAAGAAGTTTATCACTTTACCGAAAGTCCATGTCTTCAACGTTGATAGAATTAATGTCAACCACTAAAATGTTGAAGTTTACCACTACAGGTGCACCCGACGGCGGTCTAATTTCTGCGAAGAGTTTTATTATATATAGCTCATTATTCGTACAAGAAACGTAAATGTAAGCATCTTGTCCTGGTAAGCCGCACGTTACCTTTAACGTAATGTTCTGGCAAAATTAGTCTTGACGTTATAGAGCAATTGTTGACATCGCTGAGCAAACTGCGGAAAAAATTCCGTCTTTCATCATCATTAAAGTTTTTTTCTGTTTTATCTATTCATTATTAATGCAGTTTGTTTAACGCTTGTTGTTTTATTTGTATTGTATTATATCTTTGGTTACTAACTCATCGGAAATTCTCATTATATTAAACGAGGGAGAATACTTTAATCCTATAAGATTTAACATTCATTGAAAACTACTATTTATTTTTTCGGTTAGATAACTTATTTGATCGTGCGAGAGAAAAGTTGTTAGCAAGTTCATATCGTGTCTCTGTCTATGGAGAAGCAAAAGAAGGCATATTTACAAAGCTTGTTTCTTCTTTTTACGAGAAGTATGCAAAAAAATTGCTCTTAAGCACACATCATAAATTAAAAAGTAAAAACAAATAAATAAATGTTAACATTAACATAAATATATGTACATCAGCATTAATCATAACGATTTTTCATAGACCACATTAACTTGAAATTTTTCTATCTAGCAGAGTCTAGGAAACAACGGCTCGCTTCAGCCTACAACTTTTTACTTGTTTCTTTCTAGAAATATATATATTAAGAAACCCAGAAACAACACAAAGTTTAGATTTTAGAATCGAATAAAACGTCTTATAAACATCTTTTAGACGTAGGTTCTCGCAAAAATGTCTTTAAAATGTCTCTGTATGTATCCCAATTTTGGACTCGTCTAAGAAAGAATCGGATCGAGACTATTGCCTTCCACAACTCGGATAAAAAATTGCTGCATGCAATTTTTCTTCGCCTATCTTCGCTTATAAAGCGATAAAAGACTCCGCGACAAAACAAAACGCTGTGCGTAATGAGGCGAAAATGGCTTTTAAAGGAGCACGAAGTCGGTTACCTCGAGGAACATATTTCCGAGAGAGAATTCCACCATAGATGAAGTAAAACTATTGGAAGTGCACGCTTCATCTCAGCCGAACCGTATCGTCAACTAATAACGACATCTTCGGCATCCCTTGCACTGTCCAGGACGGCACAGCAATTAATCAATTATCAATCATTTAATGTCGCAATATAATCCAATTATAGGTATCGTCATCCGCTTTTGTGCTTGTTGCAATTATCCGTCGTGAATTGCGTAATGATTTATTGTTCTGCGTAGATGCACTATTTGCATCACGCGGTCGAAATTATACATATATTCGTGCGTGAGGAATTTTTCGTGTAACATACTATTTTTTAACATTGGTTTGCTAATGAGATGTATCAACAACCTACATTTTTTAATGTTTGCAATTACAAATTGAAATGTACCGTTCTTCCGTTCACGCATTTCTTACGCATTTCTTGCACATTGTATCCCAAAGAATTTAATTAACATTCAGATCTGCTCACGTTGCTTAAAATCCTCAAAAATTTTTACATTTAAAATATAAAAATGAGATAAATTATATATTCAGTATAAATCATATATTGAAGAAAGAAAAAAAGCAAAGACGCTGACTGCAAAAATTGCAAGCAACGCGAATAAATGTGTATTGTTGCGTTGCGCATATTGTACGAAGCGTTGATTTTGCAACGATTCGTGTATTTGCACACGAAATAGTTCTGCGGAGAAGAGATTCGAGAGACGAGAGGTGTGTGTATATTCACGCGTGTACATATCTTATCATTTGGCAAACGCGCGCGAGAAGACAGAGCCACTGCTGTGAGGAGAAAATCTAAAAGGAGACAGGAGGGAAAGAGAAAGGTGAGAGTGAGAGTGGGTCAGGTATAGGTGTCTGGTTCGGACTATGGATATAGCAGGTACCGATGCAGGCTTTGCAAATGAACGAAGAGGAAACGCGAGATTGTGGTTCGCCACGGCAACACGCGTGTTCTTCCCTTTCCTCTTAGCAACTGTACCGTCCATTTAGACGTCACACGGGTCTAAAACCTGACCTCGATCGTCGGCCTCGATGAAACCTCCTGTTTCTCCTTTGCTCATCTCTCTTCTTCAAGGGCATAGCGATAGGATGGCGGAGATATTTGTAGATTCACCAAAGAGTCGAAGAGATGAGAGGCTGCGTGATTTATCTTCGATTGTGTATTATTTGTACAAAAGCGCAAGGATAAAAATATAGAAATAAATAAAAAAAAAAAATCTTTCTTCTTAGATCATCTTCTATTATCTTCTTTGAGATTATTTTATAAAAACGAAAATATCGCTGTATTTTTATAATTAGAGAGAATATATCGTTTCTCCATATATTCAATAAAACACTTTGAGAGAGGCCCAATATTTCGTTTCATGCGAAAAGAGAAGATAAGGAATCATCTCAGAAAATCAATGCAAATACTTTTTTTACACAGTACAGTTTACTTTGTTTTTACATACGAATCTTGCACTTTGGATCGGAATTACAGTAATTCCAAAATGCAAAACTCGTCTGTAAAAATAAAGTAAACTGTATTGTGGAAAAAAAAGTATTTGCATTCATTTTCTGAGATGATGCCTTATCTTCTCTTTTCGCATGAAATGCAAATATGCAGATGGCATTTCTCAAAGTGTTTTTTTATTGAATATATAAAAGCATACTAGGCTAATATGTTTTTGCTTTTTTTGTATTTCTTTCTTGTCGGTTGTATTTCTTCTTTTGATGCAAATCGAGTGTATCTTTGAACGTGAATATAAATTCTGAAATCTCCTATTTTCAGATAATTGTTTAAACAAACGCTCGATTTAAAAAATCAGTCATCTAAAATTACAATTTCATATATCTGTTTATGCGTTAAAAGAGAAGCTATTAAACTTTGAAAGAATATTTAGATACGAAATATAGAAGACGATTAAAGTAAATCGAAAGAATTTTTATCTCTTTCTAAGGGCAGAACTAAAACTAAAAAGAAATAGAAAATTGAACAAATTCCAATTAACTTTAATAGTATGACTTTTAATATCGATGTTAACATATAAGAGAAAAGAATTTTGCCAAGGATATAATCCGTACTTTGTCTCGAACTTCTACTACCGTTGGAAGAATCTACATTGCGTGGGTGAACCGGTAAACAGTAAAGTGGACACTAGGTGAGTCAAAAAAGATAAAGCACATAGAAAGTCATACATTTTCTGTTGTCCTCGTTATTCTTTTCGACAAATATATTTTGACATTGCGACTTAGCTTGATGTATTAAAATATGGGCGAAGAAGTGAAAAAAATAAGATTTATTTCTACAGGATCCTCGTATAGATGAAAGACAAGAAGATCAGTGGCTGCGTTCAGCAGAGAAAACTAATCTAATTAATAGTTAGCGTTTAGTAATTCTTTAATATGATTGGTTCTTGCCTTTCTTCACTGGATTTAAGTGTAGGAACCAATTATATTGAAGAATCACTAAGCGCTGATTAATTTTCTCTACTGAACGCAGAAGCGCCTAACTTCTGATTATCATCTAGCCGGCTGTGATTAATTCATCTCCCAATATATGGTTTCCCTTGTAGCATAATTTATTGGTGCAATATTGATCCAACGTCAATGTTTAACCAATGTCTCACCAATGAATTATGCTACTCGCGAATTGTAAACCTTGAGACAATTTCTCATCTTTCGCAATCAGTGCAAAGTGACGGCTGTCTCGTTCGAGGGAATTCCATATACTCAGAGGTACAAGCTCTCTCCTGTTATAGGGTTGTATTGATTTCTATGATGGCGGCAGGCCAGCGCCTGCACCCTCCGCGATCGGAGGAATGGCCAGAGAGCGTTGCTCTATAGTGTTTTTCCATCCTCGAGTACAACGTGCGTGAAAACGCGACGACAAGAGAGACAAAGTGGTGAGACACGTGAAAGCTAATTATTATCGCTTGACGGAACGATAGATCGTGTCGCGTGCCGGCGGCCACATTACTTTCGATTCCGCCTCTGTAGATTTGCCCAGGAATCACCAGGCGACACCGAGGATCTGTGTTCATAAGTGATGGGTGATGGTGTCTGTATTCGCATATGGATCGTCGTCATGGACAACGAGTTACATTGCGAACTTTACTAAAATCATCGGCGAGTTGGTGCTTATTTCGTCAATAGACGGGCCCTCCTGAATGAGAGCTTTCGCGTATCTCAACGAGATACTCTATGGTCGTCGTAATCGCGGCGGCACCGGCAGAGAGGATCGCCACAAAATAGAGGGTCACGCGTGATCTTTATAATCACACCGGAGAAATCAGTAGGAAAAACGATATTCTTGGGTAAGAAATAGATGATCCATGCCAGATGGTTTTGTTGCTGTGACTATAGAATAAAAATTATACTCGGATTATCGGTCGTGCTAATTTCTCGTGAAATATGCTACTACGTGTAATAATGGACCGCTTTAAATCTTCGCTTTGTTGTAAAGTGCAACTTGAGTCAAAAGATGCTTTGGATAATTCGATTGATTAAAACAGATGTCAGTTATTAAAATCGAATATTGATGTCTTTTGCAAAGATCGATTATATCAAGAAAAGTTTTTAAATCGTTAGATATCTCATGCCAGATAATCTAAACGTAGCAAATAAAGCTTTTGTTTATTCTAAACTCAGAGAGAAGGGGAGAGAGAGAAAGAGAGAGAGAGAGAGAGAGAGAGAGAACAGTGTACTTATAATTTTTTTTAATAGCCTATCTATTTTCTTGTTTAACGTGAATCGTTGTAAAATGACGTGCAACTATTTTTTTATGCAATAATTTTTACTGAAATTGTATAAGCATGCAATCATGTTGGATTTGATTGATGAAAGATTTGAAATATTTTAATCCTTTTGAAACTGAATACTTTTTGAATTGCTACATTCGATATTCATTCAAGTCAAATTGTTATCCATCAGTTTTATGCGAATATGGAGAAAGAATTTGCTCGAAAACGAAGCATGCTTTTCTTGTTACATTGTGAAAATGATTTCGAAATGTTTGTTAATTTCGAGTTCAATTTGTGCCAATTAAAATGAAGACGAAACTTTTCACGGTTATTTAACCGTATCTGCATATGAAGACTATACCACACTTGTCACTTGTCTTGTGCTCGTGAATGACTCGTTAGCTATATCGGTTTACGTTCTATCGACCGACTTATATCCCCCTTCGTCATTTGTTCATGTGTCTTACTTTTAATATCTCGGTCATCAATTCATTATAGCTGCGTATGTGCTCTAAAGATGCACGAATAATACATTCCCAAAACATTTGAAAATTCTCGCAGAGATTGTTAATTACCGTAGCGTGCGTTATGTTTAGAATTCGACCGAAATCGAAAATGAATATTCGGTTGTCGTTCAATTTCGGCCGAAAACGAAACCGAAAATTAGATAAGTCTTACTGAAAAAAAAAAGAGAAAGAAGCTAACGGAGTCACATTTTTTTCAGCTGGAGCCGAAATCGACATTTTTGGATTAATTTTTTAAGACAGAGATATGATTTTCAGAAATCGTGACTGCACTCTTTAAAAAACAAAATTTTATTAAAATATCTAACTATAATAATATAATAATATTACAGCCTCAACTTTTAATCAAAAAAAGAAATCAAATTACAGTTATTATTAGGATTATTAAAGTTTATATTCAAATTGTTTTAAGCTTAATAATAAAAATCAAACAGTTGTTTTTTGAACGTTTATCCAGCGCGTTGCAACTTATACAGTTTCAGTTTAGCCATTGAAATTTTTTCTTAATTTTGATCGAAACCGAAATCAAATCGAAACTCTGATATTTTACCAAAATCGAGATTTCGGTCAGACCCTAATTATGTTTCCTATTTGATTAATGTATTATAGAATGAAATAAGAAGACTCTTGACAATCAATTAGAAAAACGTATAAGAGTTCAAGCATGGAAATTATTATAATTCCAAGGAGAACAAAGTTAAAATAATAACTTCAAAGGAGAAAAAAATCAAAATAATGTCAATTTGATCATCATATTAATCGAATTTATCATTTTTTTGTCATAATTCGATCAATGTGTCATCAAGAAAGTTATTATCATAACTTTCTTGTTTCTCTTGAGATAAGATGAGTTAAATATAGCGAATTTACTAGAATTAAAGACATACTACATGTTTTGGCTCATTTTTTAATCATCTTTAAAGCGTATATACAGGTAATAACTTACACAATATTCTGAAAATGACTCTCCACAACATAATGACTCGTTAATCTACTCAGTTGCTTGTATCTACATTTGAAAAGTGGTTCAAAAATGAGCTGACACAGGTACTCTTCTTTTAATAAATTGCTTATTATCTCTGTACATTTATTTCCGCACTTTTATATTTTTTTTTATTCTGCTATTTTGAATATAAAATGAGTTACAAAGTCGTCAACCAAAAGACTAAAATGTAGTAATCATTCAGCAATGATTGCAAAACGGTATCTTGTAAGTAAAATACGCACTTCCCGTCGCGATGATCGACGATTTTGAACAAAGGAATTACGAGCAGCGCTCGATTGAGGTCGCATTCGGTAATTCGCATAAACAATTTTCTTGTTTAATATGCTATTTAACAAACCGCGGGAAGAAGTGCGAAATTTGCGCGGCCCGTCATCCTACGACATTTAACGAGACGACGAAACGTTCAAACGCGGTCAATCGCACACTTAGTCATATGACATGTGACAGTAGAAAGCATCAGCAATATCGCGATTCAAAGCAGTTTAGTTAGCAGATGGATCAAAATGGCTTGTATCCACCCATTATGAGTTTAGGTTAACAAACTCGTCAGCATCATAAGAGTGCTGTTTTCCTCCGCGATTCTATTCCAATTTAAACCGTGTTCCTTTTTAAAATTTAATTGAAATCTCGTTTCCTTCCAATTTAAACAGGAAGCATCTTTACATTTAACTTTTACAAAAAGCACACGCTTTCCATTCGCGAGGAATTCTTGGCAGGCGCAATCGCTCGAGTATTACGCCATTAACTGTAAAATCGCATGCGAAGACATTCACCGTGTTTGAGGGATTTTACTTTCGCTTCTTCATTTGTCAGATGCATTGGACATATATCAGCTCTGCGTGATACGGAGAAATCACCGCGACGGAAAGAAACAACCTATT
>Ga0157364_1008637_pt1 | contig 10556 bp, 4 predicted proteins | sample AttsexASBM2_FD_111476 | JGI IMG/M metagenome (GOLD analysis project Ga0157364, IMG submission 111476) | Fungus gardens microbial communities from leaf cutter ant in Ribeirão Preto, State of São Paulo, Brazil - Atta sexdens ASBM2 | ecosystem: Host-associated > Fungi > Mycelium > Unclassified ... | reverse complement strand
TATTAAACCAACTTTACACGGTAAACAGTTTGAAATTATTTTCATTAATTTTTCTATAGAAATGCTTAATTACATTATCAATTTTATTGCAAAATCAATTGTGGTTTGAGTGTAAACATTAATATTGATTGCATAATTTATTTAAGATTGTTTTGACTCCTCGAGTTAACATTGTTCCAATAAAGGATTAAGAGCAATTTCAAACTTGTTCTTCCTCTACTTCATTGTAATTCGATTCCGTCGCGGCATTAAACAAAGTGCTTAATTACATCACATCCCTCATAGCACCCGCAGTCGGACGTAACCGCGTCCGGAACTTAAGAAGCGCGCGTTGTTAGTTTTATCCATGAAATATTCATTCGCTACCGACAAATATCGAGGACGACTTTTCATCCTGCGGGAGGGCCGTAATTTTCGACCGGTCGATGAGTTATGTCCATCGGCCTAATGAGCCACGCATAATGGAATAACTGATCCTTTTTTTTCTCCCAACCTTCCAGTTCTTTTTTACAGCCTTCGGCCACGAATTATTTCGCTGCAACTAATGAACAATTCCTTCTGGACGCTCTCTGCGTTCCATCACACATTACGCGCATGGCAGCTTGTGAAATTCTATTCTCTGTGGTTACTTCTTTGGACGTCCTTTGAGATTAACTGATATAATTTAAAATAAGCGCCATGATATTGGAATACTTTTTAATCTTGCAACGCTGATGTAATGAAATATTAATGTATTTGTATGTATCTATATGTATATATAATAAGATTGCGATGTATTTATTTAATTGTATTGTTTTAATCTATTTATTTAACAAAAATATATTAAATGATATCAGCACGGATATTATTAATTTTAATTTTAATATTTCAATTAAATATCCCAAGTAGCATAGTAACGCTTGCAAAGCGCTAAAAAATTATAAGCACTGTGTGCTACTTGGGATTTTAGTTGCAGAAGTTTATTCAGAATTGATTTGTAATAAGAAAGAATATATTTGTTTTGCCATTTTGTCTAATATTTTGTACAAAGAGAGAATCATGTTGTTATACAATGAGCTTTCTTCAATATACAAATAGAAACAAGATGTATTTAAAATATTTTGTAAATTTTTTACTTATAAAATAATTTCAAGCAAGAGACAATGTACGCAAATATTTTTTTTTATTCAGGTAACTTTGTTTTTATTTTATTCTGTGTAACTCCAGATATAAAATGTTATTATATGTTACTCTAATTGGAGATTTAAGGGAGAGATTACGTGCCTTTAGAAACTCGTTTATGCTTGTTATCCGAAGTTAGCCGGAACGGTAAACGTGATTTTTCCCTGAAAACGCGCGACTTTCAATATAAATCACGTACTTAGCTCGCCGACGATCCGGTACAAGCAGCGCGCTGTAAATTCAACGGGAACAAAATAAAAATGCGCGACGTTGGGTATAATTCGAGTATCGCCCGGGCATGCACTCGACACCGGGTGTCTCGCATAACGCGTTTAAGGAGGAGAAGAAGCGGGCATTCGAAACCGCAGAGTGCGATGAGACTGAGATGAGATGGTAATGGAACGATTTCCACGACGTCGTCATCGACTCCTGGGCCCTGAGAAAAATCGACTAATTCAAAACGGTCGGAGAATACGAGGTTTACTGCGTGTCTCGCTCCGACACCAAATAAAAGAACAAAGAGTGTTACAGAAAAAAGCTGGACCGGCGAGAGAGAAAGAGATCGACTGGCTCGCATCTCGCCCCTGGCAATTCTCAGCTTTCTGTCTCCGTCTTTCTCATTGCATCTCGCATGGCTCGTCTCCTGTTAACGACCTGAAATCAAGACCGGCTACCAGATCCTTCTACTTTTTTCGATTATTATAACGCTACGACACGCCATGGTACGTCTTAAGCTAAATGCTATTATTTCTCTCTTTCTTCTTTTACTTTATGACTAGATTAGGTTTTTGTCCCGACGAGGGAAAAGCAATCTTCGAAGATTATGCACGAGGGAAGGCACGAGCGTCTCTGAAGGATGTCATGGAAGGATTAGACTTGTTGGGTGTGAGTACTCAACACGTCTATCCAATTATCTTTTGAGATTTATGATACAAGAATAAACAAGTTAATACAGATATACTTTATTGTTTATTGTTGTGGAGACTTGATAGTCTCATGTTTCATATATTATTCAAATCAATCTACGAATTACAAAATATTATTTAAAAAGTATTAAATGTTCTTTTATTAGAACGAAATAATTTTGTATTTTTTTGAAGATTTTATTTTATTGTATAATATTGTATTAAAATTGCGTCATTCAAATGTTATCTTAAAACGTGAATGTTGAAAAAATTCTGGGAGCTGCAAAAGATACAGCGTACAGTGTACACAATAGCCAGTTTATTACAAACTTTAAGCTATGTTTACTTGAAACCATGTTTTTCCATGATAAGCATTACAGGTTTGTAACTTGTTAACGTAATATGAAATCTTTTCATAAATGATACATATATAACTTCTGTTTAAAAAAGTTAAAAAATTTCATTTCCTTTGCGAATTTAAAAATTTCAGAAACTTTTGCTTGTCGATCGATAATTTAGCGATTCTGTTTTTACATGATTTTTCGCACTTTACACGAAAATTCATACAAGTGATACAACAGCATTAAATTTTATTCAAACCACCGAAAATTCCTTGTATAACAACTCTGCGAATGACAAGTTTAATATTTCAACATTTAAATATTAACGCTATAAACATCTCTCATAAACAAATTTAGAAGAATGTATTAAGAATTAAACATTGCGTTATTTATTATTTTATAATTTATCTCGACAACATGATTACTGTCACATAATTAAAGAATATAATGATTAAAACTCTCAATATTTAAAATGAGAAATAAATTTCAAGGCTAATGAGAGTCAGCGCGAAAGAAGTTGCGCACAGTTATCGATTAGTAAAATTACTTCTTCATAACATCGATGTCTTCTTTATTTTAAAATCTTGAACGTTTCAACTCACTTTGTAGTCATTCTCAGTAATATAACAATTTAATTCCGTTTAATTCGGTCTAAAACGTTAAGCGGTCCGTCTAGAGTAAGTCACTCTCAGATTCCCAGAACTGTAGTGAATTCTGATATGCAAATGTACATGTTATTAATTCCGAATCAAATAAAAGAGAGAAAGAGAAAAACAACTCACCTCGAACGGAGCACTTAACATTAAAAAGCTTTGAAAAATTTGGATTTCCTTATGTGATAATTCAATAATGACACGTGTTACAAACATTTTTAATGAAGACAATTACAAAGTGAATTCAAGATTTTGAAATAAAGAAGACATCATGAAGACATTATGAAGAAGTAATTTTACTTATCGATAACTATGCGCAATTCCTTCCGCGCTGACTCTCATTAGCCTTGAAATTTATTTATTACTATTATAGTTACAATAGAATCTCTCAGACATTTATTTGCAACTTAGAAAGTCTAAATGTTTTATACATATTAGGTATAAATATTAGATGTATTATATAAATATTTTATTCGTCACGCAAATATGATTATTTATAAAAAGAAAAATGAATCGATATATTGTTTGCCTAATGTGCTAAGAAATAAAATGATAAAAAGCAGAATAAAAATAAAAGTTCAAGAAGCTTACAAAAGACTATTACTGATCCCACTTGACTCAAAGTCCCGTCAGGTTAAATCTGATTATTCGTACTTCCTCTTTTTGAAGAATGGTCTTAAAGAGATCAGAATCCTACTGAAAATCCGTAGAATTTTCGTTATACCTCAGCTATTTTGACGAGTGGAATCTGCAACTGCAACATAAGATATCGTTTAAGCGATTAATTTTTTAATTGCTTTTATTTGCTTCTTTAATTATTTAATAATTATCTCTTTCGTTAATGAAATATCTTTGCAAATTGCAATTAAAAGAATGCGACGTATACAATTGGATTTTAACAAATAAAACATTGCATCTTTTAACAAATATTGCTATCTTGTTTAGTAAACGTATCAATTATCAACTATTCTATAGATATAATCATATTTTTATGAAATTGTTAATATCATTTATAATGTAACAAAAAAAAAAGAAGACTTTTACGTTCTCATATTACTGTATATATATATATATATATATAAGCTTCGTCATTTTATGTCACGAACTCATACTCTCTAGTCATTATACAAGTTTACAAAGCCACTCATCGCGGCCAAATCCAATTATTTGTCTCAACTAGTAGAGCCTTTTTTAAAGATCTCACCGAGATCAAGACGATCGGAGGATCTTGCTCTCTGCGTCTTTTTCTCTCCTTCATTTCGCCTTCCTTTCTTTCTGCGCAACGACAAACGACTTCGTGTCTGAAGTAAACTCGATTACTCCTTGCTAGGTTGGTTCCTTGAGGTATCCATCCTAAGGGACTCATTACGGGGCGACTTCGACTTCTGAATAACTCAAGCGAGAAATTTTACTATTCTCACACTTTCGTCAATGACAGGATATTAGGCAATAATCCATCGAACTTAATTACGTTAATTAACAGTATATTTTTAGTGCGAACGTATCATGTATCAGTTTTACTAGCTTAAAGCATTCTTCATTTATAATTCAAGTTTGCCGGATTATTCGTTGCTTTAGTTCATGATAGCATGTACAGTTTTAATGCGCAGTTCAAATTTATAATTTAATTTGTAATTAAATTTGCGCCTTAATTTGTCTTCATCGGAGTTATGGGATGAGCTTCTAGCGCGCCAACATCAGCCAAATGCAATGGCATGCAACTAATCGCATAATGCATTTTTAATGCACGATCGATCAGTATATTTTTACTTATAATTTAATTCGTAATCTCATTATCGTAATCGCTTGTTTCATTATATATTACATTTTCACTTCTCTTATCTTTAGTTTCTTTTGAACGGCATTGAATTAACGTAGGTACGACAATACACTATTCGAGATTAGCTCTAAATTTGCGTTCGTTTCATCTAGTATTAGTTCTTTTAAGACTATAATGGGAATACAGACTATACTCATTATTATGCAGCAAAATACTTTCCTTTTAACCTTTCCTTCAGGAAGCTTAACTTCTAGTTTGAACGAGAGCTTACGTTATATAAGTGTATCGCCATTTAAAACTTTCTTTAGCCAGAAAAATTTTAAAACGCGATGAGAAAACTTTATTCTCAATCAATTCACCGCAACTTATGCACAATGGACTTTCGAAATTATTTTGTTTAAATGAGGAATTCTGTATAATCAATCGATAGCCAGTACGTTGTCGACAAAATCACAGCGAATTCAATCAAAAATAAAATCAAAAGCAGCATGTATACCGCGCATATTCCATGGCATCTCGTCGAAAGGTCATAATTTTGCCTATCGAACCTTGATAAAAAGCGTGAGAATGCGGGGAAAGGGATAGGACGTAGGTATTAGCCGGATGTCATGGAATTGTTGGGGATCACGTGCGCGTGCAGGCGCGCGATCGCAGAACGTTCTGTAAAATATCGCTGTAAATTGGAACTGGCACACAATGAGGCACGGTTTAACAATGCGTTTGATTTGAATCGAAACGTCATGAAAATAATCACATCGCTAGCGGGACCACTCGAATTAATGGTCGGTATCCTCGGCACGTCCCCGATGCATCTCTCCGCCTCCTTGTTATCTCCGTCCTCGTCATCGCCGTTCGCGCACCCGACACAAGAGCGAAAACCTTAGCGACGACGACGGCGACAGTGACAGCGACGGCGACGGCGACGGCGACGGCGACGACGAGGACGAATTTATCGGAAGTACTCGCGCAGAATACGTAGAAGCGTCGTCGTGGCCGCGCATGCTTTGTTCTATAAAGGCAAACACCAAGAAGATGAAGCGTTCATCACCGGGACGATTTATTTTGCGCGCCGCCGCGGAAAATGACTGGAGTGCACGTTCCGATCCTTTCATTCTTTCGGATTTTGCGCGAATCATCGGAACGGAACACATTCGAGCACTTCCGGTATGTGCGCGCGCCGTATTCTCTCTATTCATCGCAAGCTGGGCTTTCATAATGTCACACTCGGAAATTATTGGATCTTTACCACCAATTCGAAATTAAACATCGGGAAACTGAATGCATTTGCGAATTGAATATTTCTGTTATCTTTACAGTATTAATATTACCGTAAAACTTATTAACTCGCGTGTATTTGTCCAAATTAATTATATTATTGAAAGGAAAAAATACATTTTATAATTTATTTATTTATCCAATTTTAATTGTTTGCGAAAAAAATTATAATAAATTTTGAAATATTATAAAAATACTGTATAAAGGAAGTAATATGTATTGAAAGTATGTTATTTTCTAGATAAGAAATAATAAATTCAAATATATATATAACATAAAATATATTACTAAATATATATTTCACTAAATTTATAAATATATCTTATAAATAAAAATGTGTAACTATAATATTAAATTAAAATAATAAAATGAGTAATTATTATTCTAAAGAATTATTTTGAGAGATTATTAAATACGATGTAAAAATAGAATTAATTTTTAATTATACATATATTTCGTATATCTGCTGTTCAATCATACATATCATAAATATAATAACGGTATCGAATTTATATATTAATATGAGAGCTGTACCGAACCGTAATCATTATTTTTCAAGTAAATATAATGATCGCATTTTATACGAATTTGAAATAACATGACAAATTACTCTCAGCGAAAAGTTGCTTTTAAATTATGTGAGTTCTGAATTATACAAGATCTTTAAGAACACATCTCTTGTATAAAATGCGAACGTCTTGCATATCATTATATAACTACATACTGAACATCTCAATTTTATCATTTTTTTCTTTTAATAATAGATTCATAGAAAAATTTGCCGCGCTCGTAGCAAAAGGGAAGTTAATAGAAAACCATCGTTAATTTTAACTTTTTAATTTTCCATGTTAAATATCTTGAAAATTAATCTTCAAATTAAACTTCTTGGTAATTAACACGTAAACGAATTTTTTTCGTCCATTTATGCTCTGGAAACTTAAAGCTTTAAACCTTTTCACTTTCAGTGTTCAATATGTTCTTAATAGGTCATTCATCAAATTATCGTCGGCGAAAATTTGGTTTTGAATCTTTTAAAAGAAATTAAAAGGCATTAAGTCTGATGCTTACAATAATGATAACAGTAAGAATAGTAATGTATCGTGATTCTACAAAATTAATAGTAAAAGAAGTCTGTCACTATTGCAAATATATTTACACCTGTCGTACATAAAATATAAATATATTTCTAGTTTTTAAAAGAATCAAATTTTTATAAATAACGATCCTATTTCTAGATATCACTGATATATTTGTAGACTTGTAAACAATGGCGATCAATTCAACGACAGAGAATTCCGTAATCGAAAGATCTGCATACATTAACACGTTTCGGACTGAAGGTACTAAGACGATTAGGAGTTTAAGGATTAAAAGGATTAAGAGCTTGATGTCAGATGATATTTTGAAACGGCAATGCCTTGTATCCTCAGTTAAATGCGATTTTAGAATGTATTAGTTTGTTAAAACATTATGTTCTCATGAAATGGAATAATCTTTTAATATCTCATTTAAATATATGAGTGTAAATAGATCTTTTTGAAAGACAAAATGGAAATTAAATGTAATTTAATTTCTATTTTATATTTCAAAAAATCTATTTATATATATTTGATTAACAAACAAATGCATGTTGAAATAACTTATCAAAGATAATTTTTGTCATAAATCAGTGTGTTATATACCAGACCACTCATCCTTTTATCTCGGAAACACAGCATTTTAGAAAAAAACATTTGAGACAAAAGTTGTGAAGTTCTATTTAGTGATCTGATCAGTCTGATCTTGAGTGGCTCTCACCAAGGTCAGAGCAATGTCACTTTGAATTTTTTAAATGGAACACTCTATTTTTCATTGCATATTCTTATAGCACATCTCGAGAGCTTTCCAAAACACTATAATAAAATAACTTTTCATGAAGTACTTTTCGAGTTATAAGGCTTGAAAATTATAATACCGCTGGCATTAGCATTACGCAAGGTGTCCGTCCGACGGCTCTTGAATGTTGTCTAGGATCATGATAATATTTGTTGGATAATATTTATTAAGATCAAGGTCAGTGGAGATTGTTTCTCTTATTTTCATTTTTACATAAAAATGAATTTTCAGTACAAAAATTAAAATAAGAGGAACAATCACCAATGACTTTGATCTTGCGTAATGCTAATGCTGTATTGTAATTTTCAAGCCTTATAACTCGAAAAGTATTTCATGAAAAATTTTATTATAATGTCTTGGAAAGTTCTCGAGGTGTGCTACAAGAATATGCAATGAAAAATAGAGGGGATTCATTTAAAAAATTCAAAGTGACATTTCTTTGATGACGCCACTCAAGGTCAGATTAATCATCTCACTAAATAGATCATTTAAAACTCCACAACTTTTGTCTGAAATGTTTTCTTCTAAAATGCTCTGCTCTAAAATACTTTCCGAAATAAAAGGGATGCACAGGTGATCTGAGACATCCTGTATAAATATGCTTAATATTTTAAATATGTATTTTTAAATATTTTTTAGAATAATTACGTTATATATTTTAGATAGTTATATATCAATTATAAAAATAATATTTCACAATTCAATAATTTAATAATTGTGAATTTCGCAAATAGTCAAGCAAAGGTAATAATATTTTACTCGTTATTTTATAAAATTATTTAATATTTATTTTCTCTCATGAAATTTGTGTCACAAGTAAATAATAATAATAATACTAAATAATAATAATACTAATAATAAAATAGTAGTTATCTCTACTATTTTATTATTAGTATTATTATTATTATTATTATTATATATAATAATTTGATTTATTTATATAACTTAAAACTTATTTTAAAAATTTTGAAAATTATTTAGTAAAAGAAATTTAATTACATCAATCTTTATTCAAAATGCCTCCTGTTTAACAGTTTAATAAAGTAGTAAAGGAACGACAGAGCAATTAAGGAAATTAGTACAAACTCTCTGAATTATGAAATCTGACAAATTTTATTTTTAATATTTTATTTACTTTTATAACTCGGATTTATATCATTTTCAATGTTTTTGTCACAAATTTTATTACCTTTTCAAGGAACACTCATCTTACAAAGGAATTTTTAGCTGTAGCTAAGACGCACACAGCACATACCATTATCGGCGTCAGTTTATGTGTTATTTAACAAGAAAATTAATTCTGACACTCCTGCAATCTCTGGCGCGCGTTCGCTGAATTATCCGGGATCGGAGCGAGGCTCGTGAATTATTTAAAAAGTCGATAACATTGGAAGAGAGGTAGCAGGTTTCGCATTCGGGACGAGACTCGCGTGTTTTTCCCCTGGCGCGGGTGTATGCAAACGTTTCGTGCCAGTCAGAAAACATGAATACGCCCGCATGTTGCAACAAAAAGAGAATGACACAAGATTTTTTAATATTAACTAATCCGCACTATTTCATCAATTACCAATCCTCTCTCTCTCTCTCTCTCTCTCCTCTCTCTCTCTCTCTCTCTATCGCTTTCCATCTTTCTCAACCGCCTAGTTTTTATTGGCAACGGGCCATGAATATAAAATTACCCCGATGGGGTACATTTAGCTCTTTGCCAGTCTCCGCTAATTTACCTCATGACGAAGTTCCATTTTCGCCAAGCACTCCCGATGCGAACGTGTTCGTTCCGATTGTCTCACCGCACCCTTTAGATAGCCTCTTACTAAATTTTAGACATTCCGTCGGGGAATAAATTTTCAAGCTGCGAAACGCGAGAAATAAGTCTTCTAGATCAATAACGTTTATGAAACCGATTCGAGAGACAAAACTGTCAAAATTTTTAAATTATGGATAAACAGTAATCTCTTCCAAAAAATAAAGTTTATAAATAATTCTTTATTAATAAAACATACGTTATTTTAACAAATTTTTCGTTACCTACATGAATATTTTTGAATATTCATACATATTAAAATAATAGAATTCCTTTACGAAAACGTGTTTCTTTTTTTTAATTGAAATAGTATGTTAAATCAATAAATATGAGATATAAAAAAAGATAAACTCAAAATGTGTAAAGAGAACATGAAAAACCTAAGAGCAAAAATATCTTTAGCTTCTGTACACGTAATTTTTCGTGTATTATGTGACAGAATAAATTCCTTTCCTCTGATATCACGACGGCTGTATCCATCTGGATTATTATTTCGATGTTTATGCAGGTTGCTGTACTCTATTTCTTACCGCCGTTTGTTTTTTTCCCAAGTTCTGACTTCCCTGTAACAGTTGCATCCAGTCATCAAGCCTCACAGCGTGATTATTATCATACCTTTCTCTTTGTGCCACGCGATGCCATTCAAATAAATCAAGAAACTCGTTCTTAATTATATCACCAACTTTAATTATTTATGTCTTCACGCTTTTTGACTACACACCAACTTGATATGGATATTTTTAAATATTCTGTTTGAAAAAG
>Ga0157364_1008636_pt1 | contig 10557 bp, 11 predicted proteins | sample AttsexASBM2_FD_111476 | JGI IMG/M metagenome (GOLD analysis project Ga0157364, IMG submission 111476) | Fungus gardens microbial communities from leaf cutter ant in Ribeirão Preto, State of São Paulo, Brazil - Atta sexdens ASBM2 | ecosystem: Host-associated > Fungi > Mycelium > Unclassified ... | reverse complement strand
TGTGTGTGAGGATCCGAGGATGAGGGAAAGTACGCTAGACATGGCGTTTAAGGGAGAAGGTCTGACGTCGGGCGATTGGGCGAGGGAACCGTGAGAGAGAGAGACAGGGCCCACTATGTTATTCTTTTTCTTCCACCCATTATGAGATACAGTTCTCTCCCTCCAACTCGTTGCGGCACTATACTTACTCATGCTCTCTCTTTTCCTCCCGTTGCAGTCCCATACCTACTACATTATTCCCGCACTCTCCTTCTCCCGTTGCAGTCTTCTATCTACCTATCGTCTTACTCATGCTTTTTCGCTTCCTCTCGTTGCAATTCCATATCTATCATATTATTCGCGCTCTCTCTTTTTCCCCTGTTGTAGTCTCTCCCTCTTTTCTTCTCGATTTTATTAAGATGGGTATTCATTTAACGATAATCATTCATTAAGATGGATATTTATTTAAATAATATGACTTAATGTCTAAATGTAATAATTTTTTTAGCTGTAATGAGCGCCTTATCAATTAATGAAGTATGACGAAGAAATGGTATAAGGACAAAGGAATAAATAATTTTAACACAGAGTAATATTTATTAATATTTATTTTTTAATATTCACATTTTTTTATTCACATTATTTTAACGTATGCTACCAATTCACATTCTATAAGGGAACTTTTATTACAAATATTGTGCAACATATTTACAGCATCGCGTTTATTAATAACACATTCTTGATGTAAATATGAAATAAAATGTTTAAATTTCTCACTCGTGTTATACACATTCTGAGATAGTCCTAAATACATACTCGACACAATGTTCGAGATCAACCATGAAAAGCAATGTTGATGGCATCATATACAAACATTGACCGCATAATGATAATTTTACTTTGTATGTACCATACAGTTCACAAAATTCCACATTCAGACCTTGAATGGTTAGGGATGGCGTAATTACAAACCGCAGTAGCTGCAATATCCTCGTCTGTCGATGAATGCCTTTCATGTTGCGTGAGATAGGATTATTCGGTTGTCTCGAGTATCACCAATTGCAATTTCTGCATGGGATACAAGTCCTACGCTGATTCTTATGTCTAAATATTTATAAGCTGCAGGTGTTAATGAGAAATCTCCTTCCCAAGATGTAAGAGACATAACAAGGTTTCAAAGAGAAGATACACTGTAAAAGAAATAGAAAATAAGCGATACATAAAAAATGTATAATATATAAAATACAATATTTTAAATATAATAATAAAAAATAAGATACTTATCATTAATCCCACATTTCCTCGAGCTTGTCGATTTCATATGAAGTATATACAAAATTCAAACAAGTAGTAAAGATCAAATATATCCAAAGGCATCCAATTCAAATTATCTTCTGGATACTCTCCTCCCAGAACTCGTCGAGTACTTACCTGTCAAACAGTCTTGCTAACAACTTCGTGATATTAATAAATCCCCATATCTTATGTCCCGATGCTGAATATCCTGATAAAAAATAAATATATATCATTAATTAAAAAAATTATATTTATATAAAAAAATGATGTACATAAAAGCGCAATTTTACTTACAGAAGCACTATTTATATCCCTAATTCATTTAGTCGTTCAACAGGCTCATTGTTAGCACCTAAAATTAAAAAAGAATCATTAAAAATTATACTAAAAGCCAAAAAGTCACTGAAAAAAACAAAAAGTCACTGAAAAATAATCATACATATATATTTAAGACTCACCTTCCCGGACCGGATATTCATAATTTCTAGTGTTTCTTGCAAGTTTCACATTTTTTTTTTCACAATATACTTACACAGTTTCGAAGTGCTGCAGTGCGATAGAATCTGACATATTGATACACTGACCGACTGACTAAGGGTGCGAAGGGTTGCACGAGAAAATGTAGATATAAAAAAAAATTGTACGTGACTACATAACTTAGGTGTATTGGAAGATCTGTTTTATAGCATTGATCCAAAATTTGCTTACTCATATTTAAAGAGTTTTTTAGTTGAGTCAATCGAAATGGTCTGTCCCTGATATTTTTCGAAGAGAATCCTTAACATTGCCTTTCGATCAAAAATATATGAAAAAAAATACCACATTCGAAAGACACGAAAAACATAAACATTTTTTACAAGATATCATTTACAGAAAAAATAATTCCACATTAAAATTATCTCAGTCAAGAAAACTAATTTTTAATAATATAAAACAAATGGCGAAGCGTGACACGCGCTTTCTTATTCGTTAACTTGAATACTTATTGAATCGTACTACCGAATAGCTATTATATTATTAATTGATTATTCTTAATTACTGGAAAAGAGGAAAGAAATTAAAAATATTTTTAAAAAATCTTACACTTTATTTTTTTTAAATCGATACAATTTTTTTTGACGTTACGACCACCAGTTGTATATTTTAAATACATTCTGTGACGCAATTCTTAGCATGTTTTCCACATCGCATAATATTAGTAATATCTAAATTATTCAAAGATTCTATATCTTCATAATCAATCCAATGTCATCACGTCCAATGTCATCACTATCGAATATATCAATCAACCATTCACGGCTTTAATGAGAGCCTTATTGTCATCAATCTCTTCCGCACCGATTATAGCCATTATAATCATTCGCTAGAAAACGTTGTATGGGAACATTTCATCTTGCAATCCATGGTGATTAAGCACTCAACCAGGAAGCACAAGACTTTTCGGACCTTGTCAAGATATTCTATGGCATGGGGCATGTAAAAATATAATGAGAAAGAATAGCTCCTTTTCTCAGCACCGTTACTTCCTTCACAAATCTACTTCCAACGACAAATCCTTGCAGATACGTTGGTATGGCCATAGCGAAAGACTTTTTGAGACTGTAATCAGGAAAAAATCTTAACTTTTATTCCTTATATCGAAAAGAGAGGGAAGAGTATTATTCTTTCGCGAAAACGATAATTTACGTATTATATCTTGCGTATTACATTGGGATGTATTCGATCACGCAATCGTGTATGATGAGGCAATAGGCGATTGTATTCGCGGATACGTCTCTTTGAATTCAAATTTTAATCGTACATCCACAGTGTCAGTCTTGACTCATTTTGTCGCGAGCAGTCAATGATTACTAGAGTAAAACCTTTCAAAAAGGAGTTTAATTGGAAAGTTTATTTCTTTCACGAGGGATTTGATAGTAAGTACGGAAATGTAAATACATATCATACAAAATAGCGGCTCTGCGTTTGTCAAAGTCTAGATTTAGATCATCGTACAATAAAATTTAGAGTTTAGATAAAATTTCACATTGATTAATTTATAGATGTCGATGAAGATGATTTATAGAAGTAAATTTTACGTGTTGTCATTTTTTTATCAGTCTGTAGACCAAAGATAACGTATCGTGATTTTTTTCAACTAAGTTGAAATCTTGATGGCCCAGGAATGCTTCATTGTATTCGACAATAGGAAGTACTCATATAGTTCTCAAGAACGGAAACTCAATATCTTATACTTAAATATCGTCCACTTTCCAAGGCTCATAACATGGATAGTTTATTAACTTCATTCAACGTGAGGCAGCATTCGACACTGTACTTTAAATAATTCAAGTGTCAGCTCTGTTGCTGGATCTCCCACTATTGTTAACATTGCGCGCTCGTATTAAAATCAATTCATGACGAGCGTTACCAGATATATAAATATGAAACTGGAATTTTTTAATAGAAAATACACGTTTATTGCATTGAAAATAATAAAAAATATTTTATTCGAAGTATTGCCCATCGGTAGCTATACATTTTTTCCATCTGTTTGACAATTTGTGGATGCCACGCCAAAAAAATTGTTGCTCTTTTAAGCCAAACCAGTCATCTAGCCATTTTCGTACATCTTCGTAAGAAATGAAGCGCTGCTAAGCAAGTACGTGTCCCATCGATGCAAATAAGTGGTAATCGGAGCCAAGTCTGGTGAGTAAGCCGCATGCGAAAGTATTTCCCAACTAAATGCCTCAATCGTTTCCTTTGATCAGTTTTGTTGTGTGTGATGGTGCATTATCATGAAGCAAAATCACTTTGTGTTGCCTTTTTTGATGTTCCAGTCGTTTTTCACACAAAGCTTGATTCAAATTGATCATTTGTTGTCGGTAGCGTTCAGTATTAATGGTTTCGCCAGGTTTTAGCAGCTCATAATCACCTTTCTGATCCCATCAAACACAGAGCATTGTCTTCCGTCCATAGCGATTTGGTCTTGCAGTCGATGTCGATGATTCGCCTGGAGTTATCCATGATCTTTTATGCTTAGGATTCTCAAAATATATTCACTTTTCATCGCCAGTCAATTCGAAGAAATGACTTTCTTTTGTACCTGCGAACAGCATTTCGCAAGTGGTTTTTTGGTTTTCCTGCTGTCTTTCATTCAGTTGTGGAACCCATTTTCCCATCTTCTGGATCTTTCCCATGGATTTCAAACGTATGGAAACGGTTTCTCGTGTCACATTCAATTGATTCGCGAGTTATTATTGAATTTGAGCGTCATCCTCATCCAACAATGCTTGCAATTCGCTGTCTTCAAACTTTTTCGATAGTTTTCCACGTTCTTCGTTTCTCACGTCAAAATCGCCACTTTTGAATTTTTTAAATTATTCAAAGCATTGTGATTTACCAAGAGCATGCTCACCGTAAGCTTCGACAAACATTCGATGCGATTCTGCAGCAGTTTTCTTCAAATGGTAACAGAAAATCAATGCTGTCCGTAAATCGTAGTTTCCAGATACAAAATTCGACATGTTCAACGCTATTACAAACTATACTGTTGTATGAAACTTGTATTGTTATGAGTTGAAAATCTTTGTCAGATGTCAGAACAAGGAAATGGTGTCATTGGCGCCGTCTGACGGCAACTACATTGACCTGGTAAATTCCAGTTTCATATTTACATACTCGGTAATTACCACACATTTGTAATCTTTGCAAAAGCCCAACAACATGCTGAGTGGCACATAAAAATTAAAATATCCATCGTCTGTCATTAAACTTTTCACTAAAATCGAGAAATCCCGCATTAAGCAAACTATGTGCAATTTCATTAGAAAACGTTGCATAATCCTTCATAAGACTAGTCATTCCAACGTTTCTGTTATAAGTCGGTCTCCATACTGTTGAGTTCATATCGAATTTCATCGAACATGAACGCCACGCAATTACATCCAAGCTTTTGTTGGTTTTGTACATTTTCTTCCTTTGATCAATCTATCTTCAACGTGAAGAGAGAGAATGCTTTCACATGGTAATGTATATAAATCCTACTGTTGTATAGGTATCCTTATCTCGCTATGTCCAAACGTCGTGTTGTACGGATTGTACGTGTGAAACTCAAACTTGACAATACGTTCATCAAAGGTTCGCCTTCAATATTCAAGATATAAGTCATCTCAGATATTTCGTATGACAAAGCCGAATGATTGTAAAAATTTAACGTTCGACGCAGTGAGTTTTTTTCTACTGAATGTTTTTAATCGCTGTCGTCTGGCCAAAAATATGTCTTTAGTCTATTTCATCTCGTTCAGAACAAGCATCTCACGTTATCATTGTCGTATCACTTTATCGATGTCACTTTCGTATATACAATCTAACGGTGAATCTTCTCTCCGCGAAAATCGAGCAATCGACTTGATCCACAATGCGAAGCGTCAGATCCATAATGCTCCGTACGATGATTAAAAAGTAAATGATCTGCGTAGATTTTTCTTATATCCTCTTATATCTTATATCCTCGGCACGCTCTAAAACTCGTGTATCATGTGCACACTTATCATTGCTATATGTACTGCAGTCACATTGCATTCAATGCGAATGATGTTTACATTGATGATATTTATCGATTCATCCGATTCATATCACTGTCATGGTTCTAACACTCGATTCGATGAAAATCCTAACAATTCAATGTTGTGAGGTTTGAAATTTACTCGATAAATGCATTTGATCTTTTCGTTTGTATTGTTATTAGCGCGGATAGTCAATGGGTATTCTTCATCCTCTTTGCGAAACGTTTTCTCTCTCACAATATTATTGGCACGAGATTGTAAAATTACACGTTTTAGGTACACGTATTTCGTATGAATTGTCCTTCCGGAATGACAATTCATCTTCGTCAAAGTAAAATTTATTATTCAATGAATTTACATTAGATATCGTATGGTAAGTTTCAAAGTCCGTCAGACCGAGCTTGTAATCATCATTGCTCAAATCTATGGCCAGAAAGCAGGCCGCGAGAACGCTATTCTTACCGGCGTAAATGTCAGTGACATGTTTGAATGAATACTGAGTTGAAAAAGTGCAATGTCAATTCTTAAATTGATCGTCAACCGTCTATAAAAATTGCAGACACAGTTACTTTGATCGTAACGTTAATAAAGCGTGCGATTATACTCAATTTGCGTCCAAATATCGCACCAATTCGATGGTCAAAGATTGCTGAAACTCGAAGTGAACAACACGATCTTCCTGCTTCGCGTACGTCATCCAATGAGTACTTAGTCCTTCGACATTATCCAAATTTACGATACTGCTTTTGTTTCGGTATACTCCCCCGTTGGTAGTGTGCATAAAAATACTTCTAAAATATGGAATGCGCATACGTTTGTTAATTGTTGCAATTCTGCATTGGTAGTTGTACCCTTAGGCATTTTTTGACATTTTTTTATTTTTTTTAATTTTCTCTGTTGAAATCCCGCTTGTACGGAACGAAGTAAACTCCATGACCTTCCATAACACGATTATGACGTTTTAGTTCTTCCAATTAACGCAGCTTTATTATCGTTTATTGTTTTGCTCCTGCCGCGCCGCCAACCAGCGAACCGACTCCCAACAGTAGTAGAATAGGTAAGAAATCGCTGTGTTTCATTATCGAAAATATTCACTTTTTCGTTGATTTCTTCTTTGTTTCCAAACTCATACCGATTTTCGTCTTTCATAGTCAAACAGCAATGGCAGCAGCTTTCTCTCCGAGAGTCGAAATTGTCGCAGTAATACGTTTCCGTGCCTTCTCGGCGAGTATTTTATCAGATATGTGTCGTTTCACAGAATCTTTGTTCCGTGAATAAGCTATGTGTTCGCGACACGCCGAGTCCAATGGATTAATGCCTCGATCGCCCCTAATTAGTTGCTTTTCTAAATGCGTTCCTGGACCGCAAAATTGATATCTGGGGATATGTAATTCGAATAGAAATGCGTTTATCGCATGATTTAAAAAACTGCAGTCTTTTGTTGTAGTTGATATTCGCAGCAATTTTTTATAAATGGTACCAAATCGATATGCGATCGATGGCAAGGCAAATTAATGTTTCAAACACCAATGATATTGCTGAACTTCTGAAACAGCTTTTATATGCTCAGGTAATCTGTCCCACAGTTGATCCATGTAATTTTTAAACTTTTGTAACAAAATAATTTTTTAACAAAATATATTCCAAAATATATTCTTTGACGGTTAAACTATGTACATCATAGTTATCCGATACAATAAGAAACATTTTCAATACTGAAGTTTCGCTCTATGCGCTTCTATAAACAGGTCCGTTTTCAGTGCAATTTTTTTCAGTTTATCATATTCAGTATCGTGGAGGGAGTAAAGATATGAAGTTCGTGCTATCGCAAACAATCGAAGTAACGTATCGACAACAAGATAGAGACTGAAAAAGAAATACACAAGTATGGAAACATGTTGCCGATTTCTATACGTGGTATTATCTGCGATCCATCAAATTGTGGCAAAACAAACGTACTGATAAGTTTACTGGAAAGTCCACATGGCATACGCTTCGAGAACATGTCACACTTGAAATCGTTGCAAAATATCGAAACATGCAGAATTTATTAGCTCTGATTGAAGAAATTGATTATTTTACATTCTCCAATAATAACGATATCGTTTCATCGAACGAAGCGCTTCCAAATTCCATTTTTATCTTTGATAAAAATGGCATATGATAAACAAGACGCGATCAAAAAGTATTTTGCGATGGATCGATACGCAGACGTCTACTGTTATCTCTGTCAGATGTATACAAAGATACCGAAACATCTTATACGTGATAATGCAAATCTGTTGATCCTGTTCAAATAGGATGATACCAATCTGAAACATGTATACAATGACCATGTAAATACCGATATGTTTTACGAAGATTTCTGCGAACTGTGCTGCTGATGGCAGCAAAAATATGGATTTGTATTTATACACAAAAACTCTTAAAAAAACACAACATAAATCATTATTCAACATATTTCGTAATGAAGGTGTCGGTCGTCGAATGGTTCAGTCGTACATTAAAAAACGATATGTGGAAACAATTTATGCGCAATGAAAATTATAAATGGATCGACTTGCTGCCGCGTCTCGTCAGAAAACAACGCACAAAAATCGAACTATCGGTATGCGACTTCCATAATCGCCAACAAACTTTTAAACACGATGTACATTAGCATAAAGCCGTCATATTCCTGCGATTCAAAATGTACTCGGTACGTGTGAGCAAATTTAAAATGATCTTTGAGAAAGGTTACACGCCAAATTGGACTACGGAGGTGTTTAGAATCATCAAAGTAAGAAAACTAATCCCGTGACGTATCTTCTGGAAGATTATCGCGGAAAACTGGAGGATTCTACGAGTCGCATCGCTAATCCCGATGTATATCTAGTTGAAAAAGTGTTACGCAGTAGTATAAAGGCTTAAACACAATAAACACAGATAATAGGAAATATGGTAAGCACAGAGAACAGGGAATTACGCACCGTCCAATGAAAGCTTCGGGATATAAATTCGATACACAACCTATACTAATACAAACGTACTACTACAAAGATGCATGAAGTTCATGAGACAAAAAATGTGGCACAAAGAATAGAAACTATTTTCTGACGCGTTGGAATTTTATTGCCTGTTTCTTATGCTTTCTTGACTAATTGTTTTGTGAGGTTATATTTTCATTCGTAAATTTAGTTTTGACAAATTTCAATTTAAAAGACATTCAATCACGATTATTGCCAGAAAAGAAAATTTCACGATTCATTGGAGGATAGCACTTTTGAAAATGTAGATGACTTTGATACAAAATATTTGACACAAGATCAAAAATATGGGGATGAACTTTTAATATTTGATTCGATCTAGGCCTGTTATTGTATAAATTTCTGTTGTATAAATTTCTTTATGATAAAAAGATTAAAGAATTTCGAGATACTTTCATGAAAGAAAATGCATGGGCAGACTTCTATTTTAGAAATTTCAGGTATGCAATACAATTTAACTGAATATATTTTTAAATAATTTTTCCAATAACTAATACATATATTAAATATTACTTTTTAATATACTTTATTAATTTACTGTTTAATATAAATAAATTATTTAAATAATTCTAATTACATATTTATTTAAATCAATTAATGTCTTTTGCTAGCATATGTATTAGTATCAAAAGCAAATTAACATTTAGATCACATATTTAATTATACTCTTCTTGTTAAAAATATTTTTTTCTGAAATGTCTAATGTTATGTATAAATATCTAATATTACAATTTATGAATGATGATGACAATATTTTATGTATTATATAGTTGTCAAGCACGTTGGACATGTCTTTGTCAATGTTTCAGTAAAGAGAAGCAACTATGAGAAAATGAAACAAGAAATGGAACAGGAAAACCCACAAGACAAAAATGGATTCTATTTGACAATTTAAAATTTTTAAAGAAGATTGTCACTCCAAGAAGGTTAATTTATAAGAATTATTACTTTTACTTGAATATATCTTATAAGTATATATCTTATAATATATATACTTATTTTTGTTTATATACATATTTTATTTTCATGATTTCAGGACTTCTATCTCTCTCTATTATACACATAATATTATACACAAAAAAATCAATTCGTGTATGAAGCCCAATCTTTTGTAGAAAAGTCTGCACAAAATGAAACACATAATGAAATATGTGATGATAACGTTAGTGATACGCAAAAATTTTTTTTTTTTTAAATAAACTAGTTATTATACAATGAATGTAACCATTATGATGTTATAACAATATCAGTAGAAATGTCATGTATAGAATATTTTATTTTAAGAAAGTCTTTGTATTTTTGTCTTACTATATTTAGAACATGTATTCATATATCTACTATGTGACACATTTAAATTTTGATACATTTAACATATATCTCATATTTGAACTTCTAATAACTTATAACTTAAAGAATGGTTATATTTAATGTGTACAAATCATACATTGTAAATTATTTGAAATGTATAAATACAATTTGTAAAATTTATTATTACTTGTTTTTAGATGAATACAACTCTGTAAGTAGGCAGTTTAATTTATGCAACAGTAAACCAGAAATGCGTGTAAGTACTATACATTAATATGAAATTGAACAATAGTGCGTACGTGCGTGCGTGCATGCGTGCGTGTGTGTGTGTGTGTGTGTGTGTGTGTGTGTGTGTGTGTGTGTGTGTGTGTGTGTGTGTGTGTGTGTGTGTGTGTGTGTGT
>Ga0157364_1008635_pt1 | contig 10558 bp, 8 predicted proteins | sample AttsexASBM2_FD_111476 | JGI IMG/M metagenome (GOLD analysis project Ga0157364, IMG submission 111476) | Fungus gardens microbial communities from leaf cutter ant in Ribeirão Preto, State of São Paulo, Brazil - Atta sexdens ASBM2 | ecosystem: Host-associated > Fungi > Mycelium > Unclassified ... | reverse complement strand
GGTTAGGGTTAGTGGATAGGAATAGGACAGTAGTAATTATTAGTCTACAATGGATGGAGAGCACGTGACCTGGAAGTCATGTGATAGAGTCTAGAGCGGTCTGGAAGGACTTAGGGTTAGGAGATGATATCAAGGGATTATGGGTTCCTCATGGTATACACATGGTGTGCACATGTACAGTGGAGATTAAAGGTATGACGTCAGAGCACATGTAGAAAGCATGGTGGTCTTAAGGAAAACACATGTGGATGAGTAATAGAACATGAGGACGATGCATGGACATAAGGGCAGGTAGACACACTGTTGTAGCATGGACTAGGAACCTGTAGTATATATAGAGGATCAATACAGCGAGGGCTCCTTGTCGAGTTCTCTTGTAATCCCCCATTCGTTACTTGATAGCCCTACTGAGAGCTTTGCTCGTTGTAAGATCATTTGTCCTTGAGTGACGAGTAGTTGCTACAACAACATTGGCTCAGGAACATTTCAACTAGAGCTTCCAGAAGGATGGATGATTCATAATGTCTTCAATGAAGACTTGCTGACATGATGTGTGGAGCCAAAGTTCAAAGGACAACATGAAGAACTAGCATCTCCACTGACAATTATTAATGAAGAAGAGGAATATGAGGTAGAAGAAGTCAGAAAGCATAGGAAATGTGGAAGGGAAACACAATACCTGGTGCATTGGAAGGGTTATGGAGATGAACATGGCCAATGGATAGCTGAAACAGGGTTGTCTTATGCAAGGAAGGCAATAGAAGACTACTGGACAAGGTGTTTGAGTCAAAACTTATAAAGAGGGGAGGTAAAATTCCATGTCAACAGTGAAGCAGTCACTTGAACTACTATAGCAAGCCTACAACGAATATGTCTTCTCAACTTTCCAACAACAACAACTATACAACAGCTCCCGCTTCCCCCAACCCTTACATCTCAAGAAAATTAAACAACATGGATCAAGCACAGGTAATGAAGAAGGAGAGAGAAGATTGGTCAAGATTATACCACAAGATGTTGAAGAGAATAGAGACGATGATTGATGTTCAGAGGATAGTGAAAGATATGAAGAAGATGGCAGAAGAAATAAATATGACAATTACGGAGATGGAGAGAACGGCTCTGACGGCTAGTATCAACAATCGGACAGTCAATACCATGAACATCACACAGATATCTGAAGATCTTTGATATTTGGTTCAAAGCAACATGGACGAATGGGCATTCCAAATTCAAAGGATGCTAGCCGACAAATTAGATCATTATAAAGGAAGAGGCAACAGATACATAGACGACAACATTCAAGAAATCCAAGAGCTTTATATGGATGAAGAAATGAAGAAGGAAAAAGGAAAGGTGAAAGATGATGAAGTAATACTAATAAAACCATACAAGGTCTCTATGACGACATCCTCATCCTCACAGACAAGTTTTATAACAGATGAAGTTGAGAATCTCTTCAAGTATATGAAGTTTGTGCAAAGTCCAACATAAACAAGACTATTCAAACCACCACCACACTACCAATCCCTCAAATCCAGAGGTGAACAAGATCCTTTATTTTGGAAAGAAGTTGCAATGGTGTTCATGAACTAGAAACATAATACCAATACAGCAAGGAATGGATATCAAATCCAAATATTTCAAGGAAGTCCACCGCATGAACCCTACTTCATAGCAATCGACAATTGGAATCAAATCATTATCAGCCCTAGCAAAAAGATAGTAGCTACACATGTGATAGGAGAGCTAGAAGTCTTGATCTGATTCATGGGGACATGAATGCTGAAATGGGGGTATTGTTACAATTGATACCTCCAGGATGCAGCATGGAGAAGAGCAAAGGGTATGACGACATGATCAGCTGCACTGTAGTAGTCTCAGTCAGTGCCTCATGTAGTAGGTGCTACAACCTTGCTTTATCCTGTCGATCTTCTCATTGCATATGCCTCATGTACTGTATATGGTTTCCTTGTTTTACTCTTTTTACTTAGTATATATAGTGTAGATACTCTCCTGTATCCTTACGCTTTACCACTTGAATCCTATCCCTTAATCTCTTCTCAAGTCTTTGCCTAAGTGCAACCTGAGCTCTAGCTTAAGGTCATAACAAGAACTCGACAGGAAACTACAACAGTATTCTACCAATTATTTATATAAACTATCCATGGTCCATGCTATGACTGTGCATCCTACCCTAATGTCCATGCCCTGTTCTCATGTTCACTAGTAATCTATCTCATGTCCTATTACTCATCCACCTTATATCTGTCTCAAGGCTAGCATGTCATATATATGTGCCCTGACATCATACCCTAAACCCTACTCTTCATCTCCGTCATCCATGTGTGTACTATGTGTACACCATGAGAAAACCATGCTATTAACATGTTCCTTGACATCACTCTATTTCTAGACTCTTCTCAATTCTTCTAGACCATAGATCCTTCTAGACTACTCTAGACCACTCTAGACTATCCTAGGCCCTATGACATAATTTCATGTGACTTCCTAGTCATGTGCCTTTTCTCTCTCATTGTAGACTAATAATATAACTATCTATAAATATCTTACTAAAGTCTGTCTACACTTTCTCATATCATAACAATATTGACCTTAAGAAAAATATATAGCCTTTAGAATAAGCTAGGTTTAGTATAGTATAAACCAACAGTCTAGTGTATATAAGGTAAATACTTTTGTACTTGAAACTCCATTAATGTTATAGCAACCAATACCAGTGATAGCAAAGGCATACAAACTTACATAAGACTAGTATATCTCTATCACTCTTATATTAGGATTTACAAGTTTATCTTACCCTCAAGTTATATGTATTATCTATGAGTCCACCATACTCTAACCATAAAGTAGACATGCTATAGCTATGCCTCTTGCTGTTATTGTACTAGAACCTTCTACTATCTTCTAGACCTATAACATCATCTCATGTAGTCTTCCATTGCTAAATAAAAGAAACTAAAATGAACTAAAACTAAAAGGAAATCATAACAAAAGAAATAAACTCTGTAAAATCAAAATAAATCATATTAAAACAAATGTAGTCCAAAGGCATATGATAACAATTGATGTCTCTTATATTAATCCTAATATAAGATTCATTTCTTGATTTAACACTTTGAGTCTTGAATTGTAATATTAGAACTTGATATCCTTACTCTAAGACTACCAATACAGGATCTTCTTATTGTTTACTCTTACTCTCTCATCATCCTTGATTGGGAGCAACACTGCTCTTTGGTCAAGAAGAATTACCAGACCCTAGACATAAAGGGTATACTAGCCAGGCAGAGAAAGCTTGGCTGTTTTTCTTGTACTAAAGCCCATTGGTATTTGGAAGACATATCATCTTTTGTAGACCTGCTAGTTGGTTTTTCGCATATTAGCTCTATGCTACTAGTTCAATTGTAATCAATCTATATAGGGAAACAGTAGGAGCTCTCAAAGTATATCTAGAGTAGAGATTTCTTCCTTAGAGATATTCATTTACAACTTTATTAGAGCAGTAGCTAGTAGCCTAAGTAGTTAGTAGACAATGTGAGGTGGGACAAGAAGAGGGCCCACTAGTACTTACCAAGATTGAGTTCAGTTTAGAATACATTTCAAAGGAGAAGACTAGCACTGGCTCCACCTTACCTCTTTATATATTCTCACTTCCTACACTACTACCATAATCAACATCACCTACCCTAATTGATTCATCCTCTTATTATTACAACATGGGTCATCATGGCTTAATCAGTTTGAAGCAGATGGTCCAACAGCAATAGGGGCAGATAGTTGTCTTACAGATACTAATAGCTCAAGTGGGACTAGGAAGAGAAATAGCAGTAGCAATTCTCTAACCTAATATCAAGTCAAATATAGAAGTAGCCAAGTCATCAATATTCAACAGAGAGACAGTGAAGGTTTTGGGTTTTTTGATAGCATGTAGGTTATATATAAGAGTGAGGATGAGATATGTAGCAGTAAAAGAGTAGGTGCAATGGGTTTTATTATATGTGCAGGGAAGATTGGCAGACATTTGGAAAAGGAATGTAATGGAAGATTTAAAAAGAGGACTTTTAAACTATGAAGCAGTGGGGAACTTTTTGGTAGATCTAAAGGAAGAGTTTGGAAGAGGGGATAATGGGACAATTAAGATAGTGAAATTGAAGAAGATAGAACAAAAAAGTAAAATGATGAAGAAATTTGTACAAGAGTTCAGAAGAGCAGTAAGAGGCAGTAGATATGAGAGAAGACCACTGATAGAAGAATTCAAACAAGGAATGAATGGAACAATTATGAGGAAGCTCATAGAGGCAGAAAGGTCTTCCAGGAGCATAGAACAGTGGTATGAAAGAGCAATAAATTTAGATAGGCATTGGAGAGAGAGCAGACAAGAACAAGAAAGGTTGAGAGGTATAAGAGAGGCAGAATCTTCATCACCAAGATGGAATACAGTGACAAATGTCATAGGAGCACAAAGATAACAAATGCCTCAGTCTCAGATTTGGTTAAGAAGACAAGAGATCCAACAACAGGTGCTAATAGGGCTTGCTCCAAAAGAAGGAGTAGAAAGGACAAATGTAGCTGTGGTGAACCCAAATCAACAGACAGGGTTTACATCTAGACAAGACTGATATACTATGGATGTGGATAGAGGAATAAACTATTATAGTTGTGGAGGTTTTGAATATATAGTGAGAAATTGCAGGAATTAGGAAATAGTAGAATAAGGAAGAAGAGTGAATTATGAGAACAATAGGAATAATAGCAATTTAAATGAGGAAGAAAATATAATAGTCCTCAATTAGGTTCTAACTACAATAGGTTTTCAATGCTCTCTAGAGTAATGGATAATAAATCCTGCTACAATCTAGACAAAGGAGATATGCTAAGAGAAGTGATAGTGAAGATTGAATTAGAAAGAATTGATACACAAGAAGGGGTTACAGTGGAAGCATTGCTATATAGTGGGGTGATGGGGCTAGTTATAAGTTTAGAGTTTGCAAGGAAGCAGTGTTGTGGCAACCACTAGTTACAAAGACCAATAAAGATACAATTAATAAATCTCAAAGACAGATATTGTTGTGGGGATCACAAGAGAACTCAACAAGGAGTCTCTACTGAATTGCTACCCTATTTATATAAATTACAGGTGGTCTGTGCTATCAATAATTAACCCTACCCTAAAGCCCATGCATCAGTCATGAGGTAGACATGCTGTTAACATGCTCCTTGACATCATCCTTCTTGCCCTTTCTATCAGAGTCTAAGCCTATGACATTACATCATGTGACATGTCATGTGACTATAGTCACATGCCTCTTCATTGTCAAAAATTAAAATTAAAAGAAAATTAAAAGAAAAGAAATATTAAATCAAGGAAAATAGATAAAAGAAAAAGAAAAATGTTTAGTGTTCAAGTGTACCATAACAAGTAGGGGTTTAAGTTTAAAAAAATAGAAAAACTCATATATGTGAGGAATATAAATGGTTCCTTCAACAAAGGAGGATATATTGAGCATATGGTGGAAGTAAATATTTATTATCAGAGGCATAGAGAAAGAACAGAGATAGATATGATCAGAGGGCAGAAGTAGAGTGTGATTTCAGAAATGCTATGACTGGCTTACCACAATCCTGAGATTGACTGGAGAACAGAGAAAGTGAAGATAACAAGATGTCCAGAGGAATGTGGAAAACAGTGGAGGCAAAAATAGGGAAAACTGGATGGCAAAAATAAAAAGAAGAAGAGAAGAAACAAGAACAAAAAGAACAAAAAAAGAAGGAAGAAAGAAAAAGAAAAAAAAAACCAAAAAAGAAGAAAGAAAGAAAAAGAAAGAAAAAACCAAAAAAGGAGAAGACAATGGAAGTAAAGAAGGTGGTAGAAGAATGGGAGATTTGGGATGAAGAGGAGGAAGTGGCAAAGTCTGAGAAAGAGGCCAAAAAATTGGTTCCTCAAAGGTTTTACAAGTGGATTCATATCTTTGGAAAGAAAACAAGTGAGAGAATGCCAATGAAGAAGTTGTAGAATCATACAATAGAGTTAAAGTAAAATTATCTGTTATCAAGGAAAGAGAGAGAAGAGGTGCATGAGTTTATTAAAGAACAACTGAGGAAGGTATATATCAAACCCTCAAAATCATCTCAAATTGCACTGGTATTTTTTGTAGGAAAGAAAGATGATAAGAAGCATATGGTATAGGACTATGATATTTAAACAAATGGATGATTAATAAAATTATCCTTTACCTTTGATTTCAGATATTATAGAGAATATTGATACTAAGAAAGTATTTACTAAATTAGATTTATGGTGAGGTTATAATAATATATGGATAAAGAAGGGGGACAAGTGGAAAGTGGTGTTCACAACTTCAGAAGGGTTGTTTGAACCAACTGTAATTGTAAGTCTGGGTATACTTCACTTGATTCAAATATCAAACACTAATTGTTCAAGACTATGATACTTAATGTAAGAGTAAAAAAGCATCACAGAAGAAACTGTAATTGTTTAGGTAATTATGTAATATATAATCAATAGTATTACTAGACAAGAATGGAAAGAAAATATTATTTAGCAATGAAATTATACCAGAAAACTAAAGCTGAATGTTAAGTAATAATCTCTAGAATTATACTCTCCTTCATTCCATAAAACTAAGCTCTCTTCTCTTGTTCCCACCTATCAAGAGCTTTGTTGTCTTATAATTCCATCCCTGGAAGCCAAGTATTATGTTCCAGTCCCTACCTTTTGAAGGCTACTAGATATTGCTTTTTCTGTCCAACTTTCTTCTCATCAAGAATACATTCCACATACCACTCCTCTATACCATCTGGAAGGAGGATTTGTCCAGATTGAGTAAGTTTTTAGGAGGGAAAAAAAACAGGATTATTAGGTTAAAAATAGTGCAATTGACTAGCATAGAATGAAAGGAAGATGTTGCCTGAGTTCAGTAGTTCTAGTATGTACTCCAATTTCTCTGGAAAGGTTTTGATTATTTTCCACAGACCATTATATCTGGGCATGAGTTAGACAGAGTGCTTATTTCTCTTAGATTTGTATTCCTGTCAGCAGTTTCTTATGCTCAACATAACTAAATCTCCCTCATGATATCTTTCCTCCATTGCCTAGTGAGCATTTGCTTGGTAAGCTTGTCTAATCTTTGTTATTATGAAAGAATCTTGGATATCTTTGATATAATTATAACTCTGAAGCTGTTCAAGTATTAAGGTTACCTTGAAGGTATCTGACTCTGTATTATGTATAGTTTTAATGATAGGAAGAACTAGTTATAAAGAGAAATCTGAGCAGAGTTGAAAGAGAGTAATCTATAGATGTGTTGACTATGTTCATTATGCAAAACTGTATCTGGAAAAGTGCTTTCACCCATCATTTATGTTGCTAGTTAATATAGAAATGTAGCATCTGGTTAACTGTATTATTTATACACTCTGCTGCTCTGTCAGTCTCTGGATGGTATGCTGATAATATTTTGAGTTTGACACCAGTCTGTTTATATAGCTTCTTCCAGAACTGACTAATAAAAAGTTTGTCTAAGTTGAATATAATCTCTAGAGGAAGTCTATTTTCACAGTACCAGTTGTTAAAAAAGAGGTGTGCTATTTATGGAGCAGTTTTGATAGTATAGCATAGAATCAAGTAGATGTCTGCTGAGCCTAGTTGTTATGATTCAATGCTCAAAGTGTTTAAGCAAAGAACTAACTCTTGTATTGAGTGACACAAGAGAACTCGATAGAGTTCATAGTACAAAGTAGTCTACCCTATATACTACTACTCATGGTCCGTGCTCACTACTGTGCACCCTACCCTAAATGACCATGTGTATGATATCACTTTATTCCAGAACCTTCTACTCTATTCTCCTGAGTCCTGTGATCAGTCTTGTGACTACGCCATCAATTTGTGACTGATGTGACAGCGTGACTGATCATCCCTAACCCGAGTTGTTCTAAAAATAGAAAAATGAAAAAGAAGAAGTAAAGTAAAGTAAAAATAAAATAAAAGGAGAAAATAAAATAAAGTCCACCATCAACGATCTTGACACTAGTCAGTCAGTTACTGTTATTAACATATTATATTCTTTATCCTTAGGTAGTGGGCCAATGAAATCTATATTAATGCTGTCAAAGTGGTTGTCAGAAACAGGGAGAGGATGTAATGGTCCTACTGGTTTGAATGTTGTACTCTTGTTTTGCATATAGTCTGTACAAGAGGGAATGTATGAGTTGTTTGGATCTCAGCACATTTGAGGCTAGAAGTAGCTTTCCTATAGTACTTCATAGTATTTGTTGAAGCTGAAATATCTCAGGGTATTATGAGCCAGGTAGAATAGTATTTGTCATAGAGTTCCCTATCTCAGAATAACTAGCCTATCTTTTATGAATAGTAGCTTGGTCTCTAAATCCTTTTATATCCTCTCATATAAGCTCAGGTTTTTCTTTAATTTTATACATTACTCATCTGCTTGATATACTTTTAGTATCTCCTTGTTATAAGACAAGAGTGTGGACAGACTTTGGCTAGAGTTAGGGTTAGCCAGACATAGATAAATAGTATTATTATTAGTCTACAATGGATGGAGAGCACGTGACCTGGAAGTCATGTGACAGAGTCTAGAACAGTCTAGAAGGACTAACGGTCTAGAAGGATCGAGAGGAGTCTAGAAGGAGTTAGGATTAGGGATGACGTCAAGGGACAATGAGTTTCCCATAGTGTACACATGGTGTGCACATGTATAGCGGAGATTAAGACTATGATGTCAGGGCACATGGAGGAAGCATGGTAGCCTTAAGAAAAACACATGTGGATGAGTAATAGGACATGAGGACGATGCATGGACATAAGGGCCAGTTAATATTGTTGTAGCATGGACCACAATGTAATAGTATATATAGAGGAGCAATACAGCGAGGGCTCCTTGTCGAGTTCTCTTGTAAATCTCCACTACTAGATAGCCTATTGAGAGCTTTGCTGAAGTCAGCATATCACAAGTGCCATTCCGGCAAGTGGTTGCTACAACACTCCTACACTGTTGACTCCTTAGTCTCGAGTTTGAGTGTTGTTGCAACTACTTTGGAAGTCTTCTTTCTGATTGTTGGTATCTCTGTTCTTGTAGAAGATGAATTATATAGATATCAGGACAAGGAGTCTGCCACTTTGTTATCTATTCTCTTAATATATTTGATATCAAAGTCACATTGTGACATGAAATCTGACCAAGTTTAACAAGAACAGAGCAATCTTGAGTATTGGAAAGTCTTAAGAAAAAGCCCAACCTGTAGCCTTCAACTCTTCAAAGTATATCTCAGCAGAGTGCAACTATCCAATACATGAGCAAGAAATGCTCATGATCATTTGGGCTCTGAAGAAATGGCATTTTCATCTTCCCAGAGTAAAATTCTCAGTCTAAACTGACTACTATATACTTGAATACTTCCAAAACTAGAAAGAACTGTCTTGCTACTAAATATGTGGCATTAGTAATTACATAAATATTTCCCCCTAAGTTGTAATCAATAGAGGCTAAGCAATTTATGCCAGTTATAATCTGTTTGATGGCTTCAAAAGCCTTATAATGTTCTAATATCCATTCTAAAAACTTCTGGTCATAGGTATTGTGGCAACCACTAGACACAAAGTCCAATAGTAGCACAAGGCAGCAAATCTCTTAAGTTGGATATAAAGTGGGAAGTTCACAAGAGAACTTAACAAGGAGTCTCTTCTATATTAGAGTCCTATTTATACAAAGTATGCTTGGCCCATGCTACTAATAATTAGTCCTGCCCTTATGTCTATGTTGCAGCCTCATGTCTGCCTCATTTCCTACTCAAGGCCACCATGTTGTCTCTATGTACCCTGATGTTATCTTCTAGACCCTTCCACTATGTTCTAGGCTTATGACATCACATCATGCAACCTGTCATGTGACTTCCATGTCACATGCCTCTCCATTGTCCAAAACAAAAACAAAAACAAAATCCATATAAAATCAGAAAAAATAAAAGAAAATAAAAATTGTTAGTGTCCAAAGCGTCCCATAACAATAGGCCTTCTTGGTTAGTACATCCAATACAACAGTGTATTTAGCAAGATGGGGTATAAAAGTTGCTAGTATCATACAAGACCTAGAAATCTCCATACTTCTAATAAGAATCTTGGTATTAGCCAATCTATAATCCTATCAATCTTGTTTAGGTCTGCCTGGATACCCTTGTCTGAAATGATATGTTCTAGAAAAAATATTTCCATGGCAAAGAAGTCTGTTTTTTTGGGTGAGCAGTAGAAGTGTGTCTTTTAAAGTGCTTGTAGTACTTATTGAATGTTGGCTTCATGTTTCTTTGTCATAAACTTCATTCAGCTTGTATCTCCACAACCTGTGGACCGATTTTCACAAACTAAGTTGCGCTGGAAAGCCCCATATGAGGGCTATCTGCATATGTGTGGGATGTACAAAAGCAACAACAAACAACTGAGATATTAGGACATCAGTAGCTGTAAAAGCTTTGTCTGCTAATATCTCATGAACAG
>Ga0157364_1008634_pt1 | contig 10559 bp, 8 predicted proteins | sample AttsexASBM2_FD_111476 | JGI IMG/M metagenome (GOLD analysis project Ga0157364, IMG submission 111476) | Fungus gardens microbial communities from leaf cutter ant in Ribeirão Preto, State of São Paulo, Brazil - Atta sexdens ASBM2 | ecosystem: Host-associated > Fungi > Mycelium > Unclassified ... | reverse complement strand
TATATATATATATATATATATATATATATATATATATATATATATAAAATATAGATTTTTGAAGCGCGAAATTAAATGACATTCGGAAATATAAAATTAATTAAACTATTTACATACACATACATGTATATGTGTATATATGATTATTGTGACACATACGCAAAAAATCGGTTTTTTTTTTGTTTAAATATATAAAAATTTAGCTAGATACAAATCTGAAAATAAATTTTATTGAACTATGAAAATAATTACAGTGAGTACAAAAAGTATTCGTACAGAGAAAATATTTTTTTAAAAAACTTTATTTTTAAAAAATAAATATTATCCAGCGAGAAATGAGTCATCAAATTGATATCGAATCGATATCGATATGATATCAATTCGATGACTCATTCTAATATAATAATTTTAACCAACTCGATATCAATTCGATGTTTAATTGGCATTTCTTGCTGGATAATTAACAATTTATTCATAAAGAATAAAATAGATTGTATGTTTCTTAAAATTATATATATCAAAAAGATGTGTATTAATTGTAGAAAATATATCATGAAAAATAAGTGAAAATAAAAAATTCTATTTAGATGCTTATTCATACACTCGAGAAATTTTTCTAAAAACAGAAATACATGCGAAGCTCGTTTGTTTAAGTTAAATATATTCATTGTAAAATTGCTAATGTATAAATTTAATTTTTTACAAATAAGACTGTTTTTAAAAAATTTTCTTGTACGAATACTTTTTCTCTCACTGTATGTAGGACGTCAAACTTGTTGTTAAAATGAACTTTTTGCAGAATATACTGATCATTCTTTCTCACATAAATGAAAAAAAAAATTGGTTGCAACAATTTAGATAGTAAAATATGGCATAGCATTTTTATATGATTGCAGCAACCAAATTTTGGTTGTAGCAGCAAATTTTTAGTTGCGTTAGTCTATCGAAATCATATACTGACATTGCGGATAGGCTAACGCAACTAAAAATTTGCTGCTACAATCAAAAACTGGTTGCTGCAGCCATATAAAAATGCTATGCCATATTTCACTATCTAAATTGTTGCGGCAATTAAACTTTTCTTTCAGTGTATTGATGGTGGCAACAAAATTTATTCAGATATATCTCTAGTCAAAGTTTTATATATTCAGCAAAATTGCTCTTTCTGTGTGATTAATTCATGATTATATTTACTACATCATATATATTATATATAATGTATGTATATTATATAATTCTATTATATTGGACTAGTATTGTATGAAGATTTTAAGATATTCCATACATGAAGCATTCGCCAATCCTAGTCACATATCTTACACTATCTATGTGATATGATATTCGCCTCGGGTAGACGCATATTTGGCGAGCAGAACTGGCTTTACTCGCGCACGAGCGTCGTGATATGATATATATATATATATATACATGCGAAACAGTACAGGACACGTATAGAGTATAGATGCACCGTCGCACATATAACAATACGGTCGAGCACCTCGCGGGTGTGCAGGCATGGATTATTGTGCGAATGATTCAATGACCAGTCACTCGCGCGAGTTCACGGCTGCTTTCTTGCTCTCGTCGATAGCACGATACATTTGTGATTCTGGTAACATGACAGGATTGACGGCACGCCGTAACAAAGTTTTCTTATTAAGCAAATCGACCAAGAGTACCGTTACGAAAGATAGAGATCACGTTACATGCAATTAGGGCAATGTGTCGCTTAACCCCGCGCTGGCACAATGTCGTTTATCGAGGAACGTGCTCTGAAAGTATTACGTACCGACACTTGCTATCTTGCACACGGATAGATGTATCTAAACATTTATTTTACGAAAAAAAAAACGAAATGCTAAAACGTGTTAAAACAACTAATAAAAGAAATCAAAATCGAATAATCAAAACAGTATTCTCTACTGTTTTGATAATGTAAACAGTAATCTCTAACTTTTCTAGGTAAAGAAGATATTCCATCAGTATAACTGAATTTATTTTTAAAATTGATTATCTTTAAACTTGTACATCTCCTTTCATTTTATTTTACATATCTACTTCTTATACAGAAAAAATGATTTTGCGCTGAAATATCTAAAAATTTAGCTAATTAAAATAATTAATAATCTTAAAATAATTTTGTTGAACTATCAAAATAAATATATAAAAAATTCAAATATAATAAACTACAAAAAATGTTACAAAAAACTTTAATATTCTAGCAAGAACTTGAGCGTCCTATATAATTATTATAATTACTTTAATTTAATAAAATTTAATAAAATTATTTTCATCTGTATCTATTATATACATTTAAATTTTTTAATACTTCAGAAAGACCATTTTTTACATGTACCTACATTTAATATATTGAAATTATTCTTATTAAATAAATTAGTTTTAATCGCTAATTGGCAGCACACGTTCTCTATCAGATTTCTCTTTAATACATTCACACCTCTTTCTCTCTCAGCATTCGCCATTCGCAGCTAAAAATTTGTGATCCCACGATGCGACGGTCGGGATGCGGGCAAAGACTACGCCTGCATAAATTGATTAACCCATTCATACTTTCAGCTCATCCTCCCCCGCCTCTTGTCCATTCATCGTCGTTATGCGCCTCGCCGTTATAAAGCCGACTCCAGATGACGCGTTAGCTTATCAAGTATTCACGGGTACTACTAAAACGTTTGAATAAACTTTGCGGATATATCCCTTGAGTTAACCTAATCAATTTCATTCGTAAGATCGGAAAGTTCCGTTAAAATTCACTTTAAAAAGTAGAATAATATTATTTAATCACATTCATCTATAAAATTTGCAACAAATTCTTAAGAGATGGAAATTACAGGTTATTTAAATTTAAAAAATCGACTATATTACTCTTTTACTACAAAATTGACAACTCAAAAAATTAAATTTCTTAGAAAAAGGTAAAAAAAACTATTTTTTTATTTAATAGAAAATAACTAAAAAATATATAATAATTCGAAAATAAACTAATCAAAAAACATATGATAGAAAATGGACTAATTAAAAAATTTAAAAAAAAAGAATGTTTTTTTTTACGTGATCAAATGTTGTTATTATTTAATTGTACGTTCGTTTTTATATTCCATGATTTCGTAGAGTTCTTCCATCTATTAAAACGAGTATGTATCTATTCGAACGACATATTATATAACGACATTACTCCTTAATATTCTTCCCGCGATGAAACGAAATCCAACCAGTGTTATACTTTCCGAGATTATAATTACGTCGTTTCCGTGCATCTCTCTGTATTATGTGCGGCATGACTACGCTGTTAACATCGCAATATCGTTGCCTTTAATGAGAGAACTAACTTTTTCGTTGTAGAATTGCTCAAGTCAGAAAGACGCCATAAGGATAACACAGACGCTACGTCGATTCCCATCAATAGATTCTTTTCTTTTTCATACACATTCATAGGTACAGTCAAGTACACGCACACGCACACAAACAAACACTTCATTTCAAAACTGCATCTCACTCGTACGAGTTTGGATGATGTATATCTCTCCATTATCCATGCCTGTCTATCTTTAAATAGTCCGTAAACAGTGATGTAACTCAAGTTACTTTACTGGTATATAATACATTTCCGCTCACCCACAATTTCACAAAATATTATTTACAGAATTTCTAAAAAATTTATTTACTTACACTAAAAAAAAAATTTGCTGAATTTCAATAAATATTTGTTTCAATAGTACTAACAAAATATTTACTTACAATAAATAAAAATTTATTTAAAATAAAAAAATTATACTTAAATTAAATAAATGTATGTTTACACTTAGTAAATATTTCGTCAGTACTATTGAAATAAATATTTATTAAAATTTAGTAACCTTTTTTCAATGTAAACAGAGCTAAGATTTACAGATTTATTCTGTTGATTTTACCCGGATTTTATCTTTAAGACTTATATAATCTTAGGTATATATACCTAAAACATTTACCTAAAACATTAAAAAGCAAGACTTTTTAACATTTTTTAAATCATTCTATAAATAATAAATATGTCAATTACATCCAAATTTTTTAATTTATTAAAGAATTATCTTACAAACACTGCAGTTTGAGTAGAAAAATGTTGGAGCTGACCACGTATCATCGTTTACTTTTACCTTCACTCCGAGGAAAATATATTCTGTATAGGCACTGTTGATACAGGCGGAGCTTATCTACTTTCTCTGAAAACGGTCTAACGTTTCACGAAGCAATGAGCCTTCAAGCTTGAAGTAGTACAAACCGCTCGAAAATGCTACAGTTTTCTGCAGTGGACGGAGGAATAAAGAACGCGTTGTGGCCGTTACGAGAACGGTGGATTACACACGATTCACCGCTCCAGACTCAGGGATGATATATACGCAATGGAATACCGTAGGGAAGAATACTGGCCGCATAAATTCGGGACGCGAGTCGCGGCGACGACGACGATGACGCTAAGCGACATATTTCCCGGACTCGCGTTTGTATCCCGAAACGGTATTAAAGTATTAAAACGTCCCGGTGAACGTTCTCTCGTCCCATTCCATCCTGTCCTGCCTTCTCGGATCCTTCTGTTTCCGATTCTCCGCGAAATACGTATTACGTATTATATTCGAAACGCGAACGTGAAAACTGCGTTATCTTGTCATGAGCGCGAGAATTATTTTATCACAAGCTCCGAAATATAGAACTCGTGAAATATTCACGCGTGCTCCGAAAATTCTCCGTATCTGCACTGCGAGAGAATACTAAAATATTAAACTGCGAAGAACGACTTTACTATCTGCGTCTGAATATTGCTTGTTTTCGGCTTGATTCAAGAAGTTAAATGCATATGCAGGAACCTCGAAAACGTTACTGTACATAAAGTATCCTTAAAAGACAAACCTTCAAAGAAAAATTACTTAAAATTGCAATAATTTCAGAAGAAATCTTGTCATTAGTACTCTATTTGTCGATATTTAATATTTAAAATTAAATAGACAAATTAAAATCAAACTTGAAAAATAAACTTTTTTGACAGTACGTTTTTCTAAATATAAAATTTTTTTTATATAACATGTTATATTTTATCAATAATAAGTCAATCTTATACTTCTTGATAATTAAACATTGATGCATATATTTGGACAAAATAAAATTATTAATAATTAATAATTTAATTGTTTAAATCAAATGTTGTAAAATAATGCTTGTCATATTAACAAGAATTAAAACGTCCTAAATGTTCATTATTTGATATATTTAAATAACGTTAATAATTATTTGAATAATATTTTAATCTAATTTTCAGTAATGCTCAGTACTAATGACTTTCTGTAATAATGACAATGTTTCATTGTTGATTATACGCCTATTTCTCATTTTTATATTAAAAAAAACTATCGATTTACAACCTTGAGAATTAACCTTTAGAGGACGGAGATCAATATTTTAAATCTTACAGTTTTTCCTGAGTAAGATTGGTTATAATTTGTTATTTCGTTCGATTCTTTGCCTCAAAATATGATGACATTTCAAAGCACTATGACCTGTAAAGGTTAAAATTGTATTGATGCATAGTCGACGCGAGAGTGATATATGCATTTGTGCTCTGAAACATTCTCGGTTTCACACTGTTCGTCGAAACAATATTAAAATATTAAAGTCTCGTGGAAATGTCTTTTCTCATATGAATATTTCGTTTTCGATTCCGAGAAACCGCATTGTGTATGCATACACTCGGCTACGAATCGCATTGAATACATTATTTTATTACAAACTCCGATTGCATCGAACACCGATTGGTGTGTTTTTATGCTTTCCAAAATGCAATTTTCTTCCTTTGTATAATTGATAAATGATTGCAAAATGATTGAAAAATGTCAGTATTTTGCTCCCGCGTATGCAATAATTTAAACGTTTTTGTCTTAATTACAGTAAAACATATACTAATTTTATTATTATATATATTCATGCTCATACGACGCAAATAAAATATATTAAACTGATTGCAAAATGTTATAAATATCAAAGATGACTGCGTCTGCAATTGCAAATGCCCAAAAGTGACAAGAACATATTATGCAATTCCACACAAGGAAATATAGTAGGATTTCGAATATTCTTTGCATGAAACAAACGTATGCGCATATTATGTACGCTGTATAATAATCACATCGGAGTCACATATATATCTACCAAAGTTATGGCCGTTTGTTGTATAACTAGACATTGAGAGATGCTAGAATATATAAGTTTGAAAAAATGATAACTGCGCTCCAAACGACAATGTGCCTATGTTTAAATATGAATTACCAATAAATTATATGTAACATTATCTTATAAATAAATTATAATCAGAAGTGAATAATTCCAGATTCTCAAATCCGAGAAATAAAAAAGAAAACAAAAAAAAATTATCTCTACACGAAACAAAGCTTTAGATTTAAAATTTAGAAAAATATATGATGTAAAAAAAATTAAATAAAACAAAATGCATAATAACAAAGAAAGTGATGACTAAGCACGTAGAAAAAAAGACAAGAAATAATTCTAGAGCATTCTAGAACGGAATATTGATGTTCACAGACAGATATAAAAATATAATAAGACAGTATCGCTGGTAAGAATGCTGATAAGAATTTTATTTCGTATCGTGTCCACAATGATACGACAAATGCCCGCCATTATTTTCTTTTAGTACACGCCAAAACATACTTTCTAAAACACTCCTTCACACAATGAATCTTGTTAAGTCACTTTCCGCCGACAACGTAATGTATATCGCAAAAAATTTAAGAGTTCGAAAGTTCAGTATCTTATTAATTTATATTTCAACATAGGGTAATATTTCGATTTTAATGTATTGTATTATTTTTAATTGGCAAAACAATTGAAGGGAAAAATTCGCGTTAAACATTCGTAAATTAGTTTTCACATTAATGCTCCTTTCCTTAATCGCTTTCTTTCTTTCGACTTGTTAGACAACTTCGCGTCACGCTTAAAATTTCATCATGCCCTTTCCTCTCTTCCTTCAACTTAGAATTCAATGCAGAACAACGGTTCTCAAAGTTCACTCGAAATATCTTCAAATATCACAAAAGAAAATCTTTTGCTACAGGAGATTTAGATAGAAAAATAGTAGAATGCACAAAATGTATCTCCAATTTCACGCGCACTTTCCTTTGTCTGGAACTTCTTTGAACTAAAATAGATTTTTATTCCGAAAAATGGCCACATTGTTTCCACATTTTTGCCGAAGTCGACTTGAAATCCGTTAAAAATGTGAAAATTACATGGATGTCCGGATGGACATGGAATTATCTGATTCAAAATAACATTGAATTTCTATAACAATTTGTAAAATGAATAGAATCTAGTTTACAGTGGCGATTCAATAAGAGTCAGCGGGAGTCGAAAAGAGGTTAAGAACCGCTGCTCCGAAGCGATGTTCTCAAACACAAACTACAAAGTGGGACTCGCTTTCTTTCCAACGCAGTAAGTATCCAGATACGTTCGAATCGCTAAACGAAGTCCAGCTCCCCGACGAATGCAAGATGCAACGGTCTTTTATGCCCCATAATCGACTCGCAACACTTGCTTTACGCGTGAAACCGATACTTGAGAATAAAGCGGAGATATAAAGAGGCTGGATATTTCGAAAGAAAAGGCTCCGGGGTTCGCCCACAACTCGTATTCAAAACAGAATTAAATTGCCTCTCTAGAGAGTGTCGAAATGAGCGAACGATCAAAAAGAATCAGCGATGTGTGTCTGAACCTGATCGATTAAGTTTAATTATCTTTTGGTGAGTGTAACTTTTATATCCACTTTTCTCCTCGTCTAGATTTTCTCACGCGAGTTCGCGGCGGAGCGCCCTCGTCTCGTCGATCGTCCCGGCCGATATGCAGGGATCGCAAAAACCACGCCTACGCGAAAGATATCCGATTGTGTCGGGGAGTCGTTGGACGAAAATTTCGACCGCGAGAGCGGCGAGGCCCAGTCAGCGCATACCATGATGGTGGAGGTTAAGTCTTACCTGTCACGCGTGTTGGCGCCTGTCGGTGGCTTTCGTGTCTCTCCGTAAAACTTCGACGGCGGTCCGCACGCCGACACGCCTGCACATTATCCCTCGGTACGTCACTGAACCCGATATCCGCTCCGCTACTGGATTATTATGTTATATTTTCACTGTACACTTTAAGGGCGGCCGGGATACGACACCACGATAAGCGACGCACGGCCACGAACGCGAGTTAGTCACCACCGAATGAACCAACGTATCGAACTGCTCCGCACTGTTCTCACCGCTCACACAGCGGCACTCGCGCACGCGTCCTCCCGCACGGAGCGACGATCGTTCGACGAACTGACCCGGACTGTGAATCACGGCGGCGGCGGCGGCAGCGGCGGCGGCGAAGGGCTCGCGAGCTCGGTGACGGGAACGGCCGAGTCTGCACGAACCTGTCCGAACCTGCACGAATTTGCACGAACTCACACGAGCAGGCGCGGCTTTGGTTCTCTACAGAGTATTCCGGACTCCAACTAGTCCCCGACGCAACCACCACACCACGTTGCTTGCGTTTGCCTTCGTGTCTCTCTTCGAGGGGTGTCGCGTGACCACGAGAAGTCGCGCAACGCGGTGTACCGTCTGGCACGAAGGCTACGCTCCTTATCTTTTTGCTCTCATTTCCGATCGTGAGATTCGCCGTAGGTCATAGCGGAGGTATAGGCAGGTAGCCGAGAGAGAGAGAGAAACGAGAGCGTGATCGGCGGCAGTCCGATGTTCTTTTCCATGAAACGTTAAACGCCCTTTTTCTCGCTTCTCATTCGAGAGAGTAACAACGCGAGAAACACCGGAGATACGCGGGTCCTAAAGAAGGATGACGCGCGCGCGTACAAGCCGCGATGTTACAATCGATGGCGAAACGAAACGACCTTCCTGCGAGCGAGGACGTCGCTGTTGCAAAAGGACGCTTGAGCAATGCGACCCCTCTTACCGCGCCGCGCCGTTGCGTCGTTCGAAACTTGGCGTACTTGTGTATCGAGTTTCTCCAGGGAATCGTGATTCTTCCTGGCTCCTGTTCGACTATACGCGACGAGACGACGCGTTCTCACGCATTTTTATCGCGCCCACCGCGCGGGGAAAGCTTCGACTTCAATGGAATTCCCTCTATAGTCGATGCCAATGTGCCATGCATGCCGCTTCGCGCTGATGCTACCTTGCGATTGGTCGTGCATGCGTCCTCGCCGATTGAAATAACACGCGCGAATTAAAACGATGTAATCACGATCGAGCTAAGAGGTACCTAGTTTATTGCGCGCCAGCGCACACTTGCTCTTTCATTCCCGATAGCGGAAGTGACAAACAAATAAATCTCGCGATAATGTTAATTACGAAAACGTACGTGGTATAACGTTAGCGATGTATCACTTCTACTTTGAAAGGGAACAAAAATATTGTTTTAAATATCACGTAAATTATATTTACTATTTTTAGAATAGAACTGGAATTAGAATTATTTATTACTTTTCATTAAGAGAAATAATAATAGCTACTAACTAACGATAGAACTAAAAGTGGAGTGCATTATTCTTTTGTTCTTATAATAAAACGACAAAAAAAATTTCGTGATAATGTTACGAAAGTTATTACATTAATAACTTTCGGAATAACATTAATGATATATCTTCCATTTTGTACTGAAAAAAAATTCTGGTAATAGCTATCAAATGTTGAGTGAAATAATTTCAATCAAATGAATTAATAGGTATAATAAAAAATAATTTTACTTCTCTAAATATTTAGTATAGTTATTATCAAACAATTAATTGTATTGTTATATTTGATAAATAATACTTATAAATATTTATAGAAAAATAAAATTATTTTTTTATTAATCGAATATTTGATTGTTTTTTCACTTAACTTTAATAGCTATTATTAAACTCTTTTTCAATGTGTGATAAAAATATTATATACTTAAATATTACGTATAGGCTATATTACATTTATTATTTGTCATTAATTTCTATGTAAGCTATAATTAGATGGAGTATTCAGAACATTCCAAAGAATTTATTTTTATGATTATATATGTATTTTTAATAAAAATATATAATTAAATTTACGTTACTCTTATGAGCTAAAAGAATATAAAAATTATGAAGAAAAAGATCCGGGCATATCCTGTATTTTCTTTTTTAGTAACAAGGCTTTTAAGATAATTATGCGTAGAATGTTGTAATCTGTATCTACTTAAAGGTTAAAAGAAATAAGGACAACAGTTAAAAATGAAATGTATGTTTTTCCTGATTTTTTATATACCAATACTCTCTCTCTCTCTCTCTCTCTCTCTCTCTCTCTCTCTCTCAATTTATTTTTTTCTAAATTTTTTCAAACACACTTTAAATTTTAATTTGATGTGCTAATTGAGCTTAGCAAATGTAATTTACTTTCGTGCAATGTGCACTCAAAATTCATGAGCAATTCCCGAATGCCGGATAGCTACCTTTGAGATTCTCTACAATGCAAATATTTTAAAAAACGCATAATCGATCG
>Ga0157364_1008633_pt1 | contig 10559 bp, 12 predicted proteins | sample AttsexASBM2_FD_111476 | JGI IMG/M metagenome (GOLD analysis project Ga0157364, IMG submission 111476) | Fungus gardens microbial communities from leaf cutter ant in Ribeirão Preto, State of São Paulo, Brazil - Atta sexdens ASBM2 | ecosystem: Host-associated > Fungi > Mycelium > Unclassified ... | reverse complement strand
GTTAAAAAAGGGTGCCCGCAAGATTCAATTTGTAGGCCCACGGTATGGAACTTTATGACGAATGATTGTTGAATGAATTGGAAGAAAATGTGGAGTGTGATGTGGTGACATACGCGAACGATGTGCTCACGCTAATCGAAGAATCAGAAGGAAGGAGCAGGAATTGAAGCTGAAAGGGAATGGATAAGGATGGTTACTGGATAGAAAGAGTGAGAATGAACGGAAAAGAAGACAGTGAGTCTGATGTTGAATGGGAGGTTTGTAAAGAACTGATGTCCAATTGTCAGAGTAGACGAAAAAATGTTAACGTTTATCAGTGAGGTACAATATCTAGAATGAGTGAGCGAATGAGTTTTGGTGTGCATGAAAAGAATGGAAAAGTAGTGAATGCACTGAGTAGGCTAAGGAGAGTTGAGAGGAGAGAATGGGATCTGAAAGAGAGAATGGTAAGAATGATATATAAAGGGTTGTTGACAGCGTATATGATGTATGGTGCAGTGGCGTGATATGAGTGGATGCAATATGCATATGCAAGAAAGATGATTGAACAGTGAAAGAGTTGGATCACATGCATATATGAATGTCTGTGGAACTGTGTCTACCATAGCTATGGAGAACTTATCTTGGATATACGAGATAAAAAGGCATATGTTTTAGATCAGGAAGAGAGTGATATGTGTGGAAGGAATGAAGAAATGATCAATGAGAAAAGCTTAACGGAGAAAGAAAATGATAGATGAGGCCTTGATAGATGAGTGGCAGAGTGCAGTGGGATGGAAATAATAAAAGTAGGGTTACTTATGCATGGATAAAGAATGTTAGTTATGTCAGGAATTGTGTATAGATTGATCCAAGTCTGTTTATGGGATATCTCCTAACGGGACATGGAAACATGAATGGTTATCTGTACGATAGGAAGATAGCTACGACTGACATGTGTGACTATGGGTAAGGTAGAGAAGATTGGGTGCATTTGTTGGCTGAATGAAATGTATGAGGATTGGGGACTTGGATGGGTGGTGCGCAGTGCGAAGATGGAGTCTGGAATAGTTGGTGCCATGAACAAGACTAATGAGTGCAGTAGTAACGGACAAAGACAAGTATGAAAGAGTAAGCCAGTATGAGAAAAAAATTTTCAGGAGGAGGAGAAGAAAATATTGAGGAGAGAAAATGAGAGCGTGAAAAATGCAGCTGGATGCGTGAGATCAAGCAGAGGAAGATGCTGATTAGGATGAAAACCTAGCTCGCGGCCCCGGAGGATTCTTGGGGGCCGAGCTGCTGCTTGATTCCTGTTGAGCATCTCTGGAGATAGTGTCCCGGCAGCTCCCGAAGCGCTGACCGATCTGCGTCGCGTATGTTAAAGACGCAAACTGAAAGTAGCATAGGTTACGAGAATCCGACCGATGATGTAAATCGGTATCGTAAGAACTGCATCGCCCATGGGCAATTGCCCATCTCAGTCATAAGGTCATCGCGGGGGTAGTGGTTAACAATCACACGCTGGCTAGAGGTCTAGATTCCGACGTGTTGCAGTTCGAGAACTAGCTTGCTTAACTAGTAAAATGTCACTCGCGCTGACAAGTGATTGCTTGACAGGATTTACATTCTGCAAGCGTACTGGTAGTTACGGCATAAGCTGGGACGCGCTGATTGGACGTTTCCAATCCCATGAATTAAGCAGATATAGTAAAATTGCAAGAATAAACTGTTCCTTTTACTCTAGAGGAGACGTCTGTCCTGGAGACATTCCTGGTCATCTGTTGATCTTCCTGCCGACCGTTTTAAACTAAGGTTCAGAATCCTCATTCATTCGATAATATATTAGGTATGGGAAAAAGTTCGTGGCGTTTTTCTCGTTAGATGGCATTAAAAAAACGCCACGAATTTTTTCCCATACTTAATAATATAGCGCGCCTCGCCCTACCCCTCCGTTTTTTTGGCGGATGAGTGCGCAGGCACTGGCCGAATCAGTATCTGTCTGAATTTGAGTTTTGTCGACATCCTTTTTTGCCCTCTTTTTCATCGCCCTGCCGAGAGGGAGTCTGCCTTTGCAGGTTCATCTTCAACACGGTTGTCAGGTTCTTGCTGCCAATTATCCAGCAGACGACCCTTTCTATCATCCTCTCCAGGACGTCGTCTCCCTCATATGCATTCAACATATCCGTGGGGATAGGTGCGTATATGGTCGCACTGGAGATCGAGACTGATCCCATCAGGATTATCTATTATTCTTTCGACGATAACCTATCATTAAGAGGGCTGCCTTGAAGTGCAGACCGGAGACTTTTCTTCCGAGTTTACGGAGGGCTGCATTTGACTCTTTGCGGCAGAGAAGTCCTCGTGTGATTGATTCCACGTTACTCTGTGGGAGCGAGAGAGGATTCACCTTTACGTCGCCACCATGCTCATGTTTATCGATTCCGGCTTAGCACTCCAGTCCAGGGCATCCTGAAATCGGAGTTTGTTTCAAGTTTTATGAAGTCTCTCCTGTTTTTGGCGGAGGGATTCCCTTCCCTCTTTCTAGCCATCCCCTGCACTTTCCGGCTCAGAACCATTAAAGCCATGACTTGGGTGACAGTCGCCCATGTCGTTGCGAATGTTCCTCTTGATATTTCCCGAGAGCTCAAGGACTTTTGTTAGCGCATCCACAGTCTTTCTGGCTGCAGCAGCAACTGTCGTGGTGAATTGCTGCTCCAAGTTCAGACAAGTTCATAACCTCCTCTGCGTCCTCCAATCTCCTCTTGTATCGCTTAGTCCGCGCCGACATTTTGGATTCTTGATGAAAGTTTTCCCTCATCTTCTCTAACCTCGCCTCTCTCTCGTGTTGACGGCATGCATCGGCCGTGAAATTTCCTTTACGGGAAGAAGATCCGGAGCGATATCTTTTCCTCTTCTTTCGCAGTTGTTATTGGAGAAGGAAGATGGCAGCAGTTGTCGCTGCTTGATCACAGATCGCCGCTTTTATCACAGATCAGTAGAATGATCATCTCTTCCTCATTATTATTGCTGACTGACGTCTCCCCCACGTCACTACTTATGGGAAAGGAGGCAGTAGAAACCTTCTTTTGTTCCTTGAAAATATCCGTTCTTGTGGGAAGGTTCAGCGAGAGTCTGATATATAATAGCTTTCCATCATCTTTTCACATTTCTTACTTAACTTCTCCATCAGCCGGCTTTTACGAACTTAAGAGCAGGTTTTTGATTATTCCCAGTCACGCTACTGGCTCTAGACGTCAAACAGACAGAGGAGCGTGATTCTTGTCGCCCCTTAATCGCAGTCTTACTATTTATTCTGCGCTCTTTTGCGCGGAACACTTCTTGAAGTGGATAGGTAGGCGATTGCGCACATTGTGCTCACCTGTCCATTTCTTGGTCCTATCTCCGTTAGAATGGAGCTCATCATCTCGGCGTATGACGTGTATGTCGACCTTTTTTCCTTTTTTCTACAGTCAGAAGGGCTCTCTCCTCTCCTTGCAAGTCCCCAGGTCGCTCCGAACCTTGCTGATCCTCTTCTTCTGTTTGAACAACTTGAGGGACCATCCAGCCCCATAAAAAATTTTATTCTTCAGTTACGTTCATAGTTACGTTCTTGCTGCTCACGCGCCCCGATCCCCTCCGTTTGAGAGCGATGTATCCGCTTCGAGAAGTGGGTTTTCATCACGAGTAACTGCCCGGAAATTGCCACGCGGGTTATTCATGCAAATCTGGAATTACATCGGGTTCTCCAATCCACCATACGGCTTTGTCCCCATGCTAGGCGGCAGGAAATAACATTGTATGGGGCTTAGGATCACATCATTTCTCATATTCCACAATGGGGGCAAACTTTAGTCCCCCATACGGCAGCCCTCTCTTGTAGGTCTCCCCTATTTAACGGAAAGCCGTACTGCACGCTCTTAGCCCTCTGCACCAGCATTTCCGGCCAAAACTGCCCCGCCGGCACGCGCTGATAGCGGTGCCGACCACGAGGGATGGCAAAAATCTTCTCATCACGACAAGGTGGCGAGCCACGAGAGGGAAAAAAAAATTAGAAGATTCTATTACCTCCCTGGCCTCTCCAATCTTTGTCTAGAAGGGCCCACGACCACTTTCCAATACCAGCCTGTGACGCATCACGCCTTCCATAAACCGACTAGACTTACGAGAGCCATTCGATCGCCAATAGAAATACAGTTCTTTAGGTTTACTAATCTAGAGGGATTGCGGTGCGCGTGCTACCTTCGATTGTTTTAGTAGGGTGAGGCAGAACTATGACAGACATCTGTGTTGGCAAAGCGGCTATCACACCAGCAAGTACCAGTAGCAATATAATGGTTTCACCTGATTAACGGAGCCGTCGGAACTAATTCCCGAAGAGAGATCCACCATTGCCAGTCGGTTCCTTTCACTCAAAGCGAAAACAGAGGAGCAAGACCATATTCTTCCAAAGGGCGATCAGGAATAGGGCACCGTATGAGCGGTATTCATCATCACACCAATCAGGCCATGTCGTAGACTCTCATCATGCTGTAGGATCACTTTCGAGTCGCGACCGCACTTTTATAAAGGGGAAAGGCGTCTTTGTTCGGCCGTTCTTCCGATTCCTTGCTACTCTCGATTTTCTTCCCCCATCCTTCGAATATTATCCAAGAGAAGACAATACACCTGCTTGGTGATGTGTGGCACTCGGTACAGCGTCTATCCATTGCCTCTACCTGTGTCCCTGTGTCCATGTTTTGAGCTAGGAGGAACACAGATTCCTACTAGCTGGTGTGTGCCATTGGATTCTCGAAAGAGAAGCGAACCTCCCCTACCCGTATTCCTGCATGCGTGTTTTCAAGATGGAATTAATGCATACCTTTGCTGGACGGTATGTATCAACGTCAAGGACTTCTAAGTATTCAGATATAGTTGGATGCATTATTCAACCGCTATAAGTTTGCTACGAATTCAGAATCGAATCGGAGAATCGGAGAGAATCTAAGTTCGACTTTTACTATTCGGATTTCAAATTTGGATATCTTAGAAAATTTAAATCTTCGGATAATCCGAAACATCACATTTATTCGTAATTTGGATTAACGGATATCCGGATAGCTTTAAATTTGAATCAATCTTGAAGCCCTGTGTTACTTACGGCCAGTAACTCTCCACCATTATACAGAGGGAGGCGAACTTCTGTTACAAGATATTATCTCGTGCTCAACGCCTCTTAGCTCGGTCGCGACACAAAGTTAGAGGAAGGGGATTGGGAAGAAGTATTGGGAGGTACATATTTTCCATTCCTAGAGGTTACAAGATGATTACAATCTACGAGTTCAGTCTACTCGCTCTGTCGTGTCTCCTATCTTGTAATAATAAGAGTGATAGTAATCACTCAACAAATTTGTAGCAGTGCGTCCTTCGGTAGACGCGTCTCTACAGCGCACCTTCGGTTAGATGACAGGGTAAGGGAACTCCCTGTGTGACGTTTGTAGACTTAATCTCGCTGAGGCCACCTCCCAGTCGAATTATCTGTTTTCCTGTCTTCGAATATCCCTAACATGGGAAGAGGAAGGCAGACCTCCCTTTGGCTACAAGGATAATGATCCGATCAGATCCTCGCATCCAAGCAGCCCTACCCTACCTTCAGTTTTGTATCGAGTTACTAAGCTCTAAAGTTTCACGATTGAATGGATCAGAACAGAACATTGTTCCATTATATTTTTTGTATCACGCAGTAATTAATTTTGTTCCCGGTCATTTTTCAGTTTCGTAATTTTTGACCGAGAAACATTCACCTTTATCAGATTTTGGGTAATGTGTAGAATAGGTGTTCCATATCCTAAAGAAGTCGTGCTTCACGAGCTTTATTAACTACTATTATAAAAGGATTTACGTGTTACCCAACTATCGAGCAATATGTGGATATTTGTCGAAATACAGTCCCACGTTGTTACATACGTATTGATGTGGCTAATTTCAAAACATATTCTAATGCTTTAAAATCTATCTTAAGACCAGTTCGGACTTTTTATCTTGCAGTTATTGAATAATTTGTGCTGTGTCGTCAAGTAGAAGATGCGAAAAAAATTTTGAAATCACTTTTCGTTACAATGCAAATTAAAGGATAATCTGAAAGGATTACGCACGAAATCTGATTGTGAGACTGAAAAACAATTCCTAGAACATCTTATCACTGGAAAAGAAATGATATATGACGAGGAAGAACTTAATAATGAAAAATTTATTCCAAAATTTGACGAAGACGAACAAACGGAAATATCTTCAAATTGGTGATCGAAATGGGGAGAAGAAATAAATTATGAAATTCAGGATAGTATTTCACAAAAGGACACTCGAGCTAATGCATATTACGCATCTCATATAATTAATAAATTATTACGTGATATTAGTACAATACCTTTATGGAGTAACATATATACAGATAAATTTGGGTATGAACGCATACCAGCGTCGAGTGCTTTAGTTGAAAGTAAATTCAACAAATTAAATAATTTAGTCATGAATAAGCCTTTAATAGATAAATTTATTGAAGAATATATTAAATATTTAATTGGACGCGTTTTTATAGCAGATATATATCAGAAAAAATCGATTTGTGTAATATTAAATTGTCTACTTATTCTCGTGATAGTCTCAAAATATAATAGAACATCATGAATTCAAGATTTCACTCAAATTTTACTCAAAAAGATATGAATCTACTAGAAAAGATTAGATTTCATTAAACCTGAAGATGTTAGTTTCATATCTTTTTCAAAACAGTCACGGATTTCAGACTCAATTGATTATGAACCAAATGTGTCTCAAATTTTGAACGAAATCTGTTTAAACGATATAGAAAAGAAAATTAATCTCAATTTAACTGATATTGATTTATCAATAAATAATCACAGTTATAAGGAATATGATAATTTATGTATGTCAGACAAGGAAAATGTAGAAGAAAAAAAATAGAACAAATTAAACTAAGAAAAAGAAAGATTAAAAAGATATTTACATTTTTGATTTACATAGACAATACTCAACAGATCCAGAAATTACAGCTTTACAAGAATTAGCTTTACGAGAAAATTGGAGAGGAAAAGTCACTGGACAGTCCAAGAAACGAAAAGGAAAATATTTAGGTCGACGAATGAATAAAATTTCGGATATTTTAAAATCAAAATCAAAGAAAAAAATACTCTTCTTAAAAAATGATAGCTGTCTTACTTTACAAATCATGGAATGTGGAGGCAAATCGATGATCATTACAAACACATTCGACAATTTATGTATTCAAAGTATTTTAATTATATGTTATGATGTTGCCTATATACAATCATTTATTACATAAAAAGCATTATCTACTTCCACTATTTAAAATGATAATTAATATTTTAAAAACAAGTTTGATTTAAATATCGTATATCCTATCATTAATCATTTTTATCCTATCATTTACAAAAAATCCGACTCTATTACAAAACTGAATATTATTTATGTAATAACCTAAAACTCCTCTGTAAAAAATCGTGATCAAATTAGAAGATCGATCATTAAATAGCGATGAATATTTTACTGTTAGACATCAGATTTAATGAAAACTTCATTTGATAATGTAATTAAGGATTACTTGTAATACTAACACCGAAAATATATCAAACAGAGAATTACGGCTGAAGTTATAGCAGCTGGTAAATGCTACATTAAAAATTTTATCAATTTGATATTCGTATTTAGCGAATATAAAGATAAACATTAAATACTTTAAATTTAAAAAATTAAAATTTTATAATTTTATATTTGTTTAGGTCCATTGATTTTCATAGAAATGTACAATAAAGACGGGAAAGAAAAATATTTTTTACTAAAAGAATTACCAACACAATTCAAAATATCAATCAAAAATTGAAAAAAAGTACATACTTTTTGCTGTGATAGATTATACAGGATCACGTCATATTTGGACATTAAACCAACAATTAGGACATTTCACAACAATATTTTTTCGACTAATAAATATATATTTTCGAATAATAAATAAACTAAATAAGACATGGATATAATACGACGACTTAAAAGAAAAACAGCAAACAAAACTTGATTCTTACACACAACAGATTCGCAATTATTAATATATATTTTAAATAAAATATAAATTAAAAATAATCTTTTAACTTCAGGCTGAGATTTTCACATATATTAATCCCCAATTCTGGAACACCCATTATTTCGAATCAAGTTCAGACCTTATTTCTCGCAGATATTTGGTACCAAAATAATCTAGAAGCAATATATCATCAGAATATATCATTATCTTAATTTATTATTAATGTAAGAAATGAAAAATTAACATAGTTTCTCTTAGCTAATCCCCGGACAGTGCTCAATAAGTATAAGTAATTCATTAATCGATCGTCAAAGAATTTTCAGTACCAATTTTAAACAACAAATCTTTTATTGATATTTTACTCTTGTTCCGCCAACACGCTGAGGTTTTTCGTGGTTATTTATACTTATTTTATACAAGCAACAAATTTGTAAATTGCATCTTTCGAGAGCAACAGATTCGGACGATACCAATTTTAACGAGCAACAAATCTTTTACTAATACTTTACTCTTATTCCGCCTGAGGCTTTCCATTATTTATATTTTTCTAGTATATAATGTATTCAAAACATTATATTTCGATAGTAACAAATGAGCAGCAAATTAACAACAAATTGCTATTGTTATTTCTGCGTAGATTGATTTTGTTATATTTCGCTAACTTAATCTTCTTTTAGTGAAACATCATTTTTTAAATAAATCGACAGAGCAACAAAATTTTTTCTTTGGCAACTTTTTAGCAACAAATGAGCAACAAATAAAAATGTTGGTTAAAATCAATTCCGCTCACTTTATTCCTAACTTATAAGACGTTAACGGCCGAAGCTCTTAGATGTTTTAAATAATTTGTATGTGATTCTATACCATATATTAAATATGTAATCATTTAAACTGTGCGCCGAATTGATTTTTTTCGGATTTATAACGCAATTGAACTATTTTAGTATTGTAATATCACAAATAATAAATTGACAGGCAATTTAATAATTTGATGCTCAGTCAGGCATCCTATTAGAAAGATATTATGTACCGAAAGATTAATGTACCGAAAAGCTGTAAATAAACTTATTACAAAAAATATTATCTCAGCTGAGAGTCAAACCCGAATCTCTTGTATTCCATACGAACGTCCTTTTACCGACCGAGGTCTTATGCCTTAGTAATATACATCGTAATAATCGATATGTATTGTAGAAACAGTAAATATCTTGTTTAGTGCAACCTCTCCCATGACCTTAATCTTGTCATGTAAAATTGTGTTATTTAAAATGACTCCGAGTATCCTCCAACAGGTTTTAGTCGTTGTTCATTAGAACAAAGAAATTATGAAGAAGACTGAAAAATGACGTCTTTTTTATTATATAGAACAAAAATGTTCTGCTTTAAAATATATTTTACGATTGTCCATGCGAAGCGATTCTCACCTTCTCTCTTGCTTAGGGGCGTGACTTCCACGCGAAGCATAAAAAGTCGTGCGCTCCTATGCTATTATTGCATAAAAACAAAAATTATATAAGAAAATGTTTTCAAACAAAATTTTTGTTTTTAAAGCAGGAAATTTATTTTAATGCAGAAAATTTTTATTCTGAGTACAATAGACAGAAGACGTTATTATTTTAATTTTTCTTTTTAATAATTTTTTAACGGATAACAAGCTATAACTAAAACCTGTTGAATGATACTCAAGATTATGATGGATTTGACAACATATATCGAGATCAAGATTATGGAGGGCAGCTCCCTCGAACAGTATTACTTTTTAATAATTGTTATGATTATATAGCATAACGAAAAAGTATATCTTTGTTCTTCTTAAGTATCCTTAAAATTATGTGATATTTACATATTGTCTCCGTAACTATGAAGTACGTCATTGTTCTTTCGATGTGTTCTCTAATTTATATTACAATTATGTTTTAATTTACTGGGGCGACTAATTTTTCAATCGCTTATAATTATCGATAAATACATTTTTTTTTAAATCGTTTTGAATAAAAGCTTCATGTTTTTTATCTAAAACTTGATTCTAATAATAAATTCTAATAGTAATAAAAAGAAAGATTTTATTTGAAAAATTAAAGTTAATACAGGATAGGCCATTTAAAATTTGGAATTTAATTTGGCTCTAAAATAAAACACATGAATATTTTTCAAAGTTTGGCTTTATTGGAAAGATAATACATTGCCATTAAACATGAAATACAATTTCATTCAAATGACTTCCATGGCTGGCTGCACAATACCCCATTCTATCAACCCAATTTTTCAGTACATTTTCGACTGTATGGGCGCGTATTTCATCGATGGTAACTTTGATTTCATGTTTTAATTCTTGAATCGTTTCTGGCTGGTTAGCGTAACATTCATCCTTGACGGTTCCCCAAAAAATAGTCCAGCGGAGTCAAATCGCAGCTGCGAGGCGGCCAATTGACATCAGCATTTCGGCTGATTATGCGATTTTCGAAGACAGTACGCAAAAGATCGG
>Ga0157364_1008632_pt1 | contig 10559 bp, 4 predicted proteins | sample AttsexASBM2_FD_111476 | JGI IMG/M metagenome (GOLD analysis project Ga0157364, IMG submission 111476) | Fungus gardens microbial communities from leaf cutter ant in Ribeirão Preto, State of São Paulo, Brazil - Atta sexdens ASBM2 | ecosystem: Host-associated > Fungi > Mycelium > Unclassified ... | reverse complement strand
TATATATATATATATATATATATATATATATATATATATATTAGGTGTAGTAAAAAGAAATCCATTATTTTTGCATGAAATTGAATGGAAATGAAATTAGATTCTTTTTAATATATATATATATATATATATATATATATATAATATCTACTTTTGGAATCCAAATTATGGGATCAAACATGTTTACATGCTAAAAGACTTCTAACTTAATTCTTAATACAGACATTCATTTACAGAGTGTAATGATTATCCAATATATTCCAATCACAAAAAATTACTGATTATTCACATTAAGCATTTCATTTTGGTCAGCTATGTTGACGAATAAGTTTGAAATATATAAAATGAGTATAACTATAAAAATAATTAGTATTAAATTACTTTCTAATCACCAAAATGTAATCAAGTTGCAATTATGGATAAAAAGAAAGAAACAAAGTTAAGTTACTGAAAAAAGTAACTGTAACTTTATTACAAATAATGAATTACGATACTTCCTAATTCTGAAAGTAATTGTTTAGGATACTCAAGCTATGGTTGCTAGAATATTCTCCTCCATTGGCAAGGTGTACTTTCAGGACATATCTAGCAAGGTGAGATCGATCCGATCCCATACTCATTTTTCATCTAATTATTGTACAAAATAAATAAAAGAAGTAAATAATATGAAACTTTATCTCCTGTTTATTTATAGATAAAAATATAGTTTTATGCATATTATACTTTAAATTAAACAAAAACGCTAGTACTATATAAATAAATTTTTTTAATGTCGAAATATTTTATATATTGTATGTAATTAAAATAACTAGAAAGACATTGCACAACAGTAATAAAAAAAAATCTTTAGCTTATTATCTCAAAATAATAAACAAATAATAATATCATTATAAAATGTAAAATTTTATCTAAATTTATATTATAAAAGCAGCGGGCATAAACAAGCTTTGAATTGAAGGGATATGTCATTTATCTAAATGATTTTGACCGCTAAGACATTTAATCGAGTTGAAAAATAGGTTGAAAAATAGCCAAGACCATATAACCGTAAGATAAACAGTACAATATAAAAATACAAAAATAAATGCATCGTGGAGTCATTTTTACCCCAACTTTACCAACGGAGGGTTAAAACCTTTTGCAGCATTGCTCATTATATAATATGTATACTTGAGCGCCCTACGTAATTATTTTGATAAATCCAAAAAATTATTTTCAGATCTATATATCTAATTAAATTTTTACATGGATTTTCAAAAAAAAAATATTTTTTCTGTATACATATACATAAATTTGTGCGCGAAATGTCCTAATATTTTCTGTATAGTAGTAATTACATTTGAGCTACTATGAGCATCAATGTTCGGAAGAGATCAAAACCCGCCGATTATTAGTGGTTATTAATTTAACGGAAACAGTCTATTCTGACGCAATATAAACTGTAGAGAGAAGGGGGGAGAGAGAGAGAGAGAGAGAGAGAGAGAGAGAGATTGCTTCTGTCAAAACAGTTCCAATTACATATTGTACATGCCACAATGACTTCGAATGACTTCGAACCGGTTTGACGCGCACCTGTCGATGTGTTCCGGGCGCGAGCATGTCCGGAAACGCCTCGGAGTCTAGGATAATTCAATTGTAGTCTCCTTCGCCATCCGGAAATCCATTTTATCGCGATAAATCGGTTATATCGATCAGTTGGTACCTTAGCAGGCCCTCCATGTGCTTCGCGCAACGTCGTTTCGCCTCGTTTCATTTTTCATTTTTTCACTTTTATTATTCATACGACCCGGCTGCACTTGGATACATGTTAGATTCACTGGATTTTTTAGTCGAGATCCATTTTTGGAAAATTGTATATTGCGATTTTACAAGCGCTTAAAAACTGAACGTAAAATCAGGAAACAAAAACATACCTGTTGCAATATTAAGTTGACCAGTAACAATGTAGTTTCAAATTTTTTTAGTCAATAGTCACGTAATACAAATTGTATTTCGATTAACGGTATCTGTTAGCTGACTATTTCGAAGCGATGAGTTATTAAATGATAACCCTTGATTAAATAATTAATAAATCTGTCAAATAATTCAATTTTTTAATGTTTGCACATTTGATTATACTTATTAAAATATACGTAGTATTTATTCTTTTTTATACGAGTTTCTTGAAACTAATGCCTTTTAATATAATATAATATAATATAATATAATTTTTAATATAATTTAGTATAATTTTTATTTAATATAATTTAATATAATTAGCGCCTTTTAATATAAATTAAATAGCTCTCTAGTATCGATAGTTGTATTACAAATTTTGGCTCCGGTTAATAATATCTTTGAGACTCAAATTAAAATTCTTTGAGGATAGTTTGTTTGAGATTAGTCGTAAGGGATAATTTGATCTGTACGCTTCTTCGAAACTTTTCAAGAGATCTTTATTGATACAGAAGTTCTGATTATACCTGAAGTTTCTGTAAAATGAGGTTTCGGGAAAATCAAGGTCAAAGACCGAAAAAGATAGACGTATATCTAAAGAGGGATACCTGTTCGCTCGTTCACGCTTGGTGCCAAAGTGTTCGTCGCGTGGAGAATACAGATAGCAAAAATGTTTATGTGCGACCATAAATGCAGCCGTGCGAACGGCAAGTACATTCGTACCCTTCTACGGTGTGCCGTCGCACGGCAGCCTGCACTCTAATAGAAGTCTCTCACAATCCAAATCACCCCCTACTGCGCGTGGGGGAGAGAGAGAGAGAGAGAGAGAGAGAGAAGAGAGAGACACCGCGGGGGCAATGGCTTCGCGTACGATATGGCGAGCTACACCGTAATCTGTCGTTATGGTAACGCAGCCCATCACATAAGTCGCTTTTCTTTCTCCATTGTCCAGTCACTCGCCCATCTTTCTCTCGCATCTCTCTTTTTTTTTCACTCCTACGTGTTTAATGCTCGTTTTTCAATATACTATAAGTTGCTGCGACAAAATATTGCGATGCCACTTTATACCATTTCCGAGCGCAGCAGAAATTATACAGAGAAGAAAAATAGTTGTAATTATCATAATTTAAGTATAATTCATACTCATTTTCGATACCAATTATATGTATATTTTTTCAAGAGTTATGTAAATATTATTGTTAGAGGAAAGTCATCCTGATATTGACGTATCACTACTTTGTTTTTGGACAAAATTTTTTAAGCAAAACCTAAAAATAAACTTTAGAAACATAAATATAAACTAGAAAAGAAACTCTTCTGTCAAATAATATAGTAGTTTTTATAATACTATTTGCAATTTTGTAAAATTAATTTATTATATTTAAAATCATGAAATTATGAAATGATATTTTTTTTCACCATATCATGATGTATTATGAAAAAAATAAAAAAGAACAAAGTAAAAATAAAACTATGTGTAAAACGATGTAATGTTATTAATAATATGATCATTATTATTTTTAAACTACTTAATTTGCAAAAGAAAATAATAAGAATTTTTTATTTTTTCATTCGTTAAATTCGTTTTTAGCTGATTTTATATAGATATAAGCTACAACGAAATATGAATTATGAGTTTTTACTGCTTTTATTATCTAAACAAATTATGTTTATTCAGTATTCATAAAGTACAATAATTATAGTTTTCGATAAATATGATGGTCTCTTTAGGAGACATATGTTAATATATATCGGCAATTTTCATTTATTAGTTACTACTAACATTACAGCAATAATAAATTATAAAAATAGAGCTCTTACCCATAATTATTATTTTACCATGCAATTACTATTACAGTCAAATATCAAATATTTTTCTCTCAGTTTCTACCCTATATTCCCCTATAATCCATCGTCCCTCGTGCGCGCATCTTCTGCTTTTAATTACTTTCTCTCCCACGCTGGAGTCCTCCTTCGCTGTTCACTCGCTCGAGGAGAATGATTAGCGGAGAATCAAGTGAAGAGATTTCACTGACGATTTAGATTCTTTAAAGTACGTAGATAAGTCGTTTGATAAGTTTGGTAAATTTCCATGAAATGGCGCTACAGTCCATTTGATGACGCGACATCTCGAAAGATCCACTCTTCGAACCCCTTCAGGCCAAATTTCAGCCAGAAAGGACGCATAGTTCACGTTTGGTAGTCATTTGTTTCATAGCCTACTGTTTCAAAGTCGGCAAAATACTCATTGACGGCGACAATGACTTCCTCATTTGACAAGAATTTCTTCCCATCGAGCTAAGTTTTTAAGTTTGGGAACAAAAAGAAGTCACACGGGGCCAAATCCGGATAATAGGATGGATGAGGAATCAATTCATAGCCCAATTCGTAGTTTTGTCATTGCAAAACTTGTGTTGACTTGGTCGACTTGTGGGACGGCACGTTGTCTTGATGGAAGAGCACTTTTTTGCGCGCCAATCTCGCTTCAAATTTCATGGAAACCAAACTTATCAAATGACCCACGTATATATTCAGAAATGCATTAAAAAAAGACTGATAATATGACTAGTATATATATATATATATATATATATATATATATATATATACCACTAAACGTATTTTAGTGTATTGGTAAATTTACAGAGAGATTTTCGGTAACATTTCTCTAATAGAATGTCTGAATTGAGCATGAAATCATTAAATTGCTTATCATTGCAATTTAATTTGTGATATTACTGCAGTAGTTCAATTGTGTTTCTAACTTCGAAAATCAATTAGACGCGCAATTCAAATGACTACATATATGATATATAAATTCACATATCAACATTACAATTTTGGCTTGTCGTTATTTTATTTTTATATGCTATTTGAACAAAATTATTTCCAGACATTTTTATAATGTATCAACTCCGATAGGTCCGAGTGAAAAATTAATGAAATTGGAAACAGTGGCGCGATTTTCTAATTGTCTATTCTCGAATGAAAGAGATAATTGAGACTGTGATAAATCGAGTATGTTACAAGCTTTGGTAAGTGAGCCAGAATCTTCAAACTGTGTGTTTTGTTTTGCGAGAAGTAGATGAACTTTTCTGCTTCAAATAAGTGCCTCGAATCGATAGTGCGTAAGAACTCGCTATTGGAATCCTTAGATCCTTTCGGATTTTAGATCATCTGTGTGTTTCCTAGAGAGAACAAACACAATTCTCGCCCTTCTTTCTTAAAAGCACTCTTCGATTCCGAAGACAATTTAATGATTGATTTCCATTCCTTCCTCATTTACTTTTCATTCTGTTTTTTAAATTCTTCCTCCGCGTGGATATTTAGAAAGAACGAATATGAAAGAAGATAGTTTTGTTCAAGTATCTAAAAATTTAATTAGATTTGAAAGTAAAACACTCAAGCTAGCTACTAGAATGTTAAAACTTTTTGCAATATCAAATGCTTAAGTATTTCATGTAATTATTTTGAGCAAAATTATTTTCAAATTTATATCTACAAGGACGACTTTGTTCAAGTATCTAAAAGTTCAGCTGAATCCAGATGAAAATAATTTTGTTGGATTATTATAACAACACATAGGATGTTCATGCTGGTGATTATTAGAATGTCAAATCTTTTTTCATTAATCATGCTTGAGATTTTTATGTAATTATTTTGAATAAAATTATTTTCAGATCTGTATCTAAAGCTAAATTTTTAGATATTTTTATAAAATCGATCTATTCTCGTTTAAATTTTTAGATACTTGAGCAAAACCATTCTTCTTTTTGTATACGATCGAAGAAAGTGCATTCGATGTTACATATCTAATAATGTCTTTGAAACCGAGTTATTTTCCTTTTCTGTGAGGAAAACATCGAAGCAGTCTGTTCCAGTGTATAATTTCCGAAAAGTCTTGATTCCGCTTATTTCGATGTTGTAATTTATTTCACTCAACACGCAATTCGACGAGGAACGCGCGAAAGCAGGAAGACAAGGCTGAAGGGAGAGAGGGACTACTACTGTAATAATAATCTTCGCTCATGCCTTCCCGTTCTTTCAAATGACCGTCTCCATGCTAAAAAAACCGCATTCCGATCGTCGAGACTGCCCTACGTCTTTTTTAATACTTCTCCCTTCTCCCCCCCCCTCCTCTCTCTCTCTCTCTCTCTCTCTCTCTCTCGATGTCATTCCTGTTGCACCTGCTTACACTCGGGATGCATCTGCTCCGTTGAGCTGCATTCATACCATCTGATCGTTCTGATCTCCGAACGAAGAAACCCTGCCGCGCTGCGTCATGGGAGAATGAGAAATAAAATTGCGGGAATGTTTGCCGGCGAGAGAGAAAACATGAGCAACCCAATCTGTAGCGGACGATAATTATCCTCGGCGAACGCGACGAAATTATGACCGGAGATTTTCCGTAAAGTCTTGCGTGTTATTCCGTGAATAAAATAACAATTTATGTATATGTGCGTATAGCACATGACAGAATAAACGAAGTGACAGTTTCGATCAGATCACCACTTAATTCATGAATTCTAAACGGTACATTATATCCATAGGAAACATCATGTATTTTATTGTTTCTCCCTTGAGTTTATAATGGTCTTACGAAAATTACTACCTATATCAACTCGATTCTGTTCCTATTCTTAGTTCATACTACTACTACTTACTACATACAACATAGGGAAGTATTCGCCTGCGATTTTGATGAGTTTTTAATATGTTGATCTAAATAGGGATACATTTTCTTTTATATGTATCTATTCTTATATACGCACTTTTAAATGGTAAAATATACATTCGGTTAGCTTCTTTTGAAGCAAATAGCATTGAAACTATAATATATGTATAAAGATACGGAAACATTTTTTAAAAAATAATAATTGAATGGTTTTAAAAGTACTTTATAATAATAGTTTAAATTTTTTTTTTAAACATTTTTTTTATTACAAAGTTTTCTTTTCACAGCGGCAACAATTGTAATGACTATACAGGTTTATATGTAGAATTAATTCACATATACATATTGTATATCTATAGTCGAATAAATATTTTATACTCGTTTTATAATTATTGGCAAAATATATATTATAGTTTTTTCAACTATGTATGTATGCATGAATTCTACATATAAAAATTGTATATTTACAGGGAAAGTTACTTTTTTAAAAATAACAAGTTACAATTATTCATTACCGAATAGAAAAAGTAACGAGTTACCGTTCCTAGTTACTGATTTTTAAAAATAATTCGTTATAGTTACCGTTACTTGAGAAAGTAACTTTTGTTTCTTTTCTGTTATTTTTTAAAAATCGACCACCAATCACAACAAATGGGTGTCTAGAAGTTTTCTAGTCTCAATGCTATGAGTGATCAATTGAACTGTGTCCAAAGTACGTGTGCAAAGTAATTGTAAAATTCGTTTTCGTTATCAAAAAATAAATAAATAAATAAATAACGCAGGTATCAATGAAGTAACAAAAAAAAGTAATCTGTAACTGTAATTTCGTTACAAATAACGAGTTATTTCCATTCCCTGTATATTTATAATTAGGAAAAATTAGAGAGATAGTAGACTAATAGGGGTAAATAGACTCAGCGTCGGACTGGCCAGGGCGATTAGTTGGCCCTGAAAGGAGTTCAACAAACAAGGCCAGTGATAAAAAAAAATCAATCACAGAAATTATCCAATGACTTTGAACTCTAGGAAGGCATAAAGAAATTACAAAAAATCCCAAGATTAAAAAAAATTGATGCATTTGCCTTTTAATCAAATAAAATGAAATTTTATACAAATTGATATTAAAAATAAATCGTGCATATATGCGTATTTTGTACGCGTTATCTCTCTCTCTCTCTCTCTCTCTCTCTCTCTCTCATCTGGTCTCACTCAAAAATTAATATGATGGATATATATCTCAAAAACAGATTGAGATCTCTATTGGGTCAAAATATTTTAATTCCATTACTATTGATGTTCGTTGAGAAAGACTTATTCGACAATGTCGAAAAAATCACATAATTGATGAAATAGCAGAAACTAGTAAAGAAAAGAAAATTGTTAGTTTAATGTAACATAAAGCCTAATTGTAAGTTTAATTTTAATTCTGTGATATAATATTGTGAAATTATAATAGATATAACTGGATGTGATATTATGTATAATTTATACATTTGTTTTTATATGTAGAGAATACATAAGTACACAGTATAAAGACATTTATTTATAATAATTAAAAAGTATTCCTGTACACACGTCTATTTTATTTTTATTTCAATTTTACTGAGTTCCTAAACATTATTCACTGCATATTATATTAATAAGTGCCTGAAATAAGTTGTAAGAAACATTACGCACTGTTTACTTTTGATTATAACCTTTATATTGCTAATAGAGATTATATATATAGATCGCATTAAATTTGATTAAATATTACCGGTAAAAATAAATATGCAGTTACATATAATTTTATACAGGAGGGGGGGGGGGCGTGACGTTTTGTCGCCGAAGATCCAAAGATGAGCCAGTCTGACGCTGGATAGACTAACCAAATGTGTAATTTTCCCAATTGTATAATTTTCTAAACAGTACATTCCGGCCTTTTATTTCCAAGCGAAAATGTCACTGCGATCGAGCAGTTTAATCAGTCTGTGAGACAATTCGCACTGCAGCTCGCGCACTATAGAAATCCGAGCGCCTCATGAAATAATCAGGAAGCTGTTATATCGGCTAGTCGAAGCGGCTGAATGTCTTGTTCGTTCGTTCATTTGATCGTTCATACAGCCCTTTTTTATCCCGACAAGTTTTTCCCATTTAGATCGGAAATTATACGAAGCATCATGAAAGACAATCGATTTTATAATTAAACAATTGTGAATATATGAAAGGGGAACGACGATACAATCACGGATAATGAATCACAAATGGAGATATTTTCTACTATGTTGATTGATATTTATCTTCCATTGACACGCCACGAAGCACGTAGAACGAAAATTTAAAATTTAAATGTGGACACACGAAATTTCGATTCTATAATGGAATGTATAATTTATAAGCAGAGAAAAACTAACTGATAATTTTTGGATTTTTGAAACTCTAGTTGTAGAATACCTACATGTATTGCATTACGCATATTGGAATCGACCATCGAGAAACTGTGCAATTATCACGCACCAGAAAATTATTGTTTTATCTTTAATTTAATTTGAATATGGAATTTTTAATTTGAACTTTTAATTAGGAATTTTTAATCTGAATATGAAATTTTATTTTTTTGTTTTTGAGTGTTGTCGAAAATGACTGTTATCGAAAAAACATTTTTAGGCTAGTTCTTCGTGAGGAAAAATTGGAAAAATCGAAATGATATTCTGCAAAAGACATGTGTGAATAGTCTCTTTACGTATCGTGTAGGAGAAAAACTGTTTGGTATTTGTTACTAATATAGTTATTAAACTATAATTATATATTTTGGCTGCTTATATATTTTGACCACTGCCAAAATTGAAAATCTACACGTAATGTATATTAGATTTTCATTACTGGCAGTGAATATCGGAAAGCAGCCAAAATATATATAATAACTATAATTATGATAACATATAATTATAGTACACAATTATAGTACACAAATAAAAAATTTTTTTATGATTTTCCATTTCTAATATTGTAATTCAATATAAATATTTATCAATGTAAATATTTATCAATGTAGATTAATTTACTCGTTTTTTTTTTCAAATTCTTGAAGTTAAAAAAAAATAGAAGTAAGCTAAATCAAGATTAAAGGGTTAATGTACAATATATGTGCAAACAGACCAGAGTATCATCAGTACCGGAGTAATGAACGTTAGAAATAAACGGTTTATATACTTGATTTTAGATTTACGAAGATATTTGTACGTTACAATATGAAGCTGTTCATAGGCAACGTAGCGCAGCGTAACATCGTGTGATATTTTGTGTGTTGATTACATGTTACGATGATTCGCCGTCATATCGTGAGAGCGACAGCGTTGTAACAATAACTCCTTTACTCTCCACCACCCACACACCCTTGCGAATATCGTAATATTCGTGAGAATTTTCCGGTCGAAACTTGCTTTTCCTCTTGTGTGAAGGGAAGGAGGGCTGCCTTTAAGCCTTTACATCCGATGAATTGAAATTGACGATTGAAAAAGACGATTGAATTGGCCTTATAAATATATATTTTTTGCTTCATCATCATTATCGCGATTGATAGCCTGCGATTAATTTTCCTTTCGGAGCACGTTCCAAGGACTCCGACTGATAAAACGCAATCTAATAGCTGAAATCATTTATCGCTGTTCGAAATGCTTAACAAGATACATGAGATATCTATTTCTGCAAAAAACACTCTACTATAGTTACTTCACTGTTTTTTTTTTCCTGTAAAGATTTTTATCGCATAATAGAATATGAAAGTGAGATATAAAATGAATTAGATGATACTACCGCGTATGATCTAGCTCTTCCCCCAACGAAGAACGTGAAATTTCCACTTTCTCGTTCCTTCGCGCGTTGTTAATTAAATCGCGTATTATTAATTTGCATATATATATATATATATATATATATATATATATATATATATATATATACACAATAT
>Ga0157364_1008631_pt1 | contig 10560 bp, 6 predicted proteins | sample AttsexASBM2_FD_111476 | JGI IMG/M metagenome (GOLD analysis project Ga0157364, IMG submission 111476) | Fungus gardens microbial communities from leaf cutter ant in Ribeirão Preto, State of São Paulo, Brazil - Atta sexdens ASBM2 | ecosystem: Host-associated > Fungi > Mycelium > Unclassified ... | reverse complement strand
CGTTTAATATGAACTGAATATCTTGACTTGAATAAAGAGAGCAAACAGACGAACTTCAGCGCAGCGTCTCTTTCTTCAGAGAGGAGAAAGGGGCGGTATTCGATTCGCGCAAACCATGGCGGCCGTGACCCCGATTTGGCAGGTGCACTTCCTCCCGAGATCGTTCTGGCGATAACTGTCGATCGTCGATCATTTTGCGGTCGTGTTGGCCGTTACGTGCGCCGCGTTATATCTGCGGCAAGAGCACATTGGTAGAAAGTTGCAGTGAAAGCGATACAAAATTTGATACGGCAAGTCGCAGTTTCAAGCGTGCACTTTTCTCGCCGCGGATTAATTCCGCGAACGTGACCGGTCATTCCGAGGGAGAGGCGTTGATCGCGTCGATTTCCGTATTCGCGGCGCAGCGGCCAGGATCGAGTTCGCATTCAGAAGCATCGCTTCCGATCAACCTGAAACGGCTGACCGATATCTCGCATCGCGCTTGAATTTCTTACTGATCTTTACGGCCTCGAACATTGCTCTTAAATCAGAATAAGAATTTATCGCAGTATCCTAATTAAACAAACTTTCCCGGGGAATTTCTGTGAGAGGCACTGTTCCGAACCATATACGCGCATCAGTCACTACTGCCTGTATGTTTCTCGAGGTTAGCTCTCAAACGATCCGAAGACGATTTGATCGATGTTGTCCTTCCTCCTCGGTAGCAGCACGTTCTCACCCCTTCCCTACGGGACGTCCGGCGAGTCCTTCCTTAATGCGTCCTTGATGAGAGGCAACCTCGTGAGAGCCTGCCAGGCTACCCTTGCCTCGATTACCTGCCTTATCGATGCCAGCGATTATTTTGCTCGTCACGTTCGTCATCGTCTCTGCGGGTCACCCGGCTGGAAGCTTTTTACCTGCCAGCGCCGCAAAGGTGCGCGCTCCAACGAACCCGAGGCCGATAATTTCTCGGAAGAACGTGCACTACCGTCTTCGGGCATTACCTTACCTCTTTCTTAGCTTTGCTTTAATCTTCTGGTGAAAGACGATATTTTGTAAGTCGCGACCGCAACAAATAAATTTCTGACGAAATTAGAGATAACACGCTTAATCTTATAGAAATTGATCGAAACGATTAAAATTGAAAATTGTAATCATATATTATTCTCTTTTGATATCTACGTATTAGTACCTACAGCATATTAAAATATTAATTAATACCTACAATAAATTCTCGATGCGAAAAATAAAATTGTAGTTCAAAGCAATTACTTTTCGAAATAACATTCGTTCAAAAGTTCTTCAGGAACGGCATAAAAAAAAGAGCATTTTTCGTTTATCTATTCTGTACATCATAAATAATCTCATAAATCTGGAGTGCTTTTACAGTGCTATTGACTTTAACTCGTATGGTACCTTCTTGAATGTAAAAATACTTTTGAACATGGTACTTATAGCTTTTTTTATGTCGACTCTTCAGTACAGCGCCCAGGTGAGCTCGGTTCAACACGCTGGTCGGCAAAAATCGCGAAACGACCGGCTCGTAACTCCGGACTTGCGGCGCATCCGCTCTAACGGATGCTGGACGAGAGAACGAGCGGCGAGCAAAGGGAGTAGCGGCAAAGCGCGCGGCTCGCTGGAAAGAGAGCGCAGATCTTATATGCACGTCGAAAAGGCCTCATGCATTGCAGCCGCCGCTGCGCTGCTCTAAAAGGCTAGCCGGCAAGCCGGTATAGAGTCTGTGAGTGTGCGATGGGGGCCCCACGACATTAGAGCCACATTAACGCGCGCACTCGTCGACCAGCTGGTACCCTATCGGGTCAGCTAATTACATGCCGATTCCGAGAGATCACTCGCACAATGCCCGTGTCGACATGCCGCTCTCCTCGTCATCGTTACGCCGCGTCTTCGATGTCGATACTTGTGACCAAGTAGCGATGAATCTCTGCGAGCGTATATTTCTAATGATATATTGCACGCACTTTTAGTCGTACTATAAATGTAATTTTTTTTTATTGAAATCTCTTGATCAATTTATTTAATTTATCGCAAAGATTCTTCGGACGTAACATTATAAAATTTCCGAATTTTCCAGAAAACTTAGAATATAAATTATTGAGAGATTGCATTTACTGGAATGTTTTTTTTTTTCGAAGTAAGTATTGTAATTTTGTATATACTGAAAGAAAAGTGTTTGTAACTACAATTGCATGGTAAAATAATTATGATTAGGAATTCTAGTTTTATGGTTATTTATATTGCTAGTAATATTGATAGTAATAAGCGTATATGACAATTTTTTCAAACATAAAAAAATATATAAATTATAATAATTTTAAATAATAACATAGTATCAAGATATAAATGCAGGTAAATAAAATAAACATTTTTATTCAGTAAATGCAAACGCAATTATAGTGTAGAATATAAATATTTTCTTAAATTCTCTTACTATTTATGTGATAATAATAACTAAAAAATATGTTAGGAAAAAATTAAAAACTTTCAAGCAGTGTGTGACTTAATAATAACACAATTGATTATATTTGCATAGCTAAAACAATTATAAATAACAAACAATTCTAATAAATTCTAATAATTGCAATCATTTTTTTTCTCTCAGTATAATCTGCATAATTTGCATTAATCGCTAATTTGCATTAATCGTACTTGTCTTCGAAGTTGTCTCACTTTGTGTGAGATTGATATTTGTGTTTAGCATAGAATTATTCATCTTGTATCACGCACTTATTTGATTTGTTGCACATAACATAAATAATTGTATAAAGACAATGATGTAATCATACCATAAATTAAAATTAAAATTGCTTGCTTCAAATCATTACTTCAATCCCGCGAACTTAGGGACGTGAGAAATTGTTATTTTAATAACATTAAATATCATTCTCAAACATTTATGATGTTAAATAATCACTTATATTATTTGAATATAAGTATGCATTACGTGGCGTATTTTGACATTTATTCATTTCTTCAGAATAAATATTGATAGATTGAATTTGAAATTGTTTAATGGATTCCCGCAATTGAATATATTAAAGTCAATGAGATACTGAATTGATCCCAGCATCAAGTCGAAGTTTCGCGGAAAGGTTTCATCGGTTACACGCTGCCACAACGGGCGCGCATCCGCGAGTGCTTAGGCTGCTAATCGTTCTTAGCTACTCGCTACGTATCGTACCAACAGTACCAACGCGATTTACGGCCGGATTGTGTGCGGTCGATCGCTCAGCGGATTCGAAATGGGCGCCCTTTTGTCTTTATGGTGCGACTGATCGCGATCAGGGGGTGCGCGGGTGGTATACTTTATGCGATGGCGGAGGCAGTTTGTTGCGCCTGTGCGTATAGGATTAATTAGACGTTACGAAATTGCAGCGTGTAGCCTCAGGTGGTCGTGATGGATGCAATCCGCCGGCTCGTATTTATTTCTCACATATAGTCGTTGGTATGTGAAGTATTTTATTGCGTGGCTTGTTACGATTTCGCCTCGATGCGATACGTTGTATGAAACTACTCTTCCAAATTTTCTTTTATGTTTTAGCTTCTATTGATTCATTCTCGCGATATTTTCCTGTAACAATTATGTTGTCACATATTTAGTTCAACATAGGAAATATCAAAAATATTTATATGCAAGAATTCTGTAATAAAATATAATTCACTTAAACTATAATTCACTTGGAATTGATGTGAAAAGTCATAAAGACGTTTTCACAGAAATTTAATTAAAGACTAAGAAATTCTATTTTAATATTTATTTAAAGTAATTTGAAGAAAATTTCCATATTTGATTGCAATTTTTATTTTACGATGAAAAGCTTACACATTCTCATTAGCCGTATTTAATCAGTTGTAGACGCGTGATTCTAAACTCTCTGTCACACAATGGGGATTCACTCTGGGATTTGTCTATCCTGCTGAACCATGCTGATCTCGATGTAGCTTACAGTCTTTACCAGCAGGAGCTCTGTGTTGGTTACTTATTCAAGGAAAGTGTATTTATTCAAAACCGCACTGTTCCCACTGCGTTCGAGGAATCTGAATGTTGAGGTACTCTTCAGGAGTTCTCTAGGAACAAAGAACTATCGCTCGTTTCAGCTTGTTTTAATTAATTAAAATATATAAAGCTCAGCTTTTGCGATAACAAGAAATATATTCATGCCAGCAGGAAGAACGAACAATTTCATGCGGCTACTGAATATTAGTGAATGGTACTTTTAGGAGGCATGGAATGTGACTTTGAATTCAGAGTGTTTATTTCTAGGAATGCGTATTATTTTCCTGTTCCATAATCACATAGTAATTGTATTTTAAAATTAATTAATTATTTGAATTGGATGTTAATTATTCCAAGTAAATAATAATTGTCCTTTAATTTATTCTTCTTTTTCAATTTTTAAGTAGAAGCAAGAAAACTCTATATATAAATTTTAATTATTGTTTTTAATATATTTTTCTTTCGCTGTTTTATTTCGCTATATTCTGTCTCGAGAATTTCGGAGTATGATATGTGTTTTTCGACGTCGTAGTTGTCATTTGCGTTATTATCGAGCGATGTCACCGGTAGACGAATGACAACCTCGAAAAATCTCTTCTGTCCATCGAGTATGACGATTCGTACTGGCAAATGTGCTACGTGTCTGTCTTCGACTTCACGCGAAAACTGTTGGCCGTTGTAGTCGACGTTGCAAGCCGCTGATGACACTCTATGGCACTTGAGAGCAGGCCGCTGTGTTGCAGTGCTTAGTTTTCTCGAAGAGGGTCGACCCTTGTCGCCACTGCTGATCGTCATCGTCGTCGTCGACGACGACGACGACGACGATGATTACGACGTTCTCTCTTCGGCAATTACAGCTCAAGTGGCACCGTAAGAGACAGGTGGTAAGCTGCATCTTGGGTTGTTCGCGCCATCTTTGATTTCTTCCTTTTCCACCTTCTTTTTTCGTTGTATCTCCTGTAAATTTATGACAGGATATATATTGCAGTATTTATCCCTTGAGAGGTAACTACTCGGCTCCTGATGGCCTGTTTTAAGTCATCGTTCTTCTTAATTAATTATTCTCTAGCTACTAGTATTATATCGGAAGAATTTCCACTCCATGATTAATATGACATCTGTTCGTGCATATATAAATATTCCATCGAATAGCATTGTATAGTACTTTCTAATTTTTTTTTAGTTTTCTAATATTATCAAGACAATTAATGAAATTATCTGCCAATGAGAGTAAATTTTTCGAGCGTATTTTAGCTTTAAATGAATAATTATTCATACGATTTACGTATTATTGTTGTTGAAATGTGGTGAAAATTTTCTTACCATAAACATCTTTGAACTACACCTCTATAACGAAATTCACTATTGCACCGACTATGTAAGCTGGTAATCGTTCGGAAGTCAACAGTTGATAAACGTACGATCAACTTTTTCAGTCCGGAGATTAGCACTATGTTAAATCATGATATTATCAGTGACCGCTCTGTTGTACGATCAATAAAACGGAGTCATGGAAAATCTCAGTGTTTTACGGAGACACTTTCAATAGTGATACGTTATCAAACGATAAAAGTACATGACTGGGACTCGGTGAGAGCGTGGACGCTAAGGAAACACGATGCGAGATCTTCGTCGTCAAGGGCTACGGATAATCGACTTAACGACGAGGCTTAACGACTTCGCGGTAACGGTTTCGCCGGACCTCTTCTCGTCGTCACCGGGCATTACGATCCGCGGGAATTCTAAACTTGGTACCCGTCGTTCGCCTGGGCCTTGTCGTCCGGTTGAACGATCGAGACTCGGGCTCTATAATGCACGGGCGACATCGCCATACGTGTCATGGGGGAATCGATCCGATCCGGTTGTAAGCCGACCTAACCATAAGTTCACCTCGGATCGAGCGTCGTGCTCGTCGAGTCTGCCTCACTGCATGCGGGAAAGCCGAATAAAACGCGGAGTCTTGATCCGCTATGCTTAAAGGCTTGATTCTCTCTGACATTCGCTTTCTGACGAAGCACGATCACTTCAACTTCTTTCCACGAAGATCCGAGATCCTTTTACGGATTACATGGATATGTATATAAAATATATATGGGATCAAAAATAAAATAAATAAACAATTTTTATTTTGAAAATTCAATATAAAGAATATACATGCAATAGGACTCCATTCTCTTTTTTTCTCGTCGTTCTGTTTAAACATCTTGTGAAAATGCGCAGGTGTTAGCCACTCGTTCAACACCTTCGATACGGCGATGAACCGGCTGGCATGATATGCGAGAATTCTTCAGGAAGCCAGGAAACATGGCGATCAGTTCTTTGACGGAATTGCTGACTCGTCCGGATTCAAACAGAACTCGCCATCGCGTCCTTAACTGCTCGCGCGGAAGAGGGCATGATTCCCGTTTCGTTGCTCTTACGAAATCGGCCGATTTAATTACAGCGCTTATCAGGCTGTCGGACTTGCCGGACGCGCAATTTTAATGGGCACCTGCGAGATATCCGGGTTCAACAGCGGGCGGCGGACGATACTTTTTCTCCCCATATACGCGCATCGCAAATAATTAAGGTTTTGCCAATCGTGATTATCGGCTGTCACGCGAAACGCCAAAAAGAATCGCGCGTGAAATTCTCGGGAAGAAAGCCGTTGGGTACGCCGCTCGCGATTATACCGATCATTATATCATTATATTTTTAGTTTAATCCGCAATTTATTACGACACCACCCAGCCGCCGATACCTCCACGCATCGTGTATCATAGTCATTGCGTTATCTAATTACATGTATATATGTGAAACATTTCTAGAACGACGGGACATTAGTTGATGTGATCATCGATGAGCACTGTTTTCAAACGGGATCGAACCGGTTCGTAACGGTTTGCTTAATTTTGCGTTGCATGCCTGACAATGAACTCTGTGTTAAATTCTTAGAAAGCTATCGGTATAGGATATCGCATATTTTGAGCTCCGATAAGATAATTGATGAGCAATTGTTGTCAACACATTTTGTTTTCTCTGTTCAAAGTTGTAACGAGCGAAATAAATTGATAATATATATTTAATATTTTTACTATGTAATTTTTACTATGTAATTATATTACTATGTAATAATGCAAGCACTTCTGCTGATAGCATATCGATTGATAGAATAGTTGTAAATGATTTAATCATTGTATATAGAATTATTATATTCTCCGTTATTATTCTAATTATTGAAAATAAGGCAGTTATGCTATAATTAGTGATTCACGTAACTACGTGACTTGTAGTTCCGTAATAATATAATTACATATAATTTTACATGATCGCGTGTAGCACCGTTGTAATGTGTTCACTAATATGGTTATTTATTTAATTCCTCATTTACTTGTCAGTGATACATTTTAATTAATCATCAATATATCGTTACGATCTATGTTTCATACTTGTCAGTTATCAAGTTATTTATCACTCTGCCTTCGCAATAGCATCTTTATCATCATGCTCATCTTTATTATGTACGAAGTGCTACTTTACTTAAAATTTTTCGTTTTTCATATTACTCTCAGTCTTTAAATGCATTTATTATTTATTATTTTCGCTTTATTGTAGCTTTCGATGCATTTCTCATTGTCTCTAATGTAATTTTCCTTTTTTTATTTTTAGGGATCGTGACAACCTGGCGGACAGCTCGGAGCGAGACTCCCCTTGGAGTTGTGGGGGTGGCAGCGGTGGTGGCCGCAGACCCCTCATCTCCATTATCGAACACCTACACACCTCCAAGAGCAGACTTCACAATGGTGAGTTGTATGTCCAGCATGTTTATCATTGCCCTTCTTGGCACGTATCATTTCTTACTCGCATTATTGCATTAAAGAGGAGTTTAATGAAATATTTTCCACCTTCTTTTGCGTTTGTCTCATGTTTGTCTTGGAGAGGCAGTAAAAACGTTTAATCAATGAAACGCGAAGGAATTGATTTTATTTATTGAAGACAAGAAATTATTTTTTCAGAAAAATGTCGCGATCGCGTGTCAATGTGCATTCACACGTCCATTTACGTGCGTGAGTTGACTAATTGATTGGTTTAACTGTCTACGAAAAACGTTGTAAAATTAATTATTTCACATTACTGTTCACATTACTCTGAATATTTCTTACGTCCACCATAACGATCTTATACGAATGAAAAACTTGCATCGACATATCCATCATTAAACTCAATGATATAATATTTTCAAGTCTATAAAATAAACTTTATCGTCTCGAAAGTTGTACTACGCTTGAAGATAAATTTACATAAATTAAAGTTAAAAATTAAGCAGGATAAATAGAACGGATGTTCATATAATATTTCTGACGATATTAATTAATAATTTCTTATATAATAATTAGTTGTCTAATATTTTCTCAGCTATGTGAAGTTTTGTGAAGAAAGAGCGGCAGTCGCTCGTTTAAATACAATACATTTCGCATCTGTTCTTATATATTCTTAAAATACATTTTATATCTGTATCCATATTTTTTAAAATGTTAAAAACATAAAGCAACTTATATGGGAATCGTCACGATATTGAAAAAAATTCCAATGCATTTAATTCGTGCAGGAAGGGAACGAATGATAGCGCGGATACAGACGCTATTAGGAGTAATGAGCACGCCTATGCTATAAACACGGTGATAATGATCGGCCGCGCGCTCTCGTAACGATAATAAATAATCAGGCGAAATATCAGCCAACAAAACTTACACGAACGTTCGTTCCTTTGATGGCGGCGCGTTGCTTGGGAGCGAGCGAGTGGACCATGGAGCAGACTCTGGCGACTCTTCGTGATGTCTTCATCTCGGTAATTAGAGGCACGGATGCGCATAAGCGGGGCCGCTTATGTGTGCACGTCCGATTCTCTCGAGTGAAACGAGTGTCTCCTCCAAGTAGCAAGGGGAACGGCGTGGCGGCGGCCTTTTACTCATCGCAACGTTCGTCCAGGTATTCTGGGTGGAAGCACGCGATAGGATGTAGACAAGAAAAGGGAGTTAGTCAGGGACGTGAAGGGAGCGGTCCTTCTAGGACGTTACGGTAGCATTATATCGGTGACCAGACACAGGAACCGGGCATCGCGTACGACGAGTCGAGAATTTATTATGACCTTGGAAGGAGGATTTCAAGCAGGGGAGATAAAATACAATTATAGGCGGACGTACCGGCGCACCAGTGGTAATGACGGTAATAATAGTATCGTCGACGATAGTTATGTTAAAAGTAATAACGATAATATTGTCGCTAATAATGGAGGTGGATGGCAGCGTCATTCGCGAAATGTCAACTTGCTGGAAATGAGAGGAAAATGTGGATGATATCTGTATGTAAATAACACTGCATCAATTGCATGTTGCTTATGCGAAAAAGCAGGTCGATAGCGCCCACTGTAAAAATCAAAGAGAGGCGATAAAATAATGTATCGTAACAAAGTGTACATGAGTGTAGATAGGATATTATGTGGAAATCTTTATGAAAGAAGTAGCGGGAGGGTTACGAGCTTTACGTCAACTGTAACCTGGAGAGATATAATGTAAATAACGATAATGCTGCTACTAATTATAAATATGGAAGCGATAGTCGGAAAATGTCATGGACGGAAGCGAAAGGAAAATGTGGATAATATCTTAATAAATAAAATATTTGTATGGTTTAGAGTAAATACATTGTATTATTTAATAGCTGAAATAAATAGTTTTTTGTTGAGAAATTAATGAGACATATATATAAAACAAAAAAAATATAAGTTATATAAAAATTATACAATAGAAAGTAATAATATGGAGAGAAAAAGAAAGAAAGAAAAAGATATAGGGAGAAGAGGGAAAAAAAAGAAAAGATATCATGAAAAGGATATTAAAATCATGACATTAATCGCAATTACGCAAGTTTTCAGCGCGCATCTCATTAGCCTACGCCCTCATTATTATATTATCAACATCCCCAGGATCGTATAATGATCCTTGAATATATTTATGAGGGTAATCCCTAATAGTTATGCGCGTACGAAAGTTGCGGCTTTCTCCGGTCTGTAACAATAATCCCTGCATTCTCCTATATAATTGTGCCCGCGGAGGATTTATAGAGCTGGTCCAGAGTCTCCCGATCTTATCTAACAATCTGCCTATTGAGTAGGCAGACTAGAAGCGCACAGAGATGCGCCGCCTCGGCAATGGGATTCATTCAGGAGTGCCGAGATCTCTCGGTACCGCGATAATTCCGCGCAGGAAGGTTGGTTTTTCGACTCTTGTGCGGAGTAAAGAGCAAAAGCATTGCAACCTGAAATCACGATCTTCATGAGGAGAGAATATTAGGTTTATTAAAGTCCGAAGCGAATCGACACAGGAGTGCCAGATGTAAACAGTTGAAAGGCCAGATATAATTAATTGTAAACGGTTTAACCTACTTTCTTTTCCTAAGCAATGAATCTGCAATATTTAATTTATTGTGAAAAGAAAATTAAATTTATATCAATTCTTTCAAATTTTCGAAAAAGTGAAGTAACTGATATATTTAAATGTACGTGACCTATGTCCTTTTTTTTT
>Ga0157364_1008629_pt1 | contig 10560 bp, 4 predicted proteins | sample AttsexASBM2_FD_111476 | JGI IMG/M metagenome (GOLD analysis project Ga0157364, IMG submission 111476) | Fungus gardens microbial communities from leaf cutter ant in Ribeirão Preto, State of São Paulo, Brazil - Atta sexdens ASBM2 | ecosystem: Host-associated > Fungi > Mycelium > Unclassified ... | reverse complement strand
CCCATGTGCTATGAGAAATTTCTAATAAGTACTGATCAATCTTATCAAGCACTTTATATGTATACGTTATTATTATTAAATATTACACATTTAAATTATGTTTTTATATTATGTATATTTTATTTTATATTTTTATATTATGTATATTATGCTATTTATTTTTACCTAAAATTTATTAGTAAAATGTAAATATAAGTCTTAATTACACAAGATATGTATAATTTATAATCATTATAAATTATATTTAGTTATTATAAATTAATTGAAAGATTTTTAAAAGATATATATCTGATTTCGCGTAGAAAAATATAAAATATAAATGTATCATAATGCATGTACCTGTAAACATATTTATTGCGTGAGATAATAAAATATTTTTTAAATAGAAAGATTTAAATAAAAAGAAGAAGAAGAATTGTTTGACAGCCTATCATCGATTAATATGATTCTGATATAATAGTTTATATAATAGTTTTATCTCTCTCTCTCTCTCTCTCTCTCTCTCTCTCTCTCTCTCTATATATATATATATATATATATATATATATATATATATATATATATATATATATAGAGTGCATTATATTGCAACTTGATAAAATGAAGGTTTACGAAGATTTCTTTATCTCTATTAAATCAGTAAGAAGACATTTTTGTCGTTTTGAAATTAAATGTTAGTAAGCAGCTTTTTTCTCACAAACACGTATGTATTTCAAAATGCATTTTAAACAATCTATATTTAATTCACATCAGATTTTGAGAATAAAACTCTGTTCATAATTGTACATGCCGTGCATTTTAATTTACATCTCAATATGTCATATTTTTGTATTCTGATTTTTCTTAAATATGCCGTATAAATATATAAATATGTATGAAATGTAAATAGAATTCTATTCTGATTTCTGATATTAGGAATTATAATTATCATTTAAAGTGTGTTATACGCATATATTCAGAATATTATATTAGGCCCATTCTAAGCAAAATAGAACAAAAGCGCTTATTTAGAAAACCTAATTAAGAGTTAGTAATAAAAATTCAAATCTAGAACAACGCTGAAATTGCATCAAATCGAAAAAATTGCAATTGATGATCGGCTCTGAGAGAGCCGATTATAAATGTTCTCTGGCAAATTGAAGAATTTCATGTAAATGTTTTAGCAATATCTTATAATACGTTTTTTAGAGTCTTACGATTCTAAAAGATGGACGATGAGTAACATGACGTAACTCAAATTAACTTCATTAATTTCATTCGGAAATTAATTTGATTTTTATTATGTGTATACGTCCCATGGGAATCCAGAGGGTGTGCTAAGTGGTGCTCGTATACCAGGAAAGCATATCGAACTTGGAGTTTAATCATCCTGAAACGCACGTTTTGATCGTTACATGTATTGAATCTTCACCGGTATCTTACAAGTAGTATACGTATAATCGATTAAATGCATATCTTTTCCTTTTTTTCCTTTTTTTCTTCATTTTTATTTTCTTGCATTATTGAGTCTATCTTTCAGTGCAAAACATAAGAGAAGACGCTCGCGATAGGTGATCAATTTCGTGAGCGAATGGATCGAACATAATTCGAGCGAGATCATGTACTCACGTCTTCGTGTATTTTATCATTAATGCATCGTAACCGGGTCAACGTATTGTTTAATTTAATAATTTAACGTAAACATCAAGTAATATTAAATATATTACTAGGGAAGTAGGAGCGTGCAGTAGGAAAGTTTTACTCCGATGTAACCTTACAATTTTCAGCTCAGGTAATTTTCCCTGTAATTTTCCCATGTACTGTAAAGGTCACGTCGCTCACCCCTCTTATCCTATTAGGTATTCACAAATCTTTCCTTATCCCTTATTTCTTCTAGTTGAAGATGCCATCAGAGAAAAGAAGTTCGTTATATTATACACAATGGACATAGCACGTGGAGTTTATATCATCAATAAAATAATTTTAAATCGGAAAACACTTTTTTCCACAATAAACTCTTAATTATAAGGAAAGAAAATTGAGAATTGTTGTCTTAAGATAAAATATTGTATTGCATTATTCCTCATTAGATAAAGGAAAGTAAAGAACTTTAATTAAAATAAATTTAACATGATGTTCATAAAGAATCATCAAATTAATATAAAATGTGTTTAAAGCTTATAACTCTTTCAAATAATAAAATACTTCAGTTTTACAAATTGTGTATTGTATAATTGTGTTGATTACTTGCGATAAATATAAAAATAAGAGCGTTTAAATTTATTTGTATTACTTTGCAATCTTTTTCATGCTATGTTAAAATAATAAATAATATAATAATTTTAAAACAACAGATATTTTCTAAATGTTTAACATAATAGTTATGAGAATAATGAGTAATAATAATTAAAAAAAAATAAAAGTAGCAGAAAATAATAAATATTTTTTCTTAGGTATTACATTCTCTATATGTCAAGACAACGTTTTGTAAATAGATATTTAACAATAAATTTGTGTGTTATATAATTTTTTGTATTAATATTATTCTAGCGATAAAAATGCGAACGTTTCATTTTTACAAACATGTTTTAACATGTTTTACTTTCTAATTTTAATAACAAAAGTATTTAAACATTCAACAAGTAAAACAAATATAATATTACTTGTATAATGTTACATGTAAATAATTATTCCTTATCAAGCACGGTGATTATCTTTTATTGTTTTAAATCCAATTTTACGAAATTGCTTTTTTATTTCCTTTTTATGAATCTTTATTAAATAATCGATATCGAGGACACCGCTTTCCGAGGATACCAGGCTATTATGAATTTCTGATTATTCTCGAATGTAGGGCAAGATAATTTCAAAGAACAATAATCAAGAAATGCTGGTAAAAAAAAACAAATTTTTAAAAATTATTATTCTTTACATATATGTAAAATTAATTTTTTCTAAAAGCTAAAAGAAATAACAAAATAATATATTTTATAATATAAGATTTTTATTTTATTAGCCTTGGATTATAATACGATTATGTAAGTTTAATTTAGTGATAAAAATACAAACGTTTTATAATAAACGTTTTATAATAAATTTCACTTTTAATATATTCTACTTTCAGACTTCATTCAATGAAAGTATTTATAAGAATATAAAGTAATAATATTACTTGTACATGTTACATGTTAATAATTATTCAATATCAAGCATAGTAATTATCCTTTGCTATTTTAAGAGTGCTCTTTTTCGCCTTTAGTCCAAATACAATAGGTTTTTAAACTTTATAGCCATAAGAAATAGTCTCGAATCATAATCGATTATTCTCCTCGATTGTAATTGGTCAATTTCTTACGGCTTAAACTTATTGTAGATCCGGATTTACTCTTGGTTGATATCCAAGAAAACATAGTGCTTTTCGAAGATATCAGGCTATCATGAATTTCTGGTTATTCTTAGACGTATCTAAAATAAGATAACTTCAAGGAACGACATCAAATGAGCAATGAAGAATTGAGAGACAATAAAAACAAATTTCTTTTTAATTATAATCTTATTATAATCTTTATATGTATCGAGATAACTTATTGTAAAAAAGTAATAAATTAATATATTTTATAATACAAGATTTTCGTACGTTTAACAGTCTTGAATTATAACAATCCTGTGAATTTATTTTAGCAATAAAAATATAAATGTGTTTTATTTCTTCGAAGTCTGATAATCGATTGCTCCTTGAATCTGATTGATGTTGAGGTTGTCCTTTCCCGATGATATCAGGCTATCATGAATCTTTGGCCATTCTAACGCACAGAGTAAGGAATGACATTTTTAAGTATATATACATGATATATCCTGTCTGTATATAGGCTTCATAAAAATCTTCATATCATAAAAATAATTTATATATAGGGATACATAAATAATAATGTACTGTAATGTATATCTTAAAGCTGTTACTTTTGGTAACTTTAAAGATTCGAAGTTTTAAAAGCATGAATTTTCGAAGTTATACTGTAAATTATAATGTCATGTTATATTCAACTTGAGTTATTTTTAATTATTTTCGTAGATTGTCACTGCTCAAACTTAATATGTCGTTAATTTAAACAATAAAGTTAAATAATTTAATTCAAGAAAATATAAAGACTCAAATTTATCATATTATTTGCTAAGTGCATGTTAATATGAACATTATTATTTATTTTGTACAGTAGCGAAAATAAAAAAATGAAGCATAAATCGAATGTAAGGGCAGAGTGTAAACAGAAATGTAAACGAAGTTTCTATTACTCTCCACTTACATTTGATTCTTATTTTTGTTAGGAAATTAATCACAAAATGGATTAATTTACATTTTAACACACATAGAAGTAAAAATAACAAATATAACAAAATGTTATTTTTTAATTCAAGGGAATAAGTTACTATTACTTCTTTGATATCTAATAAAGTTTCGAATATTCGAAGTTTAAGATGCTTCAAAAACTTTGAATATTGATTATTCCTCGATATATGGAGATCGATAGTGGACATCAAGGTTGAGGTTTTTCTCAAAGATATCAGGCTATCATAAATCTCTTGCTATTCGTATATGGGACAAGAAACGATTCAGCGAATGGCGAAGACTTGATGTGAAGAAGGCGCATAGCAAAACGAATTTTTTCGGGAGATATCACGGAAGGGTGAACTTGACGGTCAAAGCGATTTTGTCTTCTTAGTTGATACCATGTTGCCGCTGTCGATCTACCATTTGTTCACCACTCACTTTTGTGCTTCAAGCTGATCCGGCTGGTAGCGTGACGAAGAGTTAAAACGGTTCCATTATCGGCGCGACTCCTGTAGCGCAATGACCGTCCTTTGTGACATTTAATTTCATATCGATTCGTTAAACTAATGTTTAATGTTGGATATCAGTAAAATTATTATATAAGTTCTACTTAATAGAAGTACAACTGAACAAGTAAATAACAATTATTATTTAATAATGGATTTAATAAGATTATAGATATTAGATATATACATAATAAGATATATGTATATTCTGCTTAAAGTTCCTGAGATTAATTTTATTGATTATCAATGTGTTTATAAATTATTTAATTTAGAACACTATATGGTAATAATAACGGATGTCTGTGAGAATGTGAATCGAATCTTTAAATGAAAATTATCATTGATGGTAATATCCCTTTGTGTGCGATTTTTTTCAAATGATTTTGGCTTTCTGCCATAAACACCTCATTGCGAATAGCGCGCGCAATATTGAATGACAGGAGGTGGAGAAATGATCAAGATGCTGGTGGACTGGATTGTTTCTTGAGATGATCTTTAGCATGTACCGAATAGGCTAGCATAATCCAAAGAAACCTTGTCGTGATTTCATCTCATGCTTATGGACCAATTTGTTGCTCGCAGTTCACAGACTTCTCGTTCTTTCTTACTTCGCTACTTCCCTAGTAAGTAAAACGCGCTTGTTCCTCGGGCTGCCCGTTCACTTGATGCGAGACACTATCTCATGTCTCTTGATGTTAGCAATACTATTAGCAGTATAGTAATTTGACAGCAGAAATTCGAATATTGTGATATATGTATATCTGTATTAAATTCCTGTTCTGCTGAGAGGGCTTACAAATATTAGGTGTAGTAAAAAGAAATCCATTATTTTTGCATGAAATTGAATGGAAAAATAATGGATTTCTTTTTACTATACCTAATATAACATGACAATAGATTGGTAACTAAAACCAAACCATTTAAACCATTTAAAAGCAGTTTGATGGAAGAAATTAATAAAATATTGCGTCATGTTTTTCATAATCATCAATAAAAATACATAGATGAGCTGACAGATGATGGAAGATCCATATGTATTATATGTACGTATAGTTTCTTATTAGAAGAAACTTACACTTATTAGAAGAAAGGAAAAGAATAAAAGCTTAATTTTAGAGATACGTTAATTATGCTAAGCTAAATGCATGATGCAAATATAAAAAAGAATTATTCTTGTATAAGCGTAAGTTTTACATTAATAATGTTAATGTGGTTCGGTATAAATGCGATATTTTATTCAAGTAATGTTTTTAAATATATTTATAAATAATATCTTCTAATTTTTGTACATATACAGTTAACTTGTCATTTCTAATAAATTTTTGGCCAATAAAATAATTTACTCTCATTGAATATAGTAAATTATTATTCTTTCGTTTTTTTCTTTATTAAAGAAGGTCTTTCTAGAAGAAATTATCTATTTATCTACTGTAAAAGCATAAGAAGCTAACACAGGCGACGAATCTGTGAACTAGTTGCGCGATGTCTCGAGATGATCTTCAGTATCTATTGATCAGGATTACATAGGCTGCAAGAAGTTGGACAATTTACGATATTTGCATCTCTAACAGTTGTGTCAGTTTAGACCTTCATTCAATTATCTTCCTCATTCCTTTATAAAACAATTATTATTAACCATCTTTATTTTATCTCTCCTAAATCTTCCAGTAATCTTGAGTGTCTCAATGTAATTCATTACTTCTCATACGTTTCTGTTCTTTCATGATACATTGTGTTATTGATTCATCAAATATTTATGAGGATCGCCGTCGAGGTGCAACATGGGTAAATCAGATTAGAGACGCATACTGTCAAGAAAGTATGAATGTTGAAAATGTCGGAAAGTCGAAAAGCTGGTTAAATGTTCCCTTTGCTTAACTATCAGGGCTTTATCTTCGAAGGCTGCATGAATACGGCTTCGATTTGGGATGGCTCGAGGCTTTTTGCAACAGGGTAGTAGAAGCAGGGTTGGCGTTCGTTCAAGGGTGATTCTATTCTATTAACTTCTTCACATAGCATCGTTACAGCAATTAAATGTGTAAGTGTAAATGTATGAGAAACGTAAAAGTTAGAATGTGAAAATGTTGAGTTACCTTAACACAAATCGGAATAAACGGAATATTTCTAATAAGGTTTTACGTATGAAAAAAATATCAAAATTCTCGTTATATGCTAATGACTGTAGTAATTCTCGTTATATGCTAGTAATGACGATAAATGATTATCTTGAAGCTAATAATAATAAACTTCAACGTATTAAAATTCTTATTTCAAGGAAATCAGGGAGTTCAGAAATATATCTTTTTAAATGTGATTGAGAAATAAATGCTGATAAAATAACTTCTTAGAAAATGAATACATATAACTATGAATAGATATAATAGATAAAATAGAAATAAATAAAGCTTAAGCAGATCTTGATATATTTCACAAGTATAAAAAAATACGATCAAACACATTTTTTCTTATCTACATTTTTTTTATCTTTTAAAATCTAAAAGTGCATTAGTCAGTTTACTATGAAACAAGTGTCTTAATTAGAAGAGAGATCGTATAATGTCATAATGATAATCGATGCTATATGTACATCGTGTTGTAGGTTTTGTTGCTATAAACGAGGTAAATATAATGGGAATGGAGAGGGAAGAAAAATACTCCATTTGTAATGCGCATACGCGTATCTGTTCACGCCACCCCCATCGTGCTTCCCACGCAGTTGCATCCATCGCACGTGTTTGATGCACACGGATATATGCATATACATACATGAACGCGGCGACAAGGGCGACTAGAACGGGTAGCGCGCTGGCGCCGTCAAGCGTCATCGGCGGAGATCGATAACCCGAGGGAATTGGTGTGCGTGTGCACACCGGCCGATGCGATGGCAGGGAGGGGGGGAGGGATGGAAGGGCGGACGGGAAAAGAATGGCGGAAAAAGGAAGACGGAGATGGACGGTAAAAAGACATCATAAATCGCTCCTGGCCGTATTCCCGCGTCCGACCATCCTCGTCCTCCTCCTCCACCACCGCCTGGTCCACCAACCGAGTCGTTACTCTCTTCCACCCTACAGAATTCGAACGGTTTCCCGCCACCGACCACCTCGCGCGCTATACGGCCCTGGCCGTAGTGAGATGGTCGCCTGCTTAAGTGGCTCGCTACGAGTTGCCGTCAAGGCCGCAGACCTCGTCTCCAGGCGTTCGCCGGCCAAAAGTCGTGCCGCGAAAAAGATGCGTCGCAGGTCCCAGGTTTTTAGCGGCTCCTTCCGACGGACGAAGCGTCGCCGGTGCCCGCCACCCTGCCAGGATAACATCCCGCGACGGAGGTGCATCCCTATATTGGAATACCGCGAATGCGCACTCGGGGTGAAGGGGTTTAGTACCCGGGGTGCGCATGCAACCAACCGAAGGTTGTCACCACGACGCAATGGCGCTGATCCATTGCGTTGCAATGGATGCGCGCGGAATTAGAGGAAGCTGATTGGCCGCTTCCGTCAGCGCGTGCGGCCTTGATAGATAACATGACGACGCGTGTTGACGGCACGTATACAATATCATCTGTAATGAAGGTCTCGAGCTTGGTCTCGAGCATGGTCTGCGGTTGACATCAAACGTAGAAAGATAAAAATAACTAATTGATTTGGATTATTCTTTTGCATTAATTGATAAAAAATCATTGTGTTAATCAATTTTCCATATGAATAAATATGCAAGAAATAGAAATGTTAATATGTATTCTTCTACTTATTTAGATTTTGACATTTTTTTATATTTACATTTATTTTATATTATATACTTAATTTTATGATATTTTATATGTACATTATAATTTTATTTTGAAAATATCTGATATATATTTGTATGTAAATATATATATTGTATGTAAATCTAAATTGACGAAAAAATCAAGATGACTAGGTAATGCAATCAAAGAGAAAAGATTTTAAAACAAATATATATAAGTTGTAAAAAATTATACTGAAATATTCCAGATATTTTTCTCGTAATATTTCATTAACATGCGCATTATCATTATTATGAAAGATAAGAAAGTAGGCATATATGGTGGGTGCATTTCGTTATGCATGCATCTATATTTTATCTTCGTAGTTGACAAACTAAACAGGATAAAATGATATATCATGTGCATTATCTGTAAAATGAAACGGTATGTTATATAAAGTTGTTATATAAGCGTAAATTACAGCAATGGCATTGTATAAAATGCTTGTGATATCTTTGGTCTGTTTTCTGTTTCTGCATTAGACTGTACTTGAACTATATATCTCGCTTTCGACAAATATTAAAGATATACCAATCTCACTTTTAAGTTTCAAAACTATACACTAGTAATTCAGTCACAGAAAATAGACCTATAATTGCGATTGTAAGAAAACAGAAAATTGTTGAGATTGTCATGAATAAGTGGATGCTCGAACTAAATTTGTATTTTTTTTATCAATACAATTAAAGTGGGAAATTACCGTGACGCCGAGGTATTTGGCGAATAAAACAACATGATGGCGTCTCTATTAGAGAGACGAATCAACGTCTCGAGAGGGAATAAAGAGTGAACGGGAATATCGAATCGGAATAGGAATTCCCGATTGGCGTGCGGAGCGGGATGGCATACAGAGTTAGAGGTGACATTTTCCGTTCTGTGACCGCGGAGCGGAGTCACCTCTCGCCGCGGTGATAGTGACAGAACCGAGATCGATAAATTGAACGCGAATCAAGTCGTGCCGTGGCGCGGTCCGATGGGAACTCGACCGGAAACGGAATAGGCCGCTATCAGACGATGGTAGGTTTTAGGCATCGATTTCCGATGTGCCCCTTACATGAGACGCGCGAGGACAAACACAGCGCATAAGTTAACACGTAAGAGAGTCGGATGCGCTCGAATTTCTTTTTCGCCGCGACCAACAATCGGCGGAAATGCTTTGTATTTATTGGAAAACAAGGGCGGTTCGGTAGCAGGGTAACACGAGGGTACAGGGAGTGATTTTCAGGCACCGCCCCCATAGGGGGGTAGCACATTTGACGCAGTCAGTTGGTAACCGAAACGCTATGGCGCAGTCATCGACATCAACGGAATTGTCTCGTTGGCCCCGACGATCTCGAGCCGGTCACATCGCGACAGATGTTTGTGATACTCCTGTAATCAGAAGGGCTTCCAGTTGGAACTACACGACAAAACCGTCGTTTACATCGCTCATTACATTTCTAATTATAATAATTGAATTGAACGTAATGAGTTATCAAGAGATTATAATTTGTTATTTTATCGTCATTAATTTAAATGTCTAAGAATGTTTCAACCATAAATTTCTGCTTTTATCTAATCTAATTTTCTTTAGTCGTCTCTTTCTTTCAAAATGTGAATTTGTTTAGGTATAAGAAATATAAAAGTATAATATCTTTATGTAAGTATAATCGTTTATTCCTATATTTATTCCGTTTATATTTATATTATTATGGCATATAGATTTTCAATATTTATCTTTCTAAGATTTAAGATATTTTTTTATTAATTATATTAATAGAATTTAAATGTAAATGATAATGTATTTATAATCTGACAATGAAAATAAACTTGCTGCGAATAAATTTATAAGCAATCCTATATTAAAAGCATATAAGAGTCATGACTAGGATGTAGTGAAAGAGAGACTTGCCTCTCAAGGCGTAAAAAAAATTTGAAAGAATACAAAAATAATAATATATATATAAATTTCTATTTTAATATAT
>Ga0157364_1008626_pt1 | contig 10562 bp, 4 predicted proteins | sample AttsexASBM2_FD_111476 | JGI IMG/M metagenome (GOLD analysis project Ga0157364, IMG submission 111476) | Fungus gardens microbial communities from leaf cutter ant in Ribeirão Preto, State of São Paulo, Brazil - Atta sexdens ASBM2 | ecosystem: Host-associated > Fungi > Mycelium > Unclassified ... | reverse complement strand
ATTAATTTCAATATCTAATCAAATTTTTAGATACTTTAGTAAATTTGATCTTTCTGTGTAGTGTTGCGAATACGTGGATTTAATCTTAGTCTTCCTAATTTTCATTCAAATTTGTTTTAATATTACGATTTATGTTATAAAGAACGCCATGTATATATATGTGATTTATACTATAGCAACTGCACCACTATTATTGATATTATTTAATTTGAAATTGTCGAGTTGGTTTAGATTCAGCGATTGATAAGTTTCAGCGAGAAAATTTCTTCTTATGATACTAATGGATTATTAGAATTAATGATCGCTTTAATACCGCGCAATAATCTAGCATTATTGACAATCTTCGTTATCGGCATCGTATTTACGCTCTCATCGTGCTGCGACATAAAAACGCCTTCCAGGAGCGTGTAGGAATCTCGATACTCGTGTCAAAATACCACGAATACTTATCTATACATAACAGCATGAACATTCATCTTGTCGGCTATGTAAGTCGAGCCCGAAACACGCGTGAACATCAATTCCTCCGATCGCTCTGGTACCAGACACCGAAACATCCTATCACGTGACCACATATCAGACAAGGCGAACCAGGCAATTTCCATAGTCCTCTTGATAGACATTCACCAATCGCCTGACTGTTCCGCGTAATAGCGTTTCTAAGATATTCAAACTCAAATTTACTCTAGAAATCCTCAAGTAAGAGATTAGATGGTTCGTCATATTTTTCAAGACCTGCTTAAGATAGAATAAGATGGAGATTACGCATATCTAAGATAGAATGAAATATCCTTGCATCTTTTTCAATTTTATGTATTTATCTTATTCTATCTCAAGCAGATTCTAAAAAATATGATGAATCAATCAAAAGTTATCTAAATGGTATCCAATCTCTTATTTGAGCATCATTAAATTACTCCATCCTTTCGCAACATCTATTAAAGATCTGTGCATTGTAATAGTCAACTTTACACTCTTCCTCATTTGTGTTAACTCTCTCTTTTTGACAACATGTATTCAAATTTAGGATATAAAACGTCTTAAAGACATGATGTCTTAAACTTCTTAATGGCGTATTTAAGACGTTTCTAATTTTGGACTTATTGTGTTGTCTGAGATGGGATCAAGGTTGAATGCGACCTATTACAGTTTTGTCAATCAAAACATTTTTTTTTTACCGGATTATTTCACTGTGTGTATATATGTGTAGTATATATATATAATATACATGTCAATAAATTATTTGATGTCAGTAAACTTTATTATGTATATTATTGTGTATATATTTTATTATTTATACATGGACAGAACGATTTTGAAATATTTATTGTCACTAGATACAGATCTAAAAATAACTTTATTATAGATCATCAAAATAATTATGTAAGAAGTTCAAATATAATAAGCAATGCTACAAAAATTTTGATATCTTAGAAGTTTGCATCATTATTTTAACAATTTAACAAAATTATTTTCAGATTTATATTTAGCTAAAGCTTTAAATAGTCGTTCTTTCCAAATAAATAAACATGGAAGAAATTTCATGTTATTATTTACTTCTTTTACCCATTTGTTTACATAAAGGAAGAACAAAACAGCATTGCTGGGTAAGATTTGATCCCACTTTCCTAGATACATTCTGAAAATCCATCTTACTGTTAAAGGATCAAGAAAGAGCATTTTCTTGTCGTGAGAATTTGAAATGCTACAAACGCTCTGTCAGAATGCATTTTTAGACTTCATTTGAGAAAAAAGGATAATACTTGTTTTGTTCTTTTTTATAATTTATTTATTTATTAGCAGTCCGTTAATCTTTCATTTATCATTTTATTAATAACGTTTGTTAGAAAAATTGTCCCGACTCATTATTTATATTAGAGATTGTCGAGGATGAAATACTCGTCCTTCGGGAAATTTCGTTTTCGCTATCCTTCGAACATCTCAACCGAGCGTATCTTCGTACAACGGATGTACGCGGCCAACCACGGAATTACTCTGCGCGTCGTATCAGACGAACTGTCGTCGAGGGGGCAAGATCGTTGTCGTCATACTGTGGAAGGGTCACAGCCCCCAAAAGCTACCAGCAAGATCGTTGTCGTGCGCCACCGAGGGCGCACGACATGATACCCAAAAGAGCGTTACGATCCTTGACCGACGACATACCACAGATGGCTGGTCGTAGTACACACGTTCTTCTTCATCCAGACTGAATTTATTCAATATCTATTTGTCAGCAAATCTAATTAGATTTGTTTTAGTATGTCATAAAGTCATAAAAAAAGTGACGAAGATAGTAAAATATGATAAATTATACGCAGAAAAATATCATTCTGTTGGTAAGAAAAGTGGTACTGAATTTATTTTTTTCCTTTCAAATAATGAGCTTATCTTTAACAAAGAATATTTTCTTGACAATAATCTTAAACTATACATTATAACATTTTAGAAAGACTCATTATTATAATATATTCAAAACAAAAATTAATTTTATCTTAAATAATATAAAATTGAATTGAAGAAACAAATTTTTCATAATAAGCAAATTGAATTTGTTATTAATTTAATAAACTTATTACATTAGGATTCAGAACATATTTTAAATAAATTTATTGATGAACTTATAAGATTTATAGATATACTGAACTTTTAAAATAGATACTTAAAATAAGTAATTATTACTTGCATATTTTTCTGTGTGTAGAATAATATAATAAAATATAAAAAAATAACATAAAAATGTAATAGTGACATAATAAAATACTTAAATATAAGATATGATAAAAATAATATATATAAATATTTATACATTCAAGTGTAAATTTTATAAAATGAATTAATTTTTGGTTTAGTTCTTTATACCATAATTAGTGCTCTAATGCGTTCTCTTTTGTTCTAATGCATTTTGCATCGTAATCTCATGAAACGCGACTTTTAGTAGCATGAAAATTGTTTTCGTTATCGATAAAAATAGTTTCGTCTGTAAGTCCGTTAAATGCAGCATTTTAAGGCCGCTCAAGCTCGAAATCGTCCATTAAGGCGGCATTTGCTTCCGCTTCATAGATCGACCGATGCCGATGCAGGGAAAGTGGTGACGTTACCCTGGCACGCTTGCCAAAGTTTAATGCACCTTCGGCTTTTGATGGTAGCGCACGAAGGAAGTCGCCGTCGTGGCGCCAGGAATCTGTTTCTTCTTGCTCCACCTCCCACTTTCAGCTATCTTCTCATCTAGATTCCGGCACTTTTATACCTTGGTTGTTCCGGCGACATCGTGCTCCTTTTGCGTCCTATTCTTTTTCCTCTCGATTCGTTAGCCCGATAGCTTATCAGTTAAAGAAGCACGCGCAGCGGATATTTCGTATTTGCGAAAAAATAGAATGGTCGATTCAGAAATTATTTCTACCGTTTCTAACATTTGCAATCTTTTCTGACAAATCATATTTTTGACAATTAAAAGATAAACTCTGAACACATCTAAAAATAAGTGTCAAAATTTGAATTCTCTCAGAAACAGAAATATTTTATATATCACTTTTATGATTCATTTATCTAATAAACATTGTAATTAACGTTTAATTAAATAAGTTAAATTTTGATGTTTTTTTTATCAATTATAAAGCAATAAAAGCGACAATTAGAAGATACCATGGTTAACTATACAACATCGTTACAAAATATATAGCATAAACAAGCGTACATAAGCTAAAACATAAGATTAATAATCGTCTTAAAAAATCGTTCCTGCAGAAACGAATGTAAAATGAATAATCTAGAACGATGACCTGGAATCGATTAGAAAAGCAAAGCTAGCAGCTAGTTCACGGCAGACATGATGAATTAGTCACTTTATATGCAAATCTATTTTCCTTGTATTACGAACAAGCTTTGTAAGTATAATGATATGTCCAGTGGACCAAAAAAGATTGTTCGCGTCCAGACAATTGGGTAGCGACTCGCGGTCAATTGCCTCGACCAGAATGACCATTCTCGTTTCCTACATTCTATTCTGCATAATACTCGTTTTATGCACCTGACGGATGACGCATAAAATTTCCTTTTCTCAATGATAGAAGATACACGGACCGAGAAGGAAAATGAGGCTAATTAATATCTAGCTATCTTGGCAGAATATTATAACGACATTGAGCAATTTTATCTTTGACAAAACTCACTTGGTTGTGTAAATAGGGTCTCATAATGTTAATTGCACATCATTTCCCGCTGCTAATTGCTCGAAAATATGATATCCGTATTCAGGAGATGTCGGCATTTACTCGTCACGCCATTATCGCGTACACCATACACCAACATCGTGTATAATAAATTGCGAAAATACGAAGATATGTTCGTCTAAATTGAATAATCTCAAATGGTCGCTCCAATAACAGAATTAACATCTCATAAAAGGAATTTATTATATTAATAATTTAACGTTACACATTATCAGAAGGAACATTTATAGGTTAATATTAAATACATTCTTTGAAGAAATACAAGCACATTAGCATATCTACTTCCAAATTCCCACTAGCCCTAATTTCCTTTATTAATTATCATAAAAGAAATATAGCGTTATATGTATCTCTGAAGTAGATTAATTATACGAACTTAATTTTCTTCTTAATTCCTAATTTTTAAGAAAGCTGTACATAAACACTTTATGATATACAGGATGTCTGGTAATGACTTACAAAATCTTTTGTAGGCGGATAGAACGTATTAAATTAAGTCAAAAAGTATCCTGTATCATTTTGCAATTTTCGTAAAAAAGATATTAATTTCTCAAAATCGCAGAATAGCACCGGCCTATCGTCAAATACAAGTGGGCGACGAGATAAGTCCGCCCACTGTCGTAGGTTGCTAGAAATGCAGGAAGTTGTTTACTATAAATGGCCTTAGCAACGTACGAGCAGTGAAAGAAAACATCTCGCGCTGAACGGTTATATAGCGCCATGCGCTTGTATTTCATGGTAGGCTGGGCGGATACGTAATTGTTTAGAAATTTACGACGATCTTTAGAAATTATTAAATTAGTGTCTCATTAATTATTACAAAAATTGTAAAATGATAGATAATTTTTTTCTCAGCTTAGTCCATTCTATCTGCTCACAAAAAATTATGCGGTCAATATCAAACACCCTGTATACGTATACATAAAAGTATATATCAAGTTTGCTGCACTTGTGTTTATTATTTTATTTGAATTTATGTAGCTAATTTTTTTCACATTAGAAATGGGAATAATGAAAATTATTATTATTAAAATTTCACTATCATAATTAATATAATCAGTTAAATTTCATTCTGCAAGTTAAATTAGTTTCATTACAATATTACGAAACGAAGAACATAGAATTTTAAATTTTATATTCTACGCATTGAAAAGCGCTAGCATCCAATAGTATTTTCACCAAGAAAAGACCGATTCTAAATTAATCGTATAATTTTACTATGTAAAGACATACGCAATGTATGACGTTCATTGTATTTGGGTTAGCAGATAAGCACGCGGAAATAAATTTGCCGTGTTGAAGACCTTTCGATCCAATTGCTATCCCTTGCACACGACCTGCTTGAACGTGCATTATACGACTGCGACATAAATAAATGATGCCATCGCGCGGAGCACTGGCGCGCAACGCTATAACATCGTCGTCGGCGAGACCGGATCAAATTCAATTGCACACCGTAACGCGTAATGTCGCGTCGATGTGCGGAAGGTATTTCAATTGGATTCATTAAAAAATGTCGATCGGAAATCTGTCATTCGATTACCGGTAGATTTATTTCGGTATCCGGTAAAGTACGAAAGATTCGGGAGATTTAATTCCGGCCGGGCGCCTGCTCATGGCTGTGTAACAATCGGGAAATAAGGGGAAGGAAATGGAGAAGGAAGAAATTTCGCGAATATAGCGCTGGCGCGATTGCGTGCCAAGAATCGGCCACGAGTACTGCCGCACGTTCGCTTTAAAGGATTGACCACGGAAGCAAAGTTATCGAGGAGCTTATTCTTGTCTGTATTCAGGGTCGTGGCCTCGATACGAGAAGATCATCGTAATGATCATGCTGCCAAGAAAAGCTGAGAGAGCAACATTTTGATATAGAGAAGACTTCATTTCGCGAAAAGTTCGAAGATGAAAAGAAATTGAAAAATTGAGAATTTCTTCTCGTATAATGCAAATTGTTCTGGGAATAAATTCTAAACGCCATATATTCTATTGTTGCAAAGTTAATTTTGATTTTATTGTTTAAGACGGACTAATATATAGTTTGTTCAAAATTTGCTAGAAGAGTAGATGTAATATAAATACAAAAAAATTTGGTAATATTTATCCTTCTTTATTATTTATTTTACATTTCTTTTTTCTCTAAATTCTCATTAATTCAAGCTTTAACAATTAAGATGATTCAGTCATTTATTACTATATTAATTCTATATCACGATCTGTAATACCTAAATGATTAAAGAAATAATGATTTAGTGCCAGTAATATCATTTGTAAATGGACTGCAACCAAAATAATGTCAAACTTACAGCTTTTGAAATAAATATCGTTGAACGCTACACAATCATTCTCTTGCATGGCGCGTAACATGGCTATATTCAAATCGACTTATCGATTCTACCTCCGGTCGACAACCGTTTCCTAGAACGACCCATTCATGTAAGCGTAGTGTTATGCTTGTATCGTAATCAGGGTCGAGCACCTACCACCCACGTAAAATTGTTTTCCTACAAGCTAGGCTGAAGATAAACCTCAGTTTATTACACTCATTTTTCTTCTATATTTCCCGTAACATGCGTACATGAATAAAAATTTCTTATTTTAATCAAAGAGAAAATATATATTATTAATATATTTCACATTCGCGCGAAATTACAACATCGGGAATCTAAGATATGTAATTCATAATATATTTTCTATTTTCAATATTGCATACTGAATGCTGTTTGTAAGAATTAGGAAAGATATCTTATTTTTTGTTTTTTGATTATGAAAATATGAATGACTTCTTATTTTATTCTCTCTCTCTCTCTTTCTCTCTCTCTCTTTGTCTCTACTAAATTATCTAATTTATTTAATATCATTCGTTTCTGTTTTATTTTAGTTTAAATTATGCTATTATCTCTCCACAAAATGTATTCAATCGGAAAATGAATCGCATTATTGACACTTCATGATTTCGAAGATAAATCATGTTAATATTTCTGCGTATATGATTATGCTGTCATATTAATTTTTGACTATAAAGAATCCTTATTGATAAATTGCATTGATCATTGTCGAAACTAATAATATCATAATAGCTGATATATTTTTGTTGATATTTCTTCAACGGTGGCAATAATATAATATAATAAGTCATGTCTAGTGATACAAATTCATTGAAAAATTACTACGAGATTTATTACAACTGCAACACTCTAATACAGTTGTGACTATAATATACAATCTACAAGCTTTTTTAATTTAAATTGTACAAATATGAGATGCACAGAGTGTATAGTTGTCATTTATAAATTATGTGTAAAAGGAACAATAAAAAAAATTCATAAGGGCAAATGACAGTAATAAAAAACGGCGTGATAATTAGTGCACTATAAATTAATGATGCAAATATATTGGACGATATTCTGTAATGAATTAATCAATATTAATAGCTAGCTATAATTATTCCGTTTTTTTAATGTCAGCATCAAAGCCGAGTTGCAAAGCTTATATCAGTACTACTGAATCAAGTATATATGTCTGCTTTAAAGGTGCTTTACGAGCGTACTATTCGCGTCTTTGAGAAGAGATTACTCTGACCATGTATCCAATGATATTAATTATTTGACACGAAATTCGTCTCTTAATAAATACTCTTAATAAATACATTTCATTAATTTCATCTTTCTGCATTCAACTTTGTAGCTTATGAATGAATTTTCATTCTATTCGACATTCCTATTCGAGCCTACGTTTACTTTGCTCTCGAAAATATCTCATGCTTATAATTTCTATGTTTAATCAACATAAAGTCAATTAAGAAAAATAAAAAATTTAAATATATTAATCTTCCTTTTTATTAAGCTCTTCCTTTTTATTTTCTTCTTTTCTAATGTACTGGATTCATCTTCGATCATAATTGGGATTGAATTCAAATGAAACCGAATCAAATTGAATTGTACAAGACTGCTATGCATTCACTACTACTATTTGTGACGATAGACGCGAAAATATACAATTATATATTATATACAGTAAAAATTCTTACTGGTAGGACAAATAGAATCGAACGCGATACTTTGTGCGTAAAATTATTGTATAATATGTGAATAAAATTAATTATATTATATTAAAAAAAGCTTATATTTCAATTCCGTTCGAGCTGTCTTCAAAATGCAAATGAGTTAGAACAAAAATAGACTGGGATAGTAAACAACTTCGCACATCAGTATTTGATAGTGATGAGTTAATTCACAAAGAAAAGAAAAGCGCGATATTTTTTAACATAAATAAGTTTTTTAATATAAATAAGTGCAATAGTCAAAAATATAAGAGACATTAATTAAAGAAACTATCAGTAAATAAAATATAAATAAATGGAATAAAAACGTTAAAGATATTAAACGTTTACGAAAGGAAGGTTCCTCATCCAAAACTATAACGTTATTCCAGTCAAAATCGTGGTTACATTGCAACCTATAATCGGTCGACAATCATAGAACAAGTAGATATATTTCAACGGATGTAGTTATAGTGTTGGACAATCTTGATTTTTAATCTCTCTATTTGTTCGAGTTTGTTCAAGAAAAATTCTTATAAAATGTATTAATGTAGAAATATGAGTTATTTGGAAAAGATCCTTATTATTGGATTATTTTTGTAATATATTAACATGAAAATATATAGATCATTTGAAAAATTTTGAGCCTCAACATGAAGGTGATATTACTCAAAACTTCTGATACCACATGCTTTGATCATACATGCTTTGAAAGATATCTGTGAAAATTATAGCCATTTGGACGCTCAGTTGTTTAACAATCATTTGTGCCAGTCGATGTCTGTGTTTTTGTAAAAATGAAAAAAATCAAATATCATGATTAAGTTCTTGCATTTGAAAGGCAATATGGCTGCGCAAATTAAAACGCGAATTGGACGCTGTTTACGAGAACTTTGCTCCATCATTTGTCACTGTGAATTTAAATCAGTCAAGCTGATACAATCAGCTTGACTGATGATGAGCATTCGAAAAGGCTAACAATTGTGACCACCACCGAAACATCGAAAAAGTTCACCAAATGATATTGGACCGTCTAATCAAGGTTAGAGAGAAGTTATGAGCACATCAAAAGAATGTATTTCTCATATATTGATTGAAGAATTAGACATGTAAATTAACCGCACATTGGATGCCGCGCTTGCTCACTATGATTAAAAAAACGCATGAATCTTTCCAAGGCTTTATTGAATCGGTTTAAGCGAACCAAGTCGGATTTTTTGCGTCGATTAATAACTGTTGAAATTTAAATCCACTACTTCATTTCTAAGATGAAGGAACAATCAAAACGGTGGATTGCGAAGGATGAACCTGCTCCAAAGAAGGCGAAGACGGTTTCATCGACCGGGAAGATGCTGACGACTGTTTTTTCAGGATAATCAGGGAATTGTGTTCATCGACTATCTTAAAAAAGATAAAACAATAATGTACTATGCATCATTAATTGACAAGCTGAAGACAGCAATTGCGAAAAAATTTCGAAAATTTGAAGAAGAAGGAAGCGCTGTTTCATCAGGTTAACTCACACTTCGGAGATCATCATGGCAGAAATTCACGAATTACGATTCGAATTGATTAACCACCGTATTCACCAGATCTAGCAATTTTTTTCAAAGTTTGGCTCGGAGAATAGAAATTTATATCGAACAGGTCATCCGTAGAAGCTTATTTTGCAGAACAAGACGCCAATTATTATTTGAATGGATTAAAGGGGTAGGGGCACTGGGAAAAGTGTATCGACTTAAAAGGAGACTATGTTGAAAAATAAAACTGAATTTAATCGAAAAAATACTTGTTTCTATGTTAGGCTTAAAACTTTTTAACTAACTCTTGTATGTTTCAATAAAACACTTATGATCGATTTATGAAATATATCAATATATCCTTTTATTTCATTAATTATAATTTATTTGTTGGTCAAATATTAACAAATAACTATATAGATCAGTATTCAGAATGTTTTTATCAATAAATATCGCGCTGTTATGTATGAAATTCTCTAATATACGTAACGTGAACTGTATGTATAATACGCGCTAACATCATATATTGTATAAAAGCGCCTTCTGAAATACGGGCTACATATTGTAGGTATATGTAGAACTGAATGTGCATATAACCAAGAACGAAAAACTAATAAACTATGTTCACAGCTGTGACAAGTCGAACTGATAATTCGATAGAATAAATATGATTGTATGTAGTAAAACATAACATAATATGATTTAATTTTTCCCCGAAATCGAAAGATAGTTTTCGGTTTATTTTATAAATTTATTCTATCGAATGTAAATGTT
>Ga0157364_1008625_pt1 | contig 10562 bp, 6 predicted proteins | sample AttsexASBM2_FD_111476 | JGI IMG/M metagenome (GOLD analysis project Ga0157364, IMG submission 111476) | Fungus gardens microbial communities from leaf cutter ant in Ribeirão Preto, State of São Paulo, Brazil - Atta sexdens ASBM2 | ecosystem: Host-associated > Fungi > Mycelium > Unclassified ... | reverse complement strand
TCTAGAATATTACTTAGAAATAGAAGTAAACATAGAACAATGATTACTTAAATGAGAGTACTCAGTAGATTGAAGAGTAGAGATAGTAGTATTTCTTAGACAAAGTCTACAAGCTTAACAGTGGAGCTTGGAGTCTATAGGTTAGGAGATATATGTTATGGGACACTTTGAACATAAACAATTTTATTTTATTTTCTTTTCTTTTTCTGATTTTATTTTTATTTTTCTCTTATTTTATTTTGAAGGACAATGAAGAGGCACATGACAAGGAAGTCACATGACAGGACACATGATGTGACGCCATAAGCCTAGAACATGATAGAAGGAGCTAGAAGCTGACATCAGGGCACATAGAGTACACCTGGTAGCCTTGAGTAAGACATAAGGCAGACATAAGGGTGAAGTATGGACATAAGAACAGGATTAATTATTAGTAGCACAGACCATGAACCTTTTGTATAAATAGGACTCTAATTAAGAAGAGGCTCCTTGTCGAGTTCTCTTGTGAAATTCCCATATTATAACTCTACTAAGAGATTTACTCGTTAGTGAGATCATTTGCTATTGTGATAAGTGGTTTTTACAACAATACCCAAGATTCAGATATTACAAATAAATGAGTATTTTATTTTGTGATTGATTTCTGCTGACTAAGCATATTCAGTACTATACAATATATACTAGTTTGCTTATTGTGATATATTAATCAGATGACAAACAATAGCTACTAATACTATCTAATTCTATGTTATGTAAATTATCTTAATTGGAAATAAGATATTGCTGAATTCAGATAGGATTCTTTTTTAAAAAAATCAACAATTTATTATACAAGGCACAAAGATAGTCTATAGTAGCTACTTCATAACTATGCTACATAGAATAGAGACAACAAGAAAATAGAAAAAAAGAAAGAGAACAAAAAGAAATAAAAAAGACAAAACAAATTAAATAGCTACTAACTACACAAAAAGACTGCTTTGTTATATAATGTCTTCTCCAAAGAAGAAAGTATCCAGATTGTATTCAAGGAAAGAGACAAATTGACTAATAGTGTCTCTTATCAGGTTCCAATAGTTGTTAAACCTCTTATATTATGAAGGATATAATGTCTGGTTTCAATCAGATAAGATCCGCATAAGCAAGTAAAATTCTCTCTGGGGAAAAATCAGAGGTAATATTTTTCTATTGAAGCATAATTGGTAATAGCTCTTGTAGCTCTCACATATAATGAATTTGAATGTCCAAAATACTTAATCCATAGACCTTCCTTAATGTACAAAGGTTTAATAGAAAGAAGATTATCATCTAAAAAATCAAGGAAATGTTTGCCTTTGAAGTCAGATGCTTGAAAAGTTATTTACTAATTTCTTATGATATTGTTACATTCTTACTTCTTGTCAAAATTCCATGATGTTTTGCATAAGAGTACTAGTACAAGGTTAAACTTTTTTGTTTCTTTATCAACCAATGTGTGGAGAGGCTATTTACTGTTGCTTGAACAATCCCAGAATTCAGTAGAGTTCAATGGTTGTTTGTTGAAGAAAAATCAAAGGTTTTTGAAAATAGCAATTGACTGTTATTGGTATGATGAATAGATAAATCAAAAATCCAATGTGCCACATAGATTAAATCAGTAATAACAATGATGCAAGATATTTCAGGGAATTGAATAGCTTGATTAATGCTGCACCTGATAGCAAATAGTTCAGCTTCAGAAGAAGTGATGTCAATGGCATAGTGAAGAGTTTTCTTGATAGGATTGGAATGTGAATAGATGTGTACTATAGAAGTCACAATGTTATTTCTAATACTTGCATTAGAAATAAAAATGATTGAATTGAAATATAACAATGTATTGAGAGCAATATTGTTGAGTTTACAAAGATAGGCAGCTTGGGCTTATTTATCTTTATAATCTGCTTGGTAAAATAAAAAGTATCTAGGAAATTTATCAACTAATCTAGATCCTGGAGTAAATTTGCTATTAAGAGAGTCAAATAAAGAGAAGATACCATTGAGTTGATTGTTAGCATCAACAATAGAACTCTTGATTTGTAACCTTTACTTGAAAGTCATGTTTTCTAAGAAGAGACAATGATAACTGGAGTTAATGGTGTTTCTTCTTTCAGAAAGAGATTTGATAGCATAATTAGCAGAAAGGGTAGAAGTTCTAAGCTGATGTCTTCTACTGAATTTCTAAATGTGTAAATGAATAGGAATTAATCCAGTGATGGCTTTAATTCCTAGAGTAGGAGAGATGCAAAAAGCATCTAAAATCTACAAGGCCATTCTACACTACATTTTTCTAAGCTCCTTGAGAGGGTATGAAAGTTGTGTATTATTGTAGTACTATAGAGAAAAACTATATAGTATGATAGGAAGTACACATGTTCTATATAGAAGATGTTTCTAATGAGGAAGGAGACCTTAAGTAGAATTCCCAAGTATCTTCATGCATTTGACTATTAACAAAGCTTTATTGGAGTAGAATTTAACATGTTGTCAAAAGGATAATTTTTTGTTGAATATAAATCCAAGATATTTCCAGATATCCTTGGGTTTGAGAATGGAACCTCTGAAATGGCTAAGATCATTGGATGGTGGGTTAAAGAGACTGTACAATATTGTAGCTATAGAAAAGATGTGAGTTCATCTTTTTAAAAGATTTCTCTTAAGAAATAAAACAGTGATTTTTAGATTTTTAGTTCTTTTTTCAAAGATATAAAAAACAAGAGAAAGATAAAGTATAGAGTCTTGTCCAACTCCTATATCTATGCAGAAAAAAGGGGAGGTGAAACTGTTCCAGAGATACTATGTTTTCCTACCAATTAAATAGTTAGAAAATAAGAATAAAACTTTAGGATTAAATTATCCAAAATAATAGGTAAAAGCTGATAATAAAGTAATGGGAAAAATTGAGCAATGTTAAATGCTAGCATTCTTGTTTGAAGTTTTTTGACCCACCCTAACTGAACTAAATAGGTGAGAAAAGTACCTATATCTATCGTTGTTACAACTCAAAGATCTTAGAGTAGGTTAATAAGAAGAACCTTGTATTGGGTTAACACAAGAGAACTTAATAGAGAACTCTTTACAAGATTGTCTACCTTTTATACTAAAGGCACATAGTCCATGCTATGTACTTTTAGCCTACCCTAAATAGCCATATGTATATCTCAAGGCCAACATATGTTGTGCACATTATATGATATCATCCTTCTAATACCTTCTATGCCTTTCTTCTTGTGTCACATGACTAGCCCTAACCCTAAGTTCTATAAATAGAAAAATATAAAAATAAATCAAAAATAAAATAAAAATGAATGAGAAAATAAGAAAAAAAACCAAGTCCACACTTTTCATTCTTGACAATAGTAGACTATTGTTTAAGTCCTTCTAATTGATTGGGATAGATGAAGTTGATTGATATTGCATAGAATTGAAAATGTACTCCAATAACTTTTTGAATGAGTTTTTCAAAAGTATTTAATAGAACAATAGAACAGAATATTTTAGAAAAGTTGTATGATACTTTATTAGGCTTCAGGATAATAATAGAGAATGACTCCTTAAAATGAGCTAGCCAGTATTGAAGGTTGATGTATATATTAGTAATGTTGATAATGTTTTTAAAACACTTCTTATCTTTGATTACTGCTTTAAGATGCTTCCATGAAATACAATTCAAACCAGAAGTGAATGAGTTACTGTATTTAATAATTGTTCTCTTGAATTCTTTATTAGAAAATGGCAGCCATGTTGATATTTGCTTTGATAGAATTTCATTTAAAACTTTAGGATTTATTCATCAATCTTGAGCTGAATTGAAAGTGTTATGATCATCTCCTCATGTCTTCAGCATAACTTCAATATGTTCATAAGGCTCAGGATATGATGCAACAATCAGCTGCACTATAGATAGTCTCAGTCAGTACCTCATGTAGTAGATATTGTTTTCTCATTGTTTTCTTTCTGTTTCTTCATGTTCTATAACATCATCACACATGTAAACCATATGTTATAGTCATGGTTGATAGGTATATATAGTGTAGATACAATCCTGCATTCTTATGCTTTACCAATTGATCATCTCTTATCTCTTAACTCAAAGTTTTTACCTTAGTTGCAACCTAAGCCAAGCTTAAGGTTATACCAGAAAGTTTAATAGAGAGCTTGCCAGAGGTCATCAATTTTGATATATAGTTGTTCATTGAATTGAAGAGCTTCAATGGCCAGAAGATTATACTTTTTGACCTAGTTCATAAAGTTCCAGAGTTACTGATTCTTGAAAGTGATTTCTTGTATTTTATTGTCAAAAAAAATTCTCTTGGTCTTTTTGATAGTCTTTTTAAATAATATCTAGTCTTTAATTGACTTTGAGAACCTATAACCCCTGAATTTTGTTTGGCATGCTTTATTCCACCAATTCTTAGATTATCTAGTGATCTTGATGACTCTTGAGTGTTTGTGCCAGATTGATTCTGATATTCTTGTGTATTCTTGAACAATATGCTCTAACATATCTTTGTCCAATATTGTTGTTGTTTCTATATTTCCTATAGCTTTAATAAGATCAAGAGTGAATTTGCTTTCTTCTTCACTATTTTTAATAATAGTTTGATATTTTTCTTGGATAAACTCTTCATTGATAGAAATGTCAACTAATAATGGAGTATGATCTGAGAGAAATTGAAGCTCAGGGAATATAATGTGGTTATTAAGTTCAGTGGAATTTGATCATAAGAAAAATAGATCAATGACTGAATTCATATTGTTAGTATTTTTGGAGTAACAAGTAAGTATCTATTGAATAAGAGAAGATAAACTAAAGTTAAAAGAGTCTGAAATCTCTAGTAAAGTATCATTATAAATTGAATAAAAAAGATATAATGGATCCCAGTCATTGTTTCTAGTATTAAAATTGCTAGCCATAATTAGAACATTTTAAAGATTCACTTCAGTATCCTTGTAATACTTTAAAGCAGAATGATGTTTATTAGTAATCATGAAGAAAATAGAACTATTATTGAAAAAGAAAAAACAATAAATATTCTTATGATTAAAAATATCTTTTCTTAAGAAAAATCACATATGGGAGAGATGTATATTGATGTACCAAATGACTTATAGGTGATTGTTATTGTTGTTTGGTGAACTGAAAAAAGTGATCCAGTTAGAATAATTTAGAATGCCTACAACATTATCTTCATCTTCATTGGAGAAACTTGGAATAGTACAAATAAATGACCAAGAGGTTTCTTAGATGAAAAGAATGTTAAAAATAATGACAGTAATGATTAAGACAATACAGATAATAAAGAATAAAGATTGATGATAATTAATGATAATTGATGTTATTAAGTCTGAAGTCTAATCCTTAGACACAGAAGTATATATACAAAATAGTAATGGTCTGTGTGTAAGCTATTTCCATCACATGATCAAAACTTGTATCTGATAGGGGCTGTTATCTGTCATAGCAGATGTTAGGATAATTTTAAAAGATAACTAATTATATCACTACATTAATATACTTATATCTCTATTAATACTTATCACTATAGAATATACCATATAATATCAGAAACAGTTTGATGAGCACTTTCCAATGCAAGTTCAATCATGTGAATCCATTTAGCCACTCATAAGATACCAGTCAATGAAACTTTTATAGTGAAAGCCTGATATCTCAGTTGTTTGTTATTACTTTTGTACATACTACATATGTGCAGATAGCCCTTATTTGAGGCTTTCCAGCACAACTTAGTTTGTAAAAGTCAGTCCACTGGTTGTGGAGATACAAGCTGAATGAAGTTTGTGACAGTTTTAAGAATCTAATCTATAAGAGACTTATTCTTTTAAATATTCTACAAGTATAGTTGGAGATTTCCTAAAATCATACTTAGCTACTACTCACAACTGAGCAAATCAACTTGTTTCTGATTTCCCAAAGCTCTTGATATTTCTTAAAATGTCACTCTTATTATGGCAACTACTAGTCAAAATACCAATAGTAACACAAGCAATAAATCTCAAGGCAGATATCAAGTAGGAATTATAAGAGAACTTGACAAGAAGTTCCTGATGTACTGCTACTCTATTTATACTATAGATACATGGTTTGTACTAACAATAAATAACCCTACTCTAATGTCCATATATTATCTATGCTTCCACCATACATCAACCTTCTATCTTTTATAAGAACACCATACTATATATATATACCCTGATATTATCCTTCTAGTTCTTTCTAGTCACCTCTTACTAAGTTTAGGCCTATAACATTATATCATGTGATATATCATGTAACTGCAGTCATGTGCTTTTTCATTGTCAAAGAAATATAAAGGAAAAAGAAAAGAAAAATCAAAAGAAAAGAAATATTAAATTAAGAAAAATAGATAAAAGCAAAGAAAAATATTAGTGTCTAAGTACACCATAACAACTTTTTATTGAAGTAATATCTCCAGAAGGAGTATATATTGAAGTTAGCCTGATGGTTTCCTTTATAGTTCAGGCATTTGAAAGTGTAAGAGCATGGTTTATCTTGTTTGGTTTCAAAATACAGGGAATTAGTCTTGAAGTTTGCTTTATAACACCATGCAAAATGACAGTAATGTTTAATCTTGTATAAACCATTGCATTTAACACAATGAGAGCCTTGGCCTTGACAAGCAAAAGTTATATGTTCTTGCTTTTAGCAATTCTTGCACTGGGAAACACCAAGGTTCATGTTTGTGGCTCATATGGTAGTGATATAGCTTCTTATATTGAAGCAGCAATTGATTAGAGTCTTAGGGAATATATTACTTTGGAAATTCCAGATATCAATCCAAACAATAGCCATATCTAATTTAAATGATACTTTAATAATATATAATTTTGATGCAAAGTAAATATTGTTGAAAACATGAGTAGTTTTAATAATGATCTCTACTACACTCAAACTAATATATGTATTAGTGCCTTCAATGTTGTATAGAATACCTAATATTTTCAGATATGATTTAGATTTAGATTGAGGAAGAAAAGCAGATTGGACATTATTTGAATCTATAGACTCAGTACTTTTAAGGTATTTCTTAACTATACTAATGTTATGATCTTAAATCCTTAGGGTTGGATAAAAGAACAAACTCTTATATTAGAGTAAACATAAGAAAACTCAATAAAGAGTTCCTTACAAAATAGTCTACCTTATATACTCCTACAGATGGTCCATGCTAGCTACTGTGCACCCTACCCTAAATGACCACGTGTAAAGTGTGAGGCTAACATGTAGTATTCATGTTGTATAATGTCATTTTGTTCCAAAACCTTCTACTTCCTTCTCTTAGATACCATGATCAATGTTGTGACTACATCATCAGATGTGACTGATGTGACTGATCACTTCTAACCCTAACCCCAGAGTTCTAAACATAGAAAAGATGGAAAATAAATCAAAAAGAAAATAAAAATGAGAAAGAAAATAAAAAGAAACCAAGTCCACTTTCTGTGATCTTGACAACTAAGGTTAGATGGAGAAGCAACTTTGTTAGCTATAATAGTTAGACCTCTGAACAGATAAAATTGATGAAAACATCTGATTTGATACTTTTAAAAGCATAGTTAAGGTTGGTGATATGTTTGCCTAATAATACTATAATTTTTGTTATGACCTTAGACTAAGCTTAGATTGTAACTTAGACAAAGACTTGAGAAAGAAGTAAGGGATGTTATAATTGGTAAAGTGTAAAGATACAGTAATATGTCTACACTATATATACTAAGTGTCTATGAGAAGATCATTCACAATACATAAGAGAAGTGAATCATATAACATAAGGAAAGAACAATGCATCAATGCCTACTATATGAGGTGCTGACTAAGATAGCTTTGGTGTAGCCAATCATACCATCATCACTCTTAGCCTTAGTTCATGCTGAATTCATGAGATATTGATTATAACAATTTTCTTGATGTTATCACTACCTATGGGAACAATGATCTGTTTATAAGAGGGACTTTTGGTAGTCATGTTGATATGAGGTTTCAATTTTCCTGTATCATTGATAGTCTTATGAATAAGTTTAGATGTTGGAATTTTTTTGGATTTCTTGTTAGATGTATTGACTATTATTTTCTTACTAAACTGTTTGGAGACTTTGTTGTAGAATGATTTTCTGCTATCATCCATTTTTAATGCATCCCAACTACTACCATAAATAGCTGAAATGAGGGTCCAGACTGCTTGCCTGAATCCTAAAAGACTAGGAATATCTTCTTCCCTGTTATTTTTTAGATGCCTATTTTTTATATAATCAGCAATGTGGTGAAGTGAGGACTTCATATTCTTTAAATCCTTAGGAATTGCCTTCTTGGTTCCAAATATGGAGATTGGGTTTGATTGACCACTCCATGAATCATCATTGGTTGGTCATGCTTCCTCATATGGAATAGAAGATGAATCAAACCCATGAGGTTGATCCATGTTGACATTGTTGTTATTTGCATCCTCCACATGTGGGGGAGGCATGTTACTTGAATTGTTAGCCTCATTTTGAACATTGGGTACCCCCTCCTTGGAAGTTGGATAGGACAGTTGAAAGTGCTCTTGTTCTGTTTGATTAAACCAGGAGGAATCATTGTTTTGTGCCTCAATTCTGTCCACATATGGGATGGAAGAGAGATCTGAATGAGCCGACATTCCTTTTGAAGTGTTTGGGCTCGACAACAGGGATCTGCCTCTCGGCTCATCCATGTTGATGTCTTCAGAGATGGCATTGACCTCCATTGAGTTAGACATAGCTGAATTGTAAGAAGAAAGATTTATATTTGCAATTTCTCTGTTAGGCATTACCATACAAGATGGTGGTATGAAAGAGAGAGAAGTGATGATCGTGACAGGACTCTGATATTGGGAATTCGGAGCATAACCACAAATTGAAGTAGAACTCCAAGAAAAATCTTGAAAGCGCGATACTGCTGTACTGGGTGTAGAAATCTTGTGCCTGCGTCTAAGACAAGTCTAATGCTTTCCAGCCTCGCAAATTGAGCACAAATTGAGCACGAGGGTTGCCTTGAGGCCACCGCTGTCACGAAGCTGTGCTCGACCATTGATGACATAAGCAGGCGCTCGAGGCAACGGCATTGACCCGAGATTGAATTTCTGCCCCCAGCTGCTGCTATGCTCTCAAACTAATTCTCAACAGTACGTCCCTATAACAATGTGAAAATTGAGATTTATAGTATAGTCTCTACACTAGAGCATTTCCCATGGCTCAACAAGATACCATGGTCTCTGCCACCACAGCTCTCGAGCATTCTTCATCCAGCCAACATCTCACTAAAGTATTGTCTCGCTACTATTTGACAACTACGGACATCCATTCTCTGCCACCTACTTCAACCCAGAAGATTTTCCAATATTCTCTTGAACATCCTTATCGGAATCGAGAATTGACTCACTGCAGTGAAACAGTTAGTAGCTGTCTTCCACTACCTTCGACGGACCTCCATTCTGGAAGACAGTCATTCTTTCTGCCTTTGACTGACCTGGGACTCTCAAGCCGCCATTTCTGTCACCCAAGTACTGCATTGTGCTATTTTGGCGGGATTCTAGACTCACCATTGATGGTGACCCACTCATTCCTTAATTGTGAAGCACCTCTTTCACCACCATTAACCCTTCCAAAATCTACAATGTCTTTGCCAGCTGTTGAGGATGAGATTGAAGGCTACCTCCCGTCCCCTCTCAGCCAGACACATGATCTGCCTGATCAGGAAGATATTTTTAATTCCCCTTCGCCACTTGTTGGTGCTCTCACCTCGAGCAGCCAAAGCAGTTTCAACACTCTGAATTCCTCGCCTTCCTTATCACCTATTTCCCCCTCATTAAGCGAGTGGTTTTCGCAGGCACTCTCTCCTCCTCCTCGTCTTCGGTCTCTTGGATCTGAATCGTTCGGCGAGAAGATCGGTAATGGTTTGTTCGCTAATCCTGATTGCCACTATTCCAATAACGGAGGCCTGACGAAAGTTGAACTCACCCCGTTGCACAATTTTCCTGCACCACCGCTTTCAAGTTCTCAAGCTCATCCTGTAAATAGTGATCCCTTCTTCTCGACTACCATTTGCAGTTCTCCGATATCCATTTATCAGGAGGGCTTGGATCCAATTGAATTGGGAAATAAGCTTTTTCCTGTCTCTCTGCCTCTTGGCGAGCCCTTCGCAGAACAGGCACCTGTAGAATGCCCTTACAAAGTGGAACAAACAGCACATCAGCCAGAGTTGGATGATCTCGGCGATGCGTATATTGATTTTCCGGACTCTTTGGTCAATTTAGCACCGCCACCCTCACCCTCCCGTCGTGGTTCCTTTGCTGATCTTCCTGATGACGATCTTAGTCTACCTTTGGCCATACAGACAACACAAAATATGTTGGACGACACTCTCGTACTCTCACCTCCCGAATCTCCAGGGTTGACCTTGCATTCATTGCCTGGTGCAGATACAGACAAGAATTTGATTCCTGTTGAGTCGGCGTCACCTAAACGAGCATCCGATCGCCTGCCGG
>Ga0157364_1008624_pt1 | contig 10564 bp, 4 predicted proteins | sample AttsexASBM2_FD_111476 | JGI IMG/M metagenome (GOLD analysis project Ga0157364, IMG submission 111476) | Fungus gardens microbial communities from leaf cutter ant in Ribeirão Preto, State of São Paulo, Brazil - Atta sexdens ASBM2 | ecosystem: Host-associated > Fungi > Mycelium > Unclassified ... | reverse complement strand
GTACATGTACCACAAATGTACTTAATGTCATCCGTTTCGATGGGTTGACTTGATGTTCAAGCCACAGCTGGAAGATATTCGCGGTCGCTTCTCGGTTTTCAATCATAACAGTGACGTGATTCGGGGTGCGCCGGTTTTTCGCGTTAACATCAACTCGACGTTGCCTTGAAGTCAATTACTCGCTTCCCGTCGATTGTCGATGAACGGTAGGAAAACGCGTACCTGCCGGTCCCGAAGTCAAAACGACACGCCTGGCAAGCGGCATCAGAACCATGCAAATCGTCGTGATGGCCTCTAAGATCGGCGGCGTCGGGGTCGTGTGAACCGTAAACTCTTAAGTGTAAAGGCGAAGCAGCCTTTCCGAAGACCTTAAAAGTCGCTTAGCCGCACCGACCGACTGACGAAGAAACGGGTCAACCACGCCGAGAGATCTGCAAATCGACACGACATCGTAAAACTTGCACGAAGAGCCGAGCTGAGTTGTGCCGAGCGGATGAATGGATTTCGCTACGGTCGATTTCAAGATCGCGACACGTAAAATCCTAATCCATAGAAAACTATGAGGTCGTTGTAAGACGATTTGTCGTGGTGAGACGATTTGTTTGAAAGATCATCCGATATTCACCACCGCTTAACTCTCATATTTCTCTCTTCGCACTTGGTGACTGTTTTTGAAGTGCTGCTTTCGCGAGAGAGACTGGCTTTGATTTGCGAAACATCAATCTTCATAATTTATTGCCGACCTGCGCAGCGCGATGTGGCAATGGCGTTCCGGCAAGCCGACCGATGAGAATGCAGCCCTTTTCGGTTGGGCAACAAAGGACTAGTCCAATTTCGAGCGATGATTTCATTCCTCGACCAGCACTCGCCATTACGGCCGATAAATGTCGGTTGCCGCACCGACGCTAAAGCGTAAACGCGAAATAAATCATATCACGAGTGACGAGGACATTACCTTGAATTGCCTTTATAATTATTATGTGTAATTCCTTGCGAGATACGAGGCGAGAATTTATCCTCGCCTCGTATCTCGCTGAAACGCGTACAACGCATAATGTCATCTTTAAAACGGATACTGGCAATAAATTCTAAAGATTAGTATCAATGTTATATGTAGAATTACGATATTCATTTCATTATCGTGTGAAATGTTCGTATAGCAATTATTATTACTTAATCATATATATATATATATATATATATATATATATATATATGTGTGTGTGTGTGTGTGTGTGTGTATATGTTTGATAGTTGCTTCTCCTTTTTCTCAGAAAGCAGCTGCAGTATCTTTCTGCTTGAAGACGCAGGAATCCCGTGGAATGTATGTAACTTCTGGTTGCCAGGTGGTCCTTAGTCACGATGAACTCATATTTGAAGGTCCTGAGCAACGATCCTTCTCTTTTCACCCGCTTCTCGATTTACATCCACGCCGCTCGAATATCTCGATGTACGAGTTTGACGGGGAACTTCGTGTTTTATTAAATAAAGAAGTTTACGCGCGAGCTCCAACCCAGTCGAACAACGCGACTACGTGGCGTCGAGTTTCATCAAAGTCGTGCAGCAAGAGATGGCCGAGAGATTGTACTCCGTTACTTCGTGAATCGGATTTGTGCCGAGTTATCTCTCGGCCTCACTAAGAACGAGAAGACCGGCACACAGTCCCATCATAACGACACGGATGGTCGTTAGAAAAGCATTAGAGAGTATATATGCCTGCACGAGATCTGACGGTGGCCAGACTCCGCGGAAATCTCCCGCAGTGTCACGTTCGTCTTTCTCTATTTAATTGGGCGCCATCCGTTCGCGCGACGCTCGAATACAACTCGCACACCTCGATACTTTTCGTCACGTCGGGTTAACCCGGGTCGATCGTCTCGATTTCATCTGTCACTCCAGAATTCTCCCCCGGCGAGAAACTTCCGACGGCGATTGCCTGAGTGCTTTCGCTTTCTCCCTTCCTCCTTCTCCCGCGGTCGCAGTAGATCTAGAGGAAGATCGATGTCCCGCATTTCTCCGCTAGATATCAGCGACGAGAAACCCCGGCGAGTTTCTCGCGAGAAGAGCGTTATCTCGGGAACGCGGTGCCTCTCTTTCCCTCTTTCATCTCGACTCGTCATACTCTCGCGAAGGATCGATGATTACAGAACTCGGGTAGTTTGGGTTTAAGCGAGACCGGTCACGATTGGCGGGCCCGACCGCTATGAAAAGGGATTCGAAATCTGGGCTAGGCGGAGATGATGCAGAAGGCTGACGAAATGCCTTCTTTCTCCTATATCCCTCCATATCATCTTTGTTCTCAGGCTATTATGTGTGCGCGCGCGTCTGAAATGACGTACAACATCGGCGCGTCTCTCTCTTTCTGGAATCGCGCGCGATTCTTCCGTCTCTTCTCTCCACTTCTCTACTCAGCCATCCTCCCGCTCTCTTCAGCCCTGCGGGTTAGGTCGTCTTCGTGTCTGCTACCTGGCTGCTACACCGTTATCTAACCTCCAGCACCGGGACGCGCGTATGCAGCACACGCGCCTTCCCTGCAATCGGTACGCGTTGAACTCCACACGGCTCGAGAGGATCGTCCGCCCGTGGTAAGAGTGAGCGGCATGGTTAGTGCGTTCAGCAGGTTCCAATGCTCGTCGCCTTGAACTTTTCGCACGAGGTTCAAACGGATAGAACGCCGTCGTGTCCTGTACTTTAACTCCAGCCGTCGTCACGGTCATCATCGCCGCGGTGGCAAATCGTTTGCTCGTAAAGCCCGCGTTCTGTCGTCGTTGGGAAAGTCGCTGTGACATTATGATTTTATAGCGCGACGTTGTTGTCGTCGCGATTGTAAAAATCAATATCTCGATCGTGCATGCATTCGAAGACGACTGCATTGCGTAGAGAGTTTGTTCAGAATTAATACACACACACACACATTCACATTCAATGTATATATCTATAAAAACTTAGAAATCATAAAGCATAAATACAAATCATGATGTTTTAAACGATTCTCATATCGACAATGTCATTTATTTATCTTCGCGATATGGTGCAGATCGAAGTTACATGTGAAAGTCCAATATTTTTATGTATCCATATAAAAGTGTATTTCAGATACTTTGTTTTTTATGAAGTCGTAATACCGAATCTCACCATTTACAACACAGCGCGAGCTAAAATTACATGCAACATCGCTGTCTGCCGTCACCGTTATATTTTATGATACGTATCCTGCGGACTGCATAATGACAGTAATACTTTTACCAGCCGGAATCGACTTTAGAATGGAGTTTGAATCCAAAAAGAGAACGGTAATACGTAATAGCCTTAATCGTATCACGGAGATATAATCTTAATACATCAGGAATACGTTGTATAACGCTATGTATATTTAGATAGTCATTATGTATATCCTATAGTATTCTATCATTCAAAAGTAACAATAAGTTGCGTAAAATACTATTGAACCATTCATTATATAATGGTGACATATTTTTAATGAAAGTTACATTTTCTTTATCGTTTTATTATAATTATCCTTTTTAAATTTATTTAGATTTTAGAAAATGTCGCAAAGAAATTAAAATTGTCACACTGTTTAAGTAATAGTTTTTAATAGCTTTTTTTTTCAAAATAATAGTATGTGTTTTGAATGAAAAATTATATTTATACAGAAGTTGAATTAATACAAAAGGATTATATTTTATAACGTTATTTATTATGACATAAGACATAGGCAAGAGATTTTGCTTAAGCGAGCTATGATAATATACGCTCAGCGAGCAAACCAACCGCAACTTGGTGCAGCTATGCGATCTCGTAAATCATCTTGAAAATGATTGCTCGATTATGTCTACGGATCGATTCTCTCATATGTTGCAATGGGTAGCTCGCAAATCGTCGATCGATCGAGTGTCTGTTTTTCAACTATATCAGGTTTGTTCAGGTCAACTATAATAGTTTTCTTAGTAGGAAGTATTTATTCAACATTATCGATATTATTGACACTACACTACACTGAAAGAAAAGTCTTGTCTGTTGCAGCAAATTAGATGGTAAAATATGGAATAGCATTTTTAATTGGCTGCAGCAGCCAATTTTTGGTTGTGTTAGCTTATTCACAATGTCAGTATAGGATTTCGATAGGCTAAAATTGACTACAGTAATCAATTAAAAATGCTGTTCCATATTCAACCAATCTTTTTTTCAGTGTAGTGTATTAATAAGAAGTATTAATAAGAAGTTTAAAAAAATTTTTGACTTCAATTGACGTAATATCGTGCTAATTATAATCTTATAATCTTATAATAGTAAATTTTAATATTATAATAATTAGATAGTTCATAAAGACGTTGTCATCAATGTTTAAATTAATGAATACAGAATCTCCATTTGGATTATTTGTCTGAAAGTTTTCTAATCGCTTATAGATAAAATTACACTGCAAAAATTAAGGGATAATGAGATTTAGATCTGAGAAGGTAGATCTTCTGATTAGGAAAGGGTTTAATTCGCTCAGTCGTGATACCGGTCTTTGTTTGCCAATACTTCAAGGTTTTCCGCCAGGCGCCGCGATGGCGACGTAGATTGGAGCGATGAGGTCAGCTTCAATATGAAGAGCACGTTATTGCTGAGACGTCCCGCCAAATGTCTTCATGGCTAAGAATCCCGATGAATTCTCAGCGGTATAATAACTAAATTATAATAAACTATAATAGATTGGCCGGTTCCCCCCGTCCCCGAGAGAATATTCTTCAAACTCTGATTGACCTTCTAGGCCCATCTAGGGCACCAAGTTCGAACGGGTTACGCCGATTATTTCTACGCTTCAAGGGCAGAGACTGCGGGTCTATGGTACTCTGCGCTTTCCTCGAGCGCGGTAACGGTAATGGTAAGTGCCAGGATTTACGAGCGCCAATTCGCCTCGATAACAGCGCGGCGATGGGTTTCCTGGAAATCACGCGAGTGCAAACCATCGGGGTACATATTGCGTCCTCCGTTCGGGAGACGAGAGGCCAGTTTCGCATTTCGCGTCAAACGACGATCGACAATCCATCCCGATTGAGAGACGAATGTTAATTACCCGTAAAACGCTGCTGCGCGTCGCCTCTTAGCGGCGAATTGCCTTTTAGCCGTATAATTACAGTTGGCAAGTAGATGCAAGTGTTGCCGGTTGCAAGTGTAATGCCCGTAAGTAGATAATTGCACAGTATGTAAAGGCGTAAATTTTTTCGCGAGAATAAAAGCGTCGAGAGGTTGTCGGTTGCCTTTGAATTGTAGGGAACTACTAATGGATATTACTCTCACCATGCCGATTAGCGCGATCGTCAGAGTGCAATGTGCGTTCGAACTTCGCAGCATTTCTTTCTTTTTCTTACTTCTTTTTTCGTCGGTTACGTTTCGCCGCGTACAACCGGTTACAATACTAATTCCCAGTTTGCATCGGAAGAGGGCTAAGTCTAAGCGCTAACATGTTAGCGACTCTATCGTGCCACACGGTCCCGAAGAAGATTTCAGATTACCCGTTGAGGTGAATATACGGTACTCGCTTTTAAAAAGTATAGTGACCTAGTAACACGTGGGAACGCTTAGGCGAAGCGACGCGAGCCAGGCTCGTTCTTGGATGCATCTGATGTTTCTTTGTGTGGCAGACTTTACCGTGACAGAATGTAGCAATGATTTCCAGGATTTCACTGCCGTTACATCAGTTACATGGTCTTCATAGTACAACCGGGGATAGAGTATTCATATATACTCCTTTGTTTGCCTAATTAATGCACAGTTAACTCAATATTATTTCGAAATAGATGTTGCATAAATATTATGTGGCAATATCATTGTTATATACTTAAGTACGTTCGTACGTTGTTATATACTTGTACGTGTCGTAATGACAAAAATTAAAAATATATATAAGTAATTTTCTTAAATTAACAACAAGGTAATTACGTATTGACTTGCTTATTGTATAAAGAAATAGATAGATTTTCTTATACATAATTATATTATCAGAATAGATATGAAATTTAAAATATAAGTAACAATTATAACTCATAAATAACTTTGACGGAGCAAAACATAATCTTACATTTTCTTCTTGATGAAAATACTTCAATTGTTTCATTATGAGACCGGTCGTATTTTTATAAAAAAAAAAGTGAAATCTCTTCATTAAATTTTTCTTATCTTGTCATAGTCATGATGTAAGAAGAGGTCTGTTTTCTATGGCTGAATCAGTGTACACTTTTGAAACTTAAAGTGAAACAGATATATATATATATTTGATATTTGTCGAAAGCGAGAAAGAGAATTCTAGTGCAAACTAATAATAGGAACAGAAAATAGATGAAAGATCAATGTTATCTGATCTTCTTACATCATGATCATATAGTTCTATAATTCTATAAATAACAATGTTATTTATATTTTAAATTTTACCTATCTATTTTAGTAATATAATTATATAATAAAACAATCTCAATTTTACCTTTTGCTCTAAGATACTTTTATATCATATATGTTCTTATTACAACATATATCATAAAGTCATGTTGCAATTGTATAATAGAATTAAATGTTTAATACAAAAGCTAAATGCGAATCGAAGAGGGACGTAAAGCAATTTCTTGCATAAAATTTTATAAAATTTAATACTTTGACAAAACGCGAGTACCGTTCGACACGACGAATCGCTCTACGAAATCCATGTGTTCACTCGTTAGAGAGCGATCGCTTGTTCTATCAGCTGGACAGAATCCCATGAAATTAACGGCAGACTAATTAACGGGAAAAGTTTTCTTCTTGACTTTTGTAGCGATGCTACAAAAAGCGGAGCATCGGAACGCAGAGGGCGACGCGAATACATTATTAACCGGTAAATATACGCGTACATACACGCATAGTTGCTCCATTATGAGAGAGCTAATTTACTTGCTTCCACTATTCACTTATCTCTTGCGCTACACAACCCGGCATTCCAGAACCGTGGAAACATCTGACTGGACGCAGTTGTTTATGGCAATTACGAGTCATGTAGCTGCGGATTCCTATCCTCGCTAACATCGATGTACTCGTAGATTTCTCGCGACTCTTAGCGATCTTCATTAGAACACGGAGATTTGATGATAAAACGGCAAACACTATGAAGAATTTACCACGTTTACTGTGACTTATGCGAGCGCAGAGCAAATTACTGCCGGATACATTACAAGTGTAATAATATTATAGAATATAGATAATTGAGAGTAACTGTACAGTTCTAATGCGACAAGTTTAATAATGAATTTGGTCGTACAGTAAACAAAAAATGTATTATATAAAATATAGGAACTACATTCAAGAACTGTATTGTGACACATTAAAGTCTAATGGCTAAAACAACTAAGAAGCATTGCAGGCAACAAAAATAAGAAATAACAAATTTTAACCTATGAGAAAACGTGTACCAGAACACATGATTCTGATTGAAATCTGTTATTTCCTATTTCTATTGCCAGCGTTTTCCAATTATATCTCAGATTTAAGAATTACATAAAAAAAATTACAGAATTACAGAAAAAATTGCATGCTGCATAATTACAAGAAATGTATCAAGCAAAAATATCAAATGTTAGAAATATTACAATCATCAAATATTTTACAATCATCAATAAGATAATGAACGAAATCTGAAAAAATTCAAGGTAAAGGTCTCTTTTATTGTCGATAGTACTTGAACTACTTTCTATTTGAATGTGCAAGAATTATATCACTTCCATGTGGAATATCAATGTAGGTATCGTTAAGAGCCGAGTTTGGATGATTATTCAAAGGTCGGAATATGCTGGATGTGTTCGTATCTTTTCTCGGGACTTGATAAGATGCTCAGCCTTCGAACGTCGCGTCGCTCCGAATGAGCTCGAAGAGCAATGAACGTCGCGTGCTGCGAGTATTCAAACATGCGAAGCGTGCTTTAATCGATCGAACATTACGATCGTGCTCGATCAATCGTTCGGTGATTCTGGCGAAGGTGATCGACGCAAGTCGATCCTAGTCATCTCTATGCTTTACCGCCACCGCCATCGCGACAGGTATAAGTACGACGTTCATGTTTCGCGTAAGAAACCCGCATTTCCGGCTTCTTTACGGTTTCTCTGACCTCTCGGAAAGAGGAGCTCTCACATGTATACGACCCTGGCGCTTCGCGTCGATTTACCGCGACGTTCCACATTCTCTGCTTCCGCGTGTGAGACCAATGGTAATGTCACTTGCGGGCTCTGAGGAATTTGCTAACTGTCTTCGCGGCTTCTCTCTGTTTCTACACGATGCTGAGGAATGGAAAAGTGAAAAAAACGTAGAAACAACATGTTTTATCACACGTATACAAGATGATAGATTTTTTGCTTTTTGTGACAAAAATTAATTTTGTAAATTAAAATGTCTGTGCGTTTTTATAATACATGATGTTAAAATGTGCGAATTAAAATATTTTTTAAAATTATAATATTTTTTAAGTATTTATTATAACTGATTTTTTTTACTTATTTGCAGATTTTGACCTATATTTAGTTGTATTCATATATTGTAATATTACATAAAAATTATGCTCATTTAATTTAGTTTTACATAATTTAGAATTATACATTTATATTTATGTTTTATTATGTTTTATTGTCCATAATGATATTTATTGTGTATGATGAGCGTTTCAAATATTTTTTTATTGATGAAGCAAACTCTGTTAATTCTAAAACTGATTATAAAATCAAGATTAGTAAGCGAGATTAACTATAGTTTCTCTTTGTTTTCTTACCGTGAGATTTGGCACGGTATACGGTATTGTCATCTATTATCCATGTTGCAAGCATGTATAGTCTAGTTCTTCTGAAATTATTCTGAGAATCTCATGATATCATTAACGATACCTGTCTTAAAAATATACGAGCCGTAAAATTGGTATCACTAGGTAGCAAAAGATAATTCTCATTGCTCTTCCCTAAAAGCGTAAAAGTTGACTTAATATGAGGTACCAGTACAATAAATTGCTGATAAAGTCTGATCCGATTTGTTTTAATATTTCAACATCATCACCGCGTGTCAGTTCCTTTTGTGCTTCAAAGAAAGAAAGAACAGTGTACACTTAACATTTGAATGCGTTCATGGAACCGGCCTTGAGGCTCATTCACCGCCCGCACGACCTTATAATCTACATTCTCTTTTGACGACGAAGGTAAAATGTAAACATCTTCCTATTCTTTAGTTGCATACAAAACACAAGTCGTGCGGAAGAAAGCGGGATGAAAGAAAGTAAGCAGACCGTATGGCGAATTTCATTTTCACTTTCTTTCAGATAATAACACAGGAAGCTGATTTCTCACTTCCATAGTAATGTTTCCAGTTACAACACGAAATCGTTCTAAACGTTTATTCTTTTTTGTCCCTCTTTAAAGATAAATAAATCTTTCTTTATATAAATCATTACCTCATTATCTCTAAAAAGGATTCAATATAAATTTGTGTCTTTTTGTTACGGAAATTGATAAGTCATTTTTTATTTTACGATTATTCCATATACTTAATTGCTCAAGTATCTATTTATAAGGTAATGAAGATAATCTTTATTATTAGTGTAGCATAGAGGCTTATGTTACTGCATGTCTCTTTCAATTATTTCCTGAAGTTCCATGAATACAGTTGACTTAGGAAATAGTCGAGCCATCTGTTCTATGTCATTGGTTAACTATGGTCATTTTGAAGAGTTTTAGAAGATAATCAAAAGAGATGTAATTTATAATATCGAGTGTGGATTTATGAAGCATGCTTGCATTTTAATGGTCCATTTGGTCCAATGGTGATATTAAATGCGATTATAATTGTAGTCACACAGCATAATCATATTAGTCTTTGGAATTGTTACGTTATTAATATTCTAACTTTCATAATGTCGTGATATATTCGATTTTATGATATAAGTTAAAGTCATTATTGGCGATGACTCCTCAATTACCAATATACATTTTATTAATTCTATTATAAAATTAAACACCAATTTACGTAGATTTCATATATAAATAATACATTGCGCTCTCTTACATTGAAATCTCCTAGGATTTCATGGAATATTCCCGGGAATATAGTAATCGTTCCATTCATTGAAGTCTCCGCGAGGTTTCGAGAGACTTCGATGATCGCAATGTAGCGTTCTCGTATAAAATATCATAAATATTACCCAACATCGCATCTATTAGTAAATGTGTATAATTATTAATAAATATGAGGTAATTGTATCTACAATATAATTATAATTATTATATTTTAATTTAATTATCTTTAAAATTTTTTCATTATTACTTCTCTTTCTTAGAGAAATCATTTTGAACTCTCAATGAGTTTCTTCCACAATTTTTTTCGCGAGCAAAGCATTGAAAATCGCGTCGGCTTCTATTTAAATTTTTCACGCTATTCAAAGATATTGTGATGCCATTATTCGTAGTCTCTTCGTATGATACGACGTTTCCGTTGGTAACCTCCTATCTTTAACATTTTACTAGTCAGTATATTTTCTTGTCAATTTAATTACGATGTAGTTTACAAGTTAGAGATC
>Ga0157364_1008623_pt1 | contig 10565 bp, 12 predicted proteins | sample AttsexASBM2_FD_111476 | JGI IMG/M metagenome (GOLD analysis project Ga0157364, IMG submission 111476) | Fungus gardens microbial communities from leaf cutter ant in Ribeirão Preto, State of São Paulo, Brazil - Atta sexdens ASBM2 | ecosystem: Host-associated > Fungi > Mycelium > Unclassified ... | reverse complement strand
TGCAATCTAGTGGAACAGATGCTGAGCTAACAGAAAAGGTAAAATTAAATTAGTTTACTATATTAGTATAACTGTTTTTTGTTTGTGTGGAGTTTGATGTCAATAAAGAATTGGGTTCTCTTACACACTGTTGTGGCAACCACTTATCACAATGACAAATGACCACACAAGGCAGTAAATCTCTTAAGATGGGATATCAAGTGGGGAATTCACAAGAGAACTCGACAAGGAGCCTCTTCTTAATTAGTGTCTTATTTATACAAAAACTCATGGTCCATGCTACCAATAATTAACCCTACCTCATGTCCTACTCAAGGCCACCATGTGTACTCCATGTGCCCTGACGTCATCTTCCAGACCCTTCCATCATGTTCTAGGCTTGTGATGTCACATGATGTGACCTGTCATGTGACTTCATTGTCACATGCCTCTTCATCGTTCTTCAAGAAAAAGAAAAAGCAAAAGAAAAGTAAAATTGAAAAATAAAAGAAAAGAAAATAAAAATTGTTAATGTCCAAAGCGTTCCATAACAGTAGCCCCCTCTTAGGGTTCCACTTCCAGAGGAACTTCTTTCTTGTCCCCTCAGATTTCCTTACTCCTCTGCTCATTCCTCTCATTCCATTCTAAACTCTTTTCTAACTTCTTCCTATATTCCTTTTCTCCCTCCTTCCTATCGTTCTTCCACCTATTCCAATTCTTCTCCAATTTTTTCAGATATTCTTCATCAAAATTTTTATCATCCCACCCATATAACAACTTCACTGTATATCTCTCTGGTAATTCTCCTCTTCTGAATTCCTCTGCCTCTGGATTTAATTTCATCTCCTTTTCTTTCTTCACTCTTATTCTTTGTATTTCTTCCTCAAATCTCCCCTTCTCGAATTCTTCTATCTTCTCTCTTACGTTCTTCAAATTTTCCAATTCTTCCCACATATTTCCTTCTGCTGTATACCCTTTCCATTTTACTAGATACTTCATCTTTCCTCTTCTCTCTTGCCTATCTAAAATTTCCTCTACCTCATATTCCTTCTCACCAGCTACCTCTACAGGAGGTGGTGATATCTTCTTCTGCCCCTCTACCTGTTCTTTGTACTTCACTATCCTCCTCACATTTACCACTGGATGTATTCTCAATACTGCTGGTAACTCTAATTCTACCGCATTTTCTGACACAATTTTCTTGACCACATATGGTCCAATAAACTTCTCCATCAACTTCTTTGTTGCCCTCTTTCTCAGCTCCATTGAAAAATCTTTAGTACTAATCAGTACCTTGTCATCTACTCTATATTCCTCTGCCTCTTTCCTACTCCTATCCACTTGTCTCTTCATCTCCTCTTGCGATTTCACCAATGCTGCTCTAGCCTCTTCATGTCTTTCTTTCATCTCTCTCACAAATTTCTCTGCTTTCTCATTCTTCCCCTTTTTTCTGATATCAAAGCCTATCCTTGGTTCTCTCCCATAATTGACTTGAAACGGTGACGTCTTTGTTGCTGTGTGCACTTTGTTATTGAATGCAAATTCCGCCGTTGCCAACCACTCGGCCCAGTTGTTTTGCCTATGATTAATATACATTCTCAAATACTGCTCCAGCTCCTGATTTGTTCTCTCCATCTGCCCATCCGTTTCTGGATGATAAGCTGTAGACAGCTTTGTTTCTATTTCCAACATTTTATTTAACTCCCTCGTCATCCCTGCTGCAAACTGCGGTTCTCTATCTGAAATCACACTCTCTGACAACCTATGTAACTTCCACACATTATCTCTAAACAGCTTCGCTAATCCTTCTGCTGTTGTTTTTTCTGTCGTTGCTACAAAGTGGGACATTTTTGAAAACCTATTGCACACTACCAAGATCAAATCATGATCTTTTGATACTGGTAACTTCGTAATAAAATCCACCGATATATGTTGTCATGGTCTCTCTGGTACCTGATTAGGCTTTAATTTTCCCGCTGGCATCTCTACCCTATTCTTCATCCTCTGACACTGATCGCACCCCTCCACATATCTCTTTACCTCCTTCATCACTCCTGGCCACCAATAATTTCTAGTGACCAGTTCTACCATCTTCCATTGTCCTCTGTGTCCTGCTATTGGTGTATCATGATGTAGCTGAATAATCTCTACTCTTAACTTCTCATCTTTCGGCACATACACTCTCCCTTCTTTCAACACAAATCCTTCCTCTATCTGCCATTCCTCATCCCTCAACGTCTTAACTCCTGCCTTTTTCATTTCTTCTACCACCTTTATCACTTCTTCATCCTTATCTCTTGCCTCTTTAATTCTTTTCACAATTTCTTCCTCTGGCCCTTCTATTAGCCGCTCTATTGCTCTCACTTCTAACCATTCTTCCTTCAACATTACTTGATTCTCATTATCTTTTTCCACCTCCTCTGCCCAATCTACTCTCCTGCTCAAACTGTCTGCTCTCTTCATACTCTTACCAGCTACATGCTTTAAAGTAAAATCAAATCTTGACAAGTATAATAACTATCTAGCCTGTCTTCAATTCAACTTTTGAGCTTTTATGAAGTACTCCAAGTTTTTATGATCTGTCCATATTTCGAACTGACCCTTGGCTCCTTCCAAGAAGTGCCTCCATGCCTTTAAGCACCGAATTATTGCCAACATCTCCTTATTGTGAATTTCGTAATTCCTCTTGGCTTCATTCAGTGATTTAGAAATATAGGCCACTGGCCTCCACCTTTCATCTTCACACTTCATCGACAACACTCCCCCTATAGCAAAGTCTGATGCATCTACCTCTACTCTCATCTCTTTATTCAAGTCTGGTGTCATCAAGACTGGTTCTGTCATAAACCTCCTCTTTAGCTCCTCAAACGCTTTCTGCTGTTTCTCTCCCCAATCCTATTTCTTCTCTTTTCTCGTCGTCTCATGTAAAGGCTTTGCTATCATAGCAAAATCTTTTACAAACCATCTGTAGTAGTTTGCTAGCCCCAAAAACTTCTGTACGTCCTTCACGTTCCTTGGCACCGGCCACTCTATAACTCCCTGCACCTTTTCTTTTTCCATCTTTACTCCATCTTCCCCTATTATCACTCCTAAAAATCCTACCTTCCTAACCTTCCATACACATTTCTCTGGTTTCACAAATAAATCATTTTCTTCTAATCTTTTCAATACTTCTTCCACTATCTCATCATGTCCTTCTTCCATTTCTGTCGCTATCATCACATCATCAATAAATACTGCTATCTTTTCTTCCACCACTAAATCTCTAAGCACATCATTCATCATTGCCTGGAACATTGCAGGTGAGTTTGTTAACCCAAAGAACATTACCATGGGTTCAAATGACCCTTCTGGCATTGAGAATGCTGCCTTCCACTCATCTCCCTCCTTGATCCTTACATTATTGTACCCCTATCGCAAATCCATTTTTGTGAACACCTTCTTCTTTCCAATACTATCTATTAAATCCGAAATCAGTGGCAATGGGTAGTTGTTCTTGATTGTCCAACTGTTTAGATATCGATAATCTTGCACTATCCTCTTCTTCCCATCTTTCTTTGGCATAAAGAACACCGGTGACGTTTGTGGTGATTTCAATGGCCTGATATACCTCTTTCTCAACTGATCTTTCACGAATTCTTGCACTTCCTCTCTTTTTACTCTTGACAATGGATAGATTCTGCCTTTCTTTGGCACGAATCCTTCTTTGAGATCTATGGCATGATCTCAAGTCTTCTTTGTTGGCATCCTCTCTGAATCTTTTTTCTCGAATACCTTCAAATACTTATGGAACCTTCATGGAACCATCTCTTCTGTCACCCTCAGCTTTATCAAATCCTCTTCTTCATTCTCCTTTTCTTCCACTATTCTTGCTATCATTGTCCATCTTCTCTTTTTCTTTTCCTCCCTTTCTTCTTGTTTCTTCCACCCTGGTTTCGTCTGTCTTCCTGTCTTCCACTTCTTTCCACACTCATTTGGACATCTCGTCATCTTTACTTCTCTTGTCTTCTAATCTATCTCTGGATTATGGCGTCCTAGCCAGGGCATACCCAATATCACACTCTACTTCTGACCTCCTATTATATCTATTGACGTTCTCTCCTTATGTTCCTTGAAGTATATCTCTACCTCTACCGTATCCACTATAGGCTCTGCATAGTTCAGTGTACCATTTACATTTCTCACATATACTGGTCTTTCCAACTTTGTCCTCTTGAACTTATGCTTCCTTGTAAACTCCTCACTCATTACCAACCCAGTCACTCCAGTATCCAACAATGCCTCTGTCATGATTCCTTCTTCTTCTTCTTGCTTTAACCCAATCCTCACCATCACTTTTCGTAACAATTTTTCCTTTTTCTCGTTTTCTCCTACTCCCCTCTTTGCCTTCTCTTCTCTCAATATTTCTCTTCTATCTTTTACTATTTCTTTACCACTCTCCTCTCCTCTCTGCATTACTCTAACTTTTAACACCTCAAATCTATTTGAGGACACCAATGTTGATTCCTCCTTTCCTATATTCCTGTAGTGATTAGCCATATGGCCAAAACCTCCACACCTAAAGCACTTTCTCTCTTCCATTGCTCTCTGCCTATTCTCTCCTCTTCTTCTATCTCTTATCTTCTGTCATCTCCACTCTTTCTCAGCCCTTCTTTCTTCCCTTACTCTCATTTTCTCAATACTTTCCCACTCTTTGTTTATCTTTTTCTGCTCCTCTCTCTCTTCTTTTTCCTTCTCATTTTTCCTTCTACATTCTTCCACCTATCTATCTGTCTCTTCTTCTTTTTCCTGCCTCATCTCTTCCCTTCATCTTCTCTCCTGTTCTTCCTTTTTTATTCCTTTTTCTAATTCTTTTATTACTTCCATTGTTTCTTTTATTCTTTTTTCCATCTCTTTTATTATTGCGATTTGCCCCAGTTTTTCCTCCTTTTGTTCCTCATTCAGTCCTCTCAACTCTCTTTCCAAATTGAACTGACTCCAATCTATTCCTGCCATTTTCCTTCAAGGCTTTCCAAAATATATTCCCTTTAATCTATTCTCTTGTTGTTGATTGTTAACAATGGCATATTCCTTTCTTTATTATCTTGCTGTCAATCTAAACAGCGGTATTCCTCTGTAAGTGATAGTGGACACTCTTCTTGTCCCACCTACACTGTCTACCAACTACTTATCTACTGCCTTACTGATTACTGCCCTAATCAAATGTACACTATTATTCCTAAGCAGGGAATCCCTAAACTAGGTGCTCCTTAATGGACTACACCGCTGCTCTGCGTGGATGGGTCACAAGAGAATCCCACAGCACAAGCCTTTTACACGAATATAGCTATCTACCACACCCACACAAGGTGATATGACCGAGATACATGCGTGAGCAAACATGCAACTGACTGGCTAAGCTTTGCCTGCCTAGCTAGTATATCCCTTAACGCCTAGGGTCCAGCTGGTTTCTTCTTGATGTTGAGCACATGGCTTGCAGTCGAGGATGATAAAAGAATAAGAGAAGATAGGAGCCTGTGTAATGCAGAGTCCCTGGAGATGGTTGAGTTCTACTGTTGTGGCAACCACTAGACTGAACTGTCTAATGATCTCACTAACGAGTAAAGCTCAAAGTAGGCTATAATGTGAGAATTCACAAGAGAACTCGACAAGAAGTCTCTGCTAAATTAGAGTTCTATATATACAAAACATGCTTGGTTCATGCTACCAATACTTAAGCCTACCCTTATGTCTATACCTCTACCTCATGTCTGCCTCAAGGCCACTATGTGTACTTCATGTGCCCTGATGTCATCTTCCTGATCCTTCTACCACCTTCTAGGCCTATGACATCACATCATGTGATCAGTCATGTGACTTTGATGTCATGTGGCTCTTTGTTGTCCAAGAAACAAAATAAAAAGAAAAAGAAAAAGAAAACAAAATCCCTATAAAGTCAGAAAATAAAAGGAAAAGAAAATGAAATTGTTCATGTTTAAAGCATCCCATAACAAGCCTCAATCTCTAGAGACAGTGAAGTGCAAAAAGCTTCCAAGATCCAAATGGTAGCTTTTCTTTACATCTTTCTAAGTTCTTTGAGTAGATATGCTAATTGTACTTTGTTATAATACTATAGCTGGAATCTGTAGAGAGCAATAGGTAAAGTGTAACTTATGTGTAAGCATCACTTTTGTATGGAGATGAGGCCTCTAGACAAGTTACCAAGTATTTTCATACATTTTATAGTTGATAACATCTTGTTTGCATAAAAGTTAATATGCTGCCTGAACATCAATTTCCTGTTGAAGATAAAGCCAAGATAGTGCCATGTTTCTTTGGGATGTAGAATAGGACCACCTAGAGTGGTAAGGTTGAGAGGAGGGGGTTCAAAGCAACTGTATGATCTAGAAAAATAGAAGACTTCTATTTTTTTATGTTCGATGATTAGTCCAAATTGTCCAAGAAGTGAATACATAATATAGTAACTACAGAATAAATGAGAGTTTAAAACTGTTAAAGATGTGTTCTGAGAAACTATAAGTCTGTCATCTACAAAAGAGACTGGAATTTTTAGGTTTTTTATTCTTTTTTCAAAAATATCAAAAATGAGAGAAAGATATAGAGTAGACAAGATAGGTAAGAGTGCAGAGCTCTGCCCAATACCAACACCAACATTGAAATATGGAGAAAAAAAATCATTCCACTGATAAGTTGCACTTCTACCTATTAAGTAGTAACTAAAGAATGATGAAATCCTGAAGTCAAACCTTGCTTTAGCCAAGATTAACAGAAGTAGTTGATAGTTGAGGAACAGAAGGAACTGAGCAATGTCAAAAGCCAGAGTACTAATCAAAAGACTTTTAATCCAACTAGTGCAAATGATATAAGGTCAAGATTACATCCACATCTATGGTAGAACATTGTTTCAAACCACCTAATTAACATGGGTGTATGAACTCTTTCAAAATTGACTGGAATTACAGTCTATTGTTGATGAATTTTTTGATAAGCTTGCTTAGCATTGTCAAGATCGAAGAAGGTGGACTTGATTTATTTCTCTTTTCATTTTTTTTATTTTCTTTCTTTTCGATTTATTTTTCTATTTTCTATTTTTAGAACAACTAGGGTTAGGGTTGATTGGTCATGCCGTCACATCAATCACCTAATGGTGTAGTCATAGGACAGATCACAAGACTTGGGAGAATTTAGTAGAAGATTTGAGAACAAATGATGTTATACAACATGGACACTACATGTTAGCCTCATGGACTACACATGGTTGTTTAGGGTAGGGTGCACAGTAGTTAGCATGGACCATCTGTAGAACTATATAAGGTAGACTAGTTTGTAGAAGAGTTCTCTATCAAGTTTTCTTGTGTTACTCAATACAAGAGTTGTTTTATTGCTTAACTCTAAGAGCTTTAGTTCATAACAAGCATGTTAAGCAGAACTATTGGCCTGAATACTTTTGTAGAGTCATATAACATCTTATTAGGCTTCAGGATAATGATGGACAATGATGTCTTGAAATAAGATGGCCAGTAACCTAGATTGATGCAAGTGTCAGCAATATTAATAATATTTCAAAGACATGCTTCATTTTGAATGATTTTTTTGATATGTCTCCAGAACAACTTGTCTGGTTTAGAAGTCAACTCATTATTACATTTCAAAATTACACTTTTGAATTTATCTTCTGAAAATGGCTTCCACCTTGTAGTTAGTTTGCTTGGGAGTTTTTCTAGCAAATTCATGTTTATGTGACAATGTTGCACTGAGTTAAATAATAAGTGAAGTGCTTGTGATAATTCATTTAATTCAAGACACAGTTAACCTTTATATTGAATAGCTTTAATGGCTGGGAGTTTGTATTTCTTCATCCAATTTATGAGTTCCCAGAGACCTGTTTTGTTATTCAAAATTTCCTGGATTTTATGGTTGAAGAACACTTGTTTAGTCCTTCTAATAGTATTGTTAGAAACACAAAGATTGGATTTTATTTTATTTTTCTTTTCTATTTCTCTCAGTCTATTCTATTTTTAGAACTAGGGTTAGGGAGGGATGTCACAGGCCACAGTCATACTATCACATGATCATATGCCATGATGAAAAATGATAAAAGATTCTGAAAGAAATGATGTCATACTATGTATTATACATATGGTCATTTAGAGTAGGCTAAAGTAGTAGTGCACAGACTAGTAGTCTGAGGTATATAAGATAGATGATCCTGTACAGAGTTCTCTATTGAGTTCTCTTGTCAGACATGTGAAGTCTGGATGCTAGCTTCTTTATTTAATATTTCTCTTTTCATTTTAATTTTGATTTATTTCACTTTGAACTTAGGATTAGGGCTAGAGGTGGCATCATGATCATACTGTCACACATCAGTCACATCAGATGATATAGTCATAGTAACAGTCACAAGTCACAAAAAAAATGTAGAAGGTTTTGAAAGGATAATATCATAACAATGTGTCTTATATATAGTCTTTAGGGTAGGCTAGAAAAGTAGTAGCACAGACCATCATCATTTAGTATATAAGATAGACATTTCTGTACAGAGTTCTCTATTGAGTTTTCTTGTGTAACCCTATATAAGGTTTTGCTTGTTGACCAACCCTAAGGTCTTTAAGTTATAACATCTCTTGTGTTAACTCTAATACAAGGTTTTATTTATTGATCAGCTCTAAGATCTTTGAGTCATAGCAGGTATCCTTGAAAATCTTCCAATCTTCTAATCACTTTGAGATTCTATACTTTTCAAGATCCCTATAACAATCATCATTCCATCATGCCTTTAAATGCTTGGTTATGTTATCAACTTTTGAATATTTAAACCATAATCTGTTTATATTATTAGAAAATATTTGTAAGGTTTGTTCAAGCATTTATTTGTTAGAAATATTTTTGGTATTGAGCTTTGCAATCAATTTAGCTAGCTTTTTAATGAACTTTTCTTCTTCATTGCTATTTTTGACCAAGATATATTTTCTAGTTTGAATATAATCTTTAATTATTATAATACTGACAGTAAGGGGAGTATGATCCAATGAAAGTCTCCAGTCTGGATGAATTATATGATTGTCAAATTCCAATAAGTCTTGCTTGAGGAATATGAGGTTGATAGCCAAATTTGAATTATTCCAATTGTCTAAATACCTAGTAGGAACTGGGTTAGTAGGTCTCCATAAACAAAGGTTTATAGAGTCTGCAATATTAGTAAGGAGGTTACTATATGTGGAATGATATAGAAAGTTAGGATCACAAATACTATTTCTAATATTGAAATCTCCTATCATAATTAATATATTGTTGATGGTTGCTTCAGTATTCTTTAGATACTTTAAAGCTGTTTGTGATGAATCAGAGTAGACATTAATTACATAAAAGATAGAACCATAATTGAAAAAGGAAATACATGATATATTCCTGTGATTAAAAATGTCATTTTTCAAAGAAAAGCAAAATTGTAAAAGTCTTATGTTTATATATGAGACTACTCTAGGTGGGTCCTGATTACCCACAGTATTCCTAAAAAAAGTTGTCCAATTTGAATAGTTAAGAACTTCTACCAGATCTTCTCCTTTTTTGCTTATTGACCAATGAGCTTGTCTTCTGTTCAAATTTTGTGCTTTCATGAAATATTCTAAGTTCTTGTGGTCTGTTCAAACTTCAAACTTAAATTTTATGCCCTTGAATAGATATCTCTAGTTTTCTAGCCCCCTTATTACTGCTAACATCTTATTATGAATCTTATAGTTCTGCTCTATCTCATTGAGAGATTTTGAGGGGTAAGCTACTGGTCTCCATTATCCATCTTTACATTCAATAGATAAAACCTCTTCTGTTATATAATCTGATGTATCAACTTCTATTCTCATTTTTTTGTCTAAGTCTGGTGCTGCTAATACCAGTTCTTTTCTAAATCTTCCCTTTAACTTTTTGAACACCTCTTGTTTCTACATCCAATCCCATTTCTGGTCTTTCTTTACTAGATTATGTAGTAGTTTGGTTATCACTGTGAAATTTTTAATAAACTACTAATAGTAATTAGCTAGTCTTGTCAGAGCTGAAAGCAATGAACTTTACTTATTTTCATTTTCTCTCTTATTTCTTATTTTCTTCTATTTTCTATTTTCTATTTTGAAACTTAGGATTAGGGTTATGCATGATATTATGGTCATGATGTCATGCATCAGTCACAGTCACATGATCATGTGTTACAAGGGAAGAGCATAGAAGATCCTGGAAGGATGATATTATACAACATATTTAATACATGTTGACTTTAAGGAAAATATATGGTTACTTAGGGTAGGCTAAAATAGTAGGGCATAGACCATGGGATTTTAGTATATAAGGTAGATAATTTTGTACCAAGTTTTCTATTGAATTCTTTTGTGCAAACCCTATACAAGATTTCTTTTCTTGACCCATTCTAAGGTCTTGAGATTGTAACAAGTCTGTTACAGACTTCATTCAGCTTGTATCTCCACAACCAGTAGACCAATTTTCACAAGCCAAGTTGTGCTGGAAAGCCCCAAATAATGGCTATCTGCACATATGTGGGATGTACAAAAGCAACAACAAACAACCAAGATATC
>Ga0157364_1008622_pt1 | contig 10565 bp, 4 predicted proteins | sample AttsexASBM2_FD_111476 | JGI IMG/M metagenome (GOLD analysis project Ga0157364, IMG submission 111476) | Fungus gardens microbial communities from leaf cutter ant in Ribeirão Preto, State of São Paulo, Brazil - Atta sexdens ASBM2 | ecosystem: Host-associated > Fungi > Mycelium > Unclassified ... | reverse complement strand
TAATCCGTTGTTCGTGGTGGTTGTGGTTAGTAGCTTTTGTGGGGGTTGGTGTGTGTGTGTGGGGGGGGGTTTGGGGGGGGGGGGGGGTTTGTCTGACATGATCGAATGTATTTGATGAATTGTGATTTTGGTGGAATGATTGAAATCATTGATTGATAATTATTGAGTTTGTTAAAAATGTTTTTAACTGTCTTTGTATAGTTTCAATTCTGTGTACCATGGTATATATGATTAAATGTAATGCTACTTCTTCATCATCTGATGCTGTTTTCCGCTTAATCATCATATCATCATATAAATACCATTGAGTGTCATATACGAATGCTGTATAATGCCTGTTATTTTTGTCGCTGGCATATTGATGATATGATACTACACCAGCTAGAATGTAATTGTTATCATTCATGTTCAATTTTTTGGGTCCAAGTGCCGTACTCTTTTTCTCGATACTAATGGAAGCAACATATTGTCCATTCGTAAAGACACTGCAATCTATGAGTAAATGCGATTGAAAGATAAATTTTTCGAGAACATTTTCATGACACTTCTTGCATGTTGAGGCTTTATCGTAATTAGTGTCCAGTATAGCGTTTTCGCAATGCCGAAAGATCGTTTTGTAAAAGTATGTTAATATTAATACTTATTATTGGAATTTTTCGCAAATGTTCTGATAACACTTCTAGCATCCTACGAGTTCTAACGAAAGTTATTAACGTTCGAAGCGCTAGGACCAACGGTTTAAGAAATATCGCGATTTTTCGTTCGTCGAATCGAAAATTTTTAACACCCGAGGGGTGAAAATTTTTTTAAAGTTCTGGCAATTCTGTCGACAGTTCTGGATAGCACCCCGCGAGTTCTAACGAAAGTTATTATTTAAGGCGCTAGGTTTAATGGTTTAGAAGATATCGCGATTTTCGTTCTTTGTTTTGTGAAGATAGCACCTCAAATTTTTTAATTTTTTTTTAATATTAATTCGCCGGAACTATTCTTAATTTTGGGCAGGAACTCCAGAATTCTTCGGGGTGCATTCGGAACTTCGACCAAAATTTCATTTTTTGAAAAATGAGGTGCCAACTTCACAGAGGTAAATAAAGGACAAAAAAATGTACATAAAGCATTTTTATTAACTCATATATAATGTTATATTTTAAATAAGTTTTATACTACTTTAACTCTCTTTGATCCAACGGGGAATTTAAAGACCCCCAGTGAATTTTTAGTTTTGAATTATTCTCAAAATTGGACACATATAAAAAAAATGAAACATTTTAGATATTATCATAAAATCATATTCTTGAATGTTGAAAGAGCGTACTCCTCCAGAAATTTTTGAGATATTTTCAAAGCTCAAATCTCTTTGAAAAACACTCAGATAGTGAATTCGTTGGATCAAGAAAGCAATAAAAAAAATTCAGAATAAAACCAAAGAGAGTTAATATTATATCTCAAACAAGTTTTCGCAGAAAATACCATATAATGTCATAAATTTTAAAATAAACATAGTAATTTATTAAATTATTTTTTTGTTTTATACATCTTTTTTATACATCTTATGTGGATTAAAACTTACAGTAGCAAGTTCTGATAATAGAAAAAATATTTTTTTGTTTTGATTTAAAATAATATAGCGAATTTTTCCAAACGATTATAGATATTTGTACATATATTATTTATTTTATATCGTATATCATTTATTATCAGTCGAGGATACTGTATTTCAGTCATCAGCATCACACATTATTTCTGGATATAAAACATTTTTTATATCAATATATTCTGATATTTTAATAAATTTGGTTAGTTGTATCACGTTGTAAACGATTTAAAAACTCTTCTACGCAAACAAATCTATGATAAAGTTTTAATTGATTTTAATGTTTGAGAAAAAACGTATATGAAGGATTTGTTCGTGAAGAAACTTTAGCATGTTTTAATTATCGATGTTTTGTCTCAAAGCGAATAAATGATATTAGTGATATTTCTTCATAACTCTTACATAATGTAGTACAATATGAGGTTTTGGTTTGAATAGAATGTTAAATACTTTTTTATGCAAAGATAAATATTTGGATGCAATGAAATAATGACACATGAAATAAATCAATATGTTCAAAAGTGAGAAAATGTGAACACGAGATTACTATCTTCTTAAGAAGCAATTCCCAACTTAAGTTTTTTTTTCTGGTATAAAAAATTGCTAATCATTAAAGACAAATTGTTAATCAAATAATACATTTCAGAAGCTGTTATAATAATTTTTTTGGCTTTAATTGATTCACTAATGAATGAGAACTAAATGATGGTTTATTCTCATGAAATGAACTCATACAATTTGACAGTCTTTCATTGAAAACATCCAAAGTAAAAAACTTTTCTATATAAATAAAATTATTTAATATTTTAGCAAAGTCATATCGGCAAATGCCCTCCAATAAATTCTACAGATAAATTTTCCAATGAAAATTAGGAATCTCATTGAAAATACATTTTTCCTTTATTCCAAACGCAGAGTTTATGACACAATTAAAATAATCATTAAAATAATCATTTTGTGTTCTAATGTATTCCTTTTCTTCATTAAATTTTGTGTATTCCTTTTAGTGGCTGTACAAACTCGACAATAATATTAAGTTTTAAATCCTGTAAAAAATCCAAGAATTGTGTTCAGACATAAATTATCCCCAACAATAAATATTAAGCGAAATAATATTTTTTGCTTGTTACTAATATTTATAGTTATTTCATTAATACTGAGATCAATTATTTGATCAACAATATGTGATAAGATTTTATTATCTAATTTTTTGTGATCTTGACAATTATAAAGTTGCTTAAGAAAAATATTATCTAGATTGCTACTATATTGAGGGAATAGACTTAATAAACTCAAATAAACGGCATCTAATTTTTATTAATAGACTTGCGCGATCTTAACAGATTATTGATTTCTAAATCATCAAAAAATAAGATTATTGGTAGAATAAATCCATTCTTTTTTAACTCTTTAAAATTCCACATTTCGCCATGGTAAATTGAAGTTAGCAACGTAGTATTATTTTTGCATTCATTAATATATTCCAATACTAGTAAAAACATTAGGCACTTCCAAATACTTTTTTCCAAAAACCTTTTTTATAAAAATTAAAGCAATTTTTTTTAGTGCACATCCAATTGCTTTTTTAATTTTTTCCTTTTTAGAATTAAAAAAGAATGAATTATTGTTGACGATTTTATTGAACAACTAATATTATATATTTATTAAATAATTGAAAGTGTAATGCTCAGTTTTTAAATCTTTTTAAGCTGCTTTTCATTATATTTAAATAATAACACATATTGTCTGTATTATTTCTATCGCCATATTTTTCTAATATTTCAAAGCTTTCAGATAAATTCGTATAAAGCATTTCATTAATAATTTTATGGGCGTTTTTCTTATTCAAATTTCTGAAAGAATATAATCTCTATAATTAACGTCATATTTATTATGTTAGAATTAAAATTTTGTTGTGAATTAAAAAGAAAAGTTATAATGTTTTTTAATTAATATAAGTTCTAATCTTGCAGCATGGTTAATTAGATTCCAGGATTGGCAAGAAAAGTCAATAAATGGAAAAAACCAAGATAAATTTCGGATTTTATCGATCCGGAGTTTATTCATTGGAATAATAAACTGGTAAAAATTATAAAATTGACTAATATACTATCATGTTTATATATTTTATATATAATATAATAAATATATTATACTTATTTTATTTTGTTGTACGTGCGGGTAAGTTTCAGAAATAATTGCACGGACTATATCCACTTGTGAATAAAATCTGATCCAGACAAAACAAACGTAAACAAACACAAATATAGAAAAATGAAAACTGGAAAACTTGTTTCTCTAAGTACAAATAATATCGATAATATTAGCGTTCATTAAAATATTCGCTCATTACATAAAATATATGCATTGTACTACAAAAAGACAGTATTAACGTTCATTAAAATATTTGTATATTACATAAAATATATATCGCATTATAAAAAAAAAAAAATCTTATCAATTGAGATCTGGCTCTTTTTTAACATTTAACATCTTATAACAAAAAACTAATTTATTTGCTGCATCGATTCCTAATCTATTCCGAATCTATTCCGAATTTTATTTTGAATAAAATTTAAATTTAAACACTTAAAACACTCTTTCAATTGTTGCTGAACTGGTTGGACAGGTATGTAAGTGAATGACAAAATTAATGAAATCTTCAAAGAAATTACTATTTTTATGTAATGCTTTCCACGTTCTAACATTCATATTTCTAACTTTCTCGGAAAAGAACGATTTTGGAAATGGTCAGTCTCTGAAACGATATAATTAACGGTACAAATTCAGACGAAATTTCTGCTGCATAATTTCGTGCAGTTTCTTTTTATTTTTCGGACAGTCTTGTATTGCCATATTGCGGATGCAGTAGATAAGCTAGCATATATGCAGATGTAAACAGCTTCAGAAAACCTCTTTTCTAAAATATTTTTATATGGTTTCAATTCTTCATTATTTATCAATGTTATCCATAATTTAACAGCATCCGCCAAATTGCAATCTTCAGCTTGACATTAAAATTAAATAAATTATAAAAATTAAAATAAAAATTTATTATTAGAATGGCAATATTTCGTACACAAACATTGCACTTCATCAAACTTGATATTGCATCAAGCTGCTTCTCGCCTGATGAAATAAACAGTAATATTCACGAAACATTTTAATAAATTTAGATACAAAGCTAATCCGTGAAATGGATAGTTTCTGTATAGAAAAAACTCGTAGAAGCTTTAAAAGTTTTAATTAAAGTAAAATATTAAAGAAATAGATTCTATTTATTATTTATAGTTTATTTTTAATAAATATATATAAATATATTTATTATTTCAAAATAATTTCGTATCAAAATAGTAATAATATTTAAAGACAATTAATAACTATATATAAACTTATTCGAAGCACAATATGTGTATTGAAGTAAAAACAGATAATTCTATTTCTTTTCAATAAATATAATATTTTTTCTTTCTTACTTTGTCAAGCACGTATTAATTTTGCTGTATTAATTGACTATGCAAAGATTTTGCTTCTTTAGAAATTATAATTATATATTATTAATAATGCGAACAATTTTATCTATTTTTTTTCGTGCTCATCAGCAATATTTGGAGATAAAATTAATCGTCGATCACGAATAAACATTTTAATTGACAATTCCATCTTGTTTCATCAGGCAACTGAGATTTATATGACCCTTTACAATTCTTTAACCATGCTCCTAGACAATGATGATTTCTAAAGTATTTCTGAACTTCTAAAATATTTGTTGTTAAATCTCTAATTTTTAGTTTTTTATTTTGAAAATTTCTTCACCAACTAAATTCAAATAGTGTAAGGCAACTATATGAGATAAACTTCTCATCACTATATAATTCTGATAATCTTTTCTTCATCAGGATCATTTTCTTTTCGTTGTCAGAAACAAAACTCTGCACTTTACATTGGAATTTTGTAGCGGCTTCTTCAATAGTTGCCTTTGCAATGTTCAAACAATAATCTGCAGATTTTATATTAGATCCAGAATTAATTACCAATAAGAAATAAAACGATTAGCAATAGACAACATTAGCAATAACTGGAGTGTTATGTATATCACTCCAGCCATCTTGCATTAACGTGACTGTCTTTCCTTTCAATTCAGTTTGAGCTTCATCTTGAATTTTATTCAATAAATCTCCAAACTGTTTTCTGTTTGGAGGATCGTAGCCCGGTCATAAAACTTGGATAAAATATTTATGTTCAGAAACTCTAAAAGGTATATTGCAAGCATACAAAAATTTCACCATTGCTTTGTCCATCTCTTCTCTCTGTATAGCTGTAGTTTTAATTACATAATTTGACATCGATGGTTGCTTTAAAATATAAGAACATAAAGGGGTCAATGCATTTTCTTTTTGATTTATTCAAATTAATCTTCTCTGATTTTTACTTGAATTATCATTCTTTTCAAATTTACTACACTTTTGAAGATGTTGTTTCAGTCGTGGAGTTTTTCCACTAATTAATGTTTCACAAGCACAATACATTTCTGCTTAATAATGTTGTCAACTATACAAGATTCAAAGCAAGCCCATACAGGAACCTTATGTCTTCCTCCTGTATTTTTTAAATTACTCATGTTAACTGATACTAGGACGTAGACGTTATGCACAATCGTGTCATGCTCGTGTCATTCTCGTGTCATGTGCGGAGAACTACAGCGTACGAGTTTGCGTGCGCATATATATGATCAATTTTTGCGCGCAGTCGGTTAAACAAAATGCGTATATGCAGCGCATGGTGGAAGGATTTCATGGTGTGCTCAGTTTGATCAAATCACGCCTACTTTTGCTCCGCGTCGTCTTTAAGTATACAGTATACCAACTGTAAAACGCAAAATGGGGCAGTATTCATAGTCTATTTTTATTTTAAAACCATCTTAAATATAATGTCTTAAGATGTTAATACAGTCCTCGGATTGACTTACAATATCTTAAAATTGACTTAAATGTAAAAATCGACTATGAATACCGATCGCGTCATAAAGTTTCCTCGTGCAAGAAAAGATTCAGTATTCGGTATTCGCGAAACAGATCGGTATTCATAGTCGATTATATAATAAATTCTTTGCTGAAAACATATTAGGACTTGTGCAAAGAATGTTCATAAAAATACTAAAATGAAAGAAAAAAACTTGTAATTGATAAGAAAATACATTTTAAAATAAAAAATATATTTGTTCTAAGTAAATATTTATTATCGTTTTTGTCAAATTTATTAACTTTAATTAAGTATATGTTTCTTAAAATATAATAAATTGTTTTTTAAAAAATATTTATTTCTTATAAGTAACCAATTTACTATCTTTGCAACTTCGGAAAATTAAATTTAAAACAAAAAAGATAAATATAATAGGCTAATGAGAATCAGCAACGATAAACAGCGCAATTATTTAGTGAATCAATATTCAGACTAGATTGATGTCTTCTTTATTTTGATTCTTTATTTCGACTCTTTGGAGTCTTCCTCAACAAGAATGATACAAGTATAATTAGCTATTAAATTTAAACAATATTTACTGAAGTGTTATTTTTAAAAGATCTGGATTCAATATTTAAAAAATTCATTTACTAAATTTCAACAAATATTATACTGTATTATATATTATAATATATAATATTATACATTAAATCCGAATTAGATTTTGTAAATAAAAAGTTATTTTCTAATTGTAATGTTTCGGTTTACTATAATTAAGAAAAGAAGTTTTATAACATAATAATTATTTATTTTAATTAAGTAAATTTAATTTTAGTAAATATGTTTACTAAAATTAAGAAAATTTTTTTCTCAGTGTAACATAGCTTTAAAATATCTTTAAGAGTTTTGTAAGAAAAGTCTTTAAAATTTCACAAAAAACACGGAAAAATATCTTAAAATTATCTAAAATATCGATTTTACCCATTTATTCAGCAATTTTTAGAAATTAATCTCGTTAACTATTGCGAAAAATGTGAAATAGTAGAGGACTTTTCGACTTGATTTTTTATTAAGAATAGCACTGTATGATTAGTGGACGTTATTTCAGTTACACCTTGTATGTGTATATATATATATAGAGAGAAATATAATATAGTATAATATAACATAATTTATATTATACTATATTATATTTCTTTCTGTATAATACGAATGTATAATAAGAATGATTATGTATTTTTTTTTTTAAATATACTTATGATACTTTAAAATGATATTGCCATATATTTTATGTCGTGTATTTCAGCGATGTTTTGTTAGTAGTTAAATAATATTGAAAAATAATATTGAGCGTTTCTTCGTTCAACTTCGCTGTATATACAAAAATTGATAGAGTAGGGGTAAAACGTCGATTTGCCTTCGCTATATGAAATCGCACTTTAAGAGAATAAGACAGTGAGCTGAAATTTACCGAAGAAGAAACAACTTAAATCGAGTATATAGTTATTAAATCGAGTATATAGTTGTTAATCTAATTTATATTACATATACTATAGATTTTTAGTATTGATTGTGAGCAGTTTATATACCCATAAAAAGTTATGTGTTACATACGTACGTACATACATACATACATTTGCATAATTTAAATACATACACTTTACAATATTTTACTTTTCTGTTAATTTTATAACAAATACTTTTTTAAACAAAATCAATTTTTAAATCTATTTTTGTGGAAGATTACATAACCATCCCTGTTTCTCTTCGTTTTGTTATGCAGTGTTTTTAAATAATATCTTAAATATAATAAATATTTTATAACTTGAGTCTAAAATCAAACAACACTTTGACGAATATAATCGTTAAGTTTAAAATTTAAATATTAATTATTAATTAAGTTATAAAAGTGTATAAAATATAAGTAAGCCATAATACCACTTTCTTTTCTAATAAAGACAATTTGAATACATACATATATATACAAAGTTAAAATATCTTGTTGCAGCTATGTGGTCTGGCCATTCTGATTATCGGCGTTTTAGTGCAAGTAGGAAAGCAAAATTATTTCGAACCTCTGGAGGACATTACGAGTAATCTTACGCTCCCGGCAATTACATTGATTGTCATCGGCAGTATTATTTTTATCATCGCTTTCCTAGGATGCTGCGGTGCGATTCGCGAGAGTCATTGTATGGTAGTCACGGTAAGCTTATAAACAAATTTTATCCTGTCATACAACTCTTGTCATAGAAGAAACTTTTCTTGGTCTTTATTTAATTATTTTAAATTGAATCCTGAACAATAATTCAAGTCTATTCAAATTTTCGAAATATCCGCGTTTGTGGAATTGAAAGTAAAAATTAATGTTGTATTTATTAAATCGAAGATGACTGATAAAGATTTAAATTTAATTGTTACATTTATGTTACATTTATGTTATTAATTTTTATGTTATTAATGTTACATTTATATATATATATTTCTATCTGATATTCAGTTTACGCATTTATTTATCTATTGCTTTAATAATAATATATTATATTAGCACGAGCCCATATTGAATCGATATTATTAGTGATATTTTCTATTTCAATTATATTTGAGGAGAACAAGGTTACAGTGTTCAGCAGGTCAAACTTATTTTAATTACGAGAATTCTAAAGAATAATATATATTACTTTTTGTCTAATATTTTCCTTTATATAAAATTTATTTAAAATAATATATTTTTATGCATATTTGAATAACTACAAAACAGATATATTTGATGAAAAATCGATTTAAGATAAAAATATTGACGTGGGAAAAAACGCTATAGTTGTATAGTACTACAACCAAAAGTAATGATATTTTTTGTCTATCAATACAATTTGATTATAAGAATTATAGTACGGTTACTACAATCAATAGGTGAAAAATATTATTTTTTCCGTGAATAAATTTTCTCAAGTGAATTCTACCACTGTACTTTCCCTCATATTCAAGTCTATTTGCATCATGCTTTCCCCTACACGTAAATGGCACGATTGCGATTATTATCAAATAAGTTAAATAGCAAAATTATTTGATGTGGCAGATTTTGTCTGAAAAGGATTAAGAGTCGTGACAATTAATGTATGTTTCTTCCACGCAGTTTGCATGTTTGCTCCTGACAATCCTGATCATACAAGTGGCAATTTCAATCTTCGTATTCGTCGTAGTGAAAAATTCCGGCGAGATTGACTTTAGGAAAATATACACGGAAAATGTCTTCATGAAGTACGGTACAAGTCAGGAGCAAAGGAACTTTGTAAATACCATACAGGAAGGGGTAAGATTTTTTTAGAATGCATTTAATATGTCTTTATGTGCAATGACATATTACTGTCATGTGAATCAAAGTCTTATCTTAATAGAATATAAATGATTACATACCTGGAATAATTAAATGTAACATTGAATTTACAATACGTCTAACACCTTCGAGAGGAATTCACACAATGTCTCCTTGGTAGTAAAATTTTAATGAAATTTCGATGAACGATGATGTTTTATTAAATTTGATTAAATTTTAATAATTATATAACAAAATTTTACTTATACTTTGCTGAGAAAATGATTCTCTGTATTTAACGAAAATAATGTGTTTAATGAAAAATAAATAACATTTTAATGAGAATTCAATAAATGAAATTTCAATGAAAAATTATTAATTTTGTTTAATGAAAAAGTGAGAAAATTTTATTAAAATTGCAATAACTTTTTGATAAAACTATAACAAAAAAACTTCAAATAGTTTGTAATGACAAATTAGAGAGACATCCTGTTGAAATTGTAATGAATTTTTAATGAAGTGAAGTTACCACGAAAAAGTGCAGTACCCAGTAAAAAATGTTATATAATGAACATATTTTGTGTGTGTGTGTGTGTGTGTGTGTGTGTGTGTGTGTGTGTGTGTGTGTGTGTGTGTGTGTGTGTGTGTGTGTGTGTGTGTGTGTGTGTGTGTGTGTGTGTGTGTGTGTGTGTG
>Ga0157364_1008621_pt1 | contig 10566 bp, 4 predicted proteins | sample AttsexASBM2_FD_111476 | JGI IMG/M metagenome (GOLD analysis project Ga0157364, IMG submission 111476) | Fungus gardens microbial communities from leaf cutter ant in Ribeirão Preto, State of São Paulo, Brazil - Atta sexdens ASBM2 | ecosystem: Host-associated > Fungi > Mycelium > Unclassified ... | reverse complement strand
TAATATGTATTGATTTGTTAAAATCAAGATTATTATATATTATTTTTCTTATTTTTATTTTTATAATTAAAAATTTATATATATATATATATATATATATATATATATATATATATATATATATATGACATAAAGCTTCTTTTCTAATGCGATACACCAAAGAATGTTTTGTTCGACTTTTAGGATAAGATATTGATTTTCAAAATCAGATAGACTGTCATGATTATAAATAAGTTGAACGAAATGTCATGGTAACGACGTTACAAATGACATCTGTTGGTCCTGAGATAAATCCGCGCAAGATCAAAACGAATCTTGACTATAAGTATCGTATGCATAAGTCACTTCGTCCGCCTTTCCTCTCATTTAATATATCCTCGCAGAAGATATAAATCACGTGCCACATACATCATCGCACCGCCACGCGAAGGGTAGCGACATCGAGTAAAAAGTAACTGAGAACCCGGACGAGCGACAAACCGACGATTTATCCAGTTATACGAGGGAGGGTTATCCATTTTTTTCCCCTCCATTTTGTACTTCTCGCTCATCATCTCTCATCCGTGTCGCAACTTTGTCGTCCACGATTTGCTTCGTAAATTTATTTCTACTTAAAATATGGAAAAGAAGAAACACTAGTTTTAAATGTGTGAAAAATTAGAAATACACGTTTGAAGTATATCATTGTAACGAACTTTTGTTGCGAACTATTAAAGCTGGAACAATCTGATATATAATAATGCACTTTATATATAAACGTTTAGAATTTCAGGGGAGCTTACTGTCGCAGTAATCTTTTTTTAGAGTCGCCACCGATTTATCCAGGACGATATTTAATTGATATATCATAAAAAACCGTATGATTGATAGAATAATTCGGAGAGTATACGCAAGTTCCACCTTATTCGGTAACTCTCGTCATAGCGCCATTCGTTATCAGCATTTCTACTCTTTGTTGCCTATATTTACTTTTTATTCGCACCACTCTTCATCATCGAAGCTATTCCGAGGACAGTTCGACCTCTCGACACAAAATTCTATCTATTTAAACTAACGTGTCACATCCGATAAAGACTGTCAGGCGTTGGCGTCAATTATTTCACCGCAATGGGCACCATTGCTCCCCGCACGAGTTAGGCAAGCGTTACTTTATAAACAGGTACCGCGTTCGACGGAATATTATTTTATCCGTTCCTCATGAGAGCTCATGCGAAAACCACGTATCGCGCTTCATGTAAACGTTAAACAATCTTATACTCTCCTGCTGCTAAAATTACAAAACAACTATTCTGCAATAAAGAATAGATGTCAGGCAAATATCACCGTCCATCCTTTCCCACATTCTCGAGAATTAAGAAAATGACTTGTCGGATTATCGGAGACTGAACAACAGCTAATCGTATCTCCCGTCGAGTTCGACGTCCTCGTAAACACGACGGGGTCCTGCCATTACCGATGCCTGTTGCACGCCGTTAGTTGCACCCTACGGACCCGTACAATCTCCAATTTCCCCGAGGATCAGAAGTCAAGGCTGCTGATTCTCACAAACGAAAGATCGCGCACTGTTCCCCTCCTTTTCTCTGTCAGAATCGGACGCGATAGTATTTTATTGAAGCACTGTATACGGTCGAAAAGGAGATTCTCACGCAGTTCGCGGTCCTGCAGTTGGTTAACTGTCGAAGCGAAGTTGGACTGGGAAGAAGGCGGCAGAGATATGTAGAAAGAAAAAGCGAGGGAAGAGATTAATCGCTGACGAACGCATCTAACGATCCGGTAATCATGTATCATTGCGTAGTCTATTGGACTAACAATGTCGGATCCACGAACAAGACAATAAAGGGAAAACGAGGGGAAATAGCGGACGGAATAAGCGACACGAACGGGAATGCGGGAAGATTGTTGTCGCGGAAACAAGAAGTCACCACGCTTTTGCGCGCGGACACCCGGTATTACCGTTGATCGGGCTTCCTCATTACTAGTATGCGCTGCGTACGTATCCATTCGCCGCTCGTCCATTGTTCCGCCGATCCGCCAGGAAGCATTGTGCCCTGTGGCGAAGGGGCGGGTAATAACGCGGCGCCTTGTTCGTCGATTAGGCGACACAATCGCCGCGCCGGGCTTTTCTTTAATTGGATTACGGCTCACGACGAGTGCGCCCGGTTGCTTGCGCGCGATCGTTGAAAAATGACCGCGAGAAGAGGAGACTCACAAATCCCCGTGAGAAGTCGCGGATACTCTCCGGACTAGACGTTTTGTCGGATTACACGCGAAGACGGTCGTAGCTTCACTTTCGCTGGGACGAAGTTCTTTGAGGCGTTCATGCTGAATCTGTAGATCGCCTCGAGAAACTCGAGGGATGAAATCGACGTGGGTGAGACGGGGGTGAAGCCATATGGATCAATAGGAAAGAAAAAGCTTTAAAAAAAATATTAAGAATGTGAGAGTTAAGAGTCGTGAAAGTTTCAACTTATAAAATAATCAAATAATGTTTCCACTCAAGACAAATTAAACACTGAAAAAAATATATGGAATTATAAGTGCATACTTGAAATCATGCCGTAATTTCGTGATAGTCTTATCATCTCAATCTCATGGATCTTAAGAGACACGAGATATCAGGAAGACTGAAGTTCGAATGACAGAGGACAGTTATCGTCAGAATACGTAGATGATTGTAGATGGTTGTTCATGAGCGTGGCTGGAATGAGCGAGGTTACGAGAGAGGAATGAATATAGAATGCAAACTGTAGTAAGACAGAGAGGCAATCACAGCCTGCCTGAGCACAGCAAGATAGAAGAAGAAATGGGTTAGAAGAAGAGGAGCAAGATATGAAGGAGGAAGTCAGAGAAGAGAGAATATGAGATGGAGAAGAAACCGAGAGGAAGAGAGACAAGGAAAATGAGAGAAAGAGAGAAACAAGAGAGAACAGAGTAGAAAGAGAAAGACGAAGAGGGACGGTGACTTGGGCAGTGCGTATCGATCTGGCTGTGTTACGTGCGTGCCGGAGGTTGGGGTCCTAGCGTGGACCAATCGGAGGGCTACTTCTCTCTCTCTCTCTCTCTCTCTCTCTCTCTGTTTCTCTCGCTTTCCTCCTCTATCTCTCTCCTTATCCCTCTCTGCTGCTCACTCTCCCACTCGCTTCTTCCTACAGCTTCCTCGTTTCTATCTCGATACGCACAGATCCGCATGCAGCAGGTACGCACGCAAGCACGCACGCACGCACGCATGCAAGCACGCACGCACGCACGCACGCACGCACGCGCGCGTGCACATACGCACGCATAATACGCGTACATCGTCGTTCCATGTGTATATACCTGCCTGCCTGATTACGTCGGCTGATAACGCTGCGGCCATTTCGGTACAATGAAATGGCGGATGACCGCGGGGGCCACATTGCCGATGTCGGAATCGGCCGATCGAATGATCACGCGTCGCGTATATGTTCACGTCGCTAATTTAAAAAGCTGCTGGCGAATAATTCTGCGACACGCGATATTTAATAGATTTTTTGTTCTGTCATTTTCACAAAATGTTTTATTTAAATGTTTTATTACGCACGGTTTCTAATAACATAATTATCCGTTACTGATTCTAAACCAAGAAAAAATTATGAGACCGAACATTCTATAGCAAATATTTATATAGATTAAGATAATTTTTAAATATTTAGATTAAATTATTAGATTTTAATAAGTTATCATATTGGCTATATATTGGTATAAACATCAAGGTACCTAAAGATCTCATTATTATGTATTCAAAACGACATTTCAAATGTATAAGTGACAGCAATCAACAATAGGTACAGACAAACAACAATAGAAATAATTTCTTAAATTGTCCGCTGAAGTGAAAGTACCTCTTTTCAAAATAGCAGACAAACGACGGAGAATGTCACATACTAATCAAGCATACCTCGAATATTTACCTGCTTGATTACACAGCCTGATAGAACGAAGCGACGACGTCGACACAATGAAATGGCGGACGGCCACGGTGATCACCGAGACGTAAGCTACCGGATATCGCTGAGACAGCACAGTATCCGGATGCAAGGTCATTCGCTGAATCGATCCGTTAATATAATCCACGTGTTCGCGATACGGTACGGCCTACTTTATACACAAGAAAGCATTAAATAAACCAACGTAGTAAGTAATATGGCGACGAAGCGTATAATTTCCGGCAAGATCAATACGTTAACGCGTTCCACGTGTAACGTCTGCTCTATATAGGAAAAGAGAAATAAATTGAAATAATCATTATATTTCGAATACAAAATACTATTCAAATTATAAATAATTGCGTTTTGCAATAATCCTAAAATTTGATTTATCGTGAAATATAAAATATGAAGAAGGGCAATAAACTCTTAAATACACTACGAGAATAATATTTGGATATACCATATATCCAAATATTATATTTGGATATCCAATTTAATTACTTACAACTTTTAAAAAAATGAACATATTGTAACAATTTTTTCAATTGAAACACGCCAGATATTAAGAGACATAACGTTACCAGGCAAATATATGTGTATCTTTATCAATATAAAATAATTATAAGCAATTAAAAAAGAAAAGCTTGATATGCCAAATCAAATGTATTTAAGAGGTATTTAATATTCGTCAGTGAATTAACATGCTTAATCAATTAAATATGATGATTTTAAGATATGTTATGTGAATAAGAAAAAAGTATCAGAATAAACTCAATGTTTCGAGTTCAATGTCGATTTGGCAACTTAAATTACTGATCGAAACTATCCAATTTAACTATGGTACAATCGACGAAATCTGATTGTAGTACATATGTTGGTTAACGACTCGACCCGCAGCTAGTTCGAGGGGTATCTGGCTATTGTTTGATAAATACCTATCCAACTATGCGAGATACAAGCTGCCGCGCGACTCTGTTCATTGCAACGCCGATCGAGTCACTTTATTAACCCATGAGTGTTTCCACTCCGTGAAAAATCATACTGTTGTTCATGTCGCGCCAATATTAATACGACACTAGCACGCGCGTGTTACTTTGCGCAGCCTAACAATGAATATTGTTTCGCGTGGAGATTTGTTTCCAGGACAATGCGATATAGAAACCGCAAGAGTTCATGAATATTCTCACGGGAAGCGGTTCTTATGGAGAAAAAAAAAAAAAGAGGGAAAAATTCGGGCGCGTAATGAGAGTTAGAAAGTTCCGAAAGGATTTGACAGAACTATATTTCAGCAAATTTTTTTGACACGGACAAAAATCAGAACAGAAAAGTATGTTACATAAATATCATTAATGATTTTTGGATTTTTTCCGCTATTCACTTATCAGATTTGTTCCGTGCAATTTAGTACGTCATTGATCCTCCGTAATCGGTTGCTAATAAATCTTCGTCGCGCGTGACATTAAATGTCACGTTATCCGAAATGTCAAACGCATCCAGAAAATATTTTACTAACTATTCTTTGTTACATAACGATTCCATGTTTTAATTTACGTCATTCAATCGTTTCCAAGTACTACTGATTGATACTCTAATTTATTCAACATTCGAGTAACTGGAGTCTTGTCGTCTCTCGACGCGTCTCTTGCGGATTAATCGCTTTTCCTTATTGTATTCCCGACGCGCTCCCTATCTCATTTATCTCTATTTTCTTAGGAAAATAATAAACTCCGATCGTATAAAATCAGTACAGATTATGGGGAGAATGAAGGAGATACGATAGTTCTACCAAGTGTCTCATTAAATCTCGTCGGGATGTTAGCGAGAGAATTCGGTCGGCCGTAAAGTCCGGAAACGCATATACCGGCGATTAACGAGAGAATTCGATGAAATCGTAAATTCGTTCGTTCATTCGTGCCTCTCGTCCCCCTGGTCGCTGTACGCGCGAATAAATGGCCGACTGTATTTTCGCGTACGCACGTCACACAATTATACACGCCGTACACCACACAATTATACATGCCGTACATAGACACGTACACAATACGGATACAACGACGCTGAGAGAGAAAATATCTGGCATGGCGCGACCAACACCACCCGGGAGCAGTAAAATTTGCTAAACGATGTAAATAATGGATGGGAACAGTTGGACAGTTTTCAGTTATTTTCCTCGCGCGGGCATAATTCAACCGAAATTTATTGCCGCTGCTCAATTACGCAAAATATTGTCAAAAAACGTGCTGACCGCGGCAATCCTCTCCATTGTGCCATTTCGTTAAAAGCGCCAAGCACTCACATCGTCAGCCACGAGCTTGTCGTTGAGTTTCGATAGTACTAGTATTCGTGGTTGCATTTCGTTTAATTGCTGTTAATTATCGTCTACAACAATGCAGCCTCGCAGTAATCACATTAAAGACGTAGACTAACATAACCAACAACATGTTTTGTTGTTAAATAAATATTCACTAATTTGCCTTATTTTTCCGACTTTGCTAAAGAAAATAACATACATTAAAAAAGAAAATATGAAAAAATAAAATAGAACGAAAAAATATTTTGGTGGCTAGGTTAGTTGACAGGTTTTCACGCAAAATAATCAGGAAAATTCCGAAACAGGAGAGTCGACGAGAAAAAAATTGCCGACAAACAAATCCGTCCTGCATTTTTTATCATACAACTTGAACGTAAAATTCACGCTGTACTGTAAAAACGTAGTGCTTGAAAGGAGAGAGAGAGAGAGAGAGAGAGAGAGAAGCGAATTCCGCAAACTTGTTATACATGTTCCAGCTTCGTCGTTACATTGAATTTAAATGGATCCCGCAATTTTCACACACGCTCGACACACATTTCATTAAAAACTAACGTCTCGCGGACTAACATGTTCCCTTCTCTTCCTATTCCTTTTCTTTTTCGTTCAATTATACTTTGAAACTCGTCGAGCGTGAGTTTTACGTTGCTACACTTGCAGGGTAAATGCCGACTCTCTCTCGGCCGGCCATTTCGAGTTCGATCAGTCTTCCATCGCTCTGTAGGTACGCTTTCCGCCTTCACCTCCGCCATTGTTTCCCCGAAGTAGCAGCGGTCGAGAGGGTACGTTGTACGCGCGCGAGATACGAATCCTGAGTGGAAATCACGAAAGTCCCGCCGTCGACGCGCGGGTTTCAGCCCCTTCTAATCTGGTCGCCTAGGTTTCGCCATCGGGTTTCGTCGAGAAAAGCGGAGGAGAAGACGGCGGCGAGAACTCACCCATCGGTGAGGGAGGCAAAGAGGGACAGGGGGAAGTGAGAGCCGGTTTCCCAAGGGTGCAAAGGAAAGAGGAGGATAGAGAGAGAAAAGTCCTGCGCGAGGGCGGGACGAAACGGCGAGGGACACGAAGAGGCAGGATGGAGAAACGAAGGGAGAGTAAGGATAGGAGGCGGTTTAAAGGGTAGCGAACGTCTCAACAAAAGCAACCCTCTTAAAGTTCGTCCCACGCTCTGCCTACCAATGTGACTTCGGACCTCGCAACTGTGCGTGCCAGATTCGTTAAAAGGAGCGTCCCGAAAAGTCGGGAGAAGAGAAAGGCCACAAGGCATAGAACAAGCGAAAAGGAGACATCGAACGCGCTTAACAAAATGACGTGCTGTTAAAAAAATGTCACTTACATGCACATATACATATAAACTATACACTGAGAAACCGTTGATTCAATTTAGTTGATTCAATTAATTTCTTATTTGAATATGGACAAACAATTCTTGATTGATGCAATAAAATAATTTAATTGAAGCAAAGCATTTGATTATTGTAATATTTTACTTATTTCTGATAAACAACTTTATCAGATGTCAAATTTATCAGAAAATATTACAATATATATAGTAAAATATTGCAATAACTAAATGTTTTGTTCGACTAAATTATTCTAACTAAAAAGAGAAACTGGGTTTCTCAGAGTTTCTCTACGTAATCATGAAAAATAAAGAATAAAAGATATAATTGCCAAAGTCAGCTTTTAATCACGTGAGCAATTTTCGCGAATAAATTTCGGATAATTATGAGTTATTATACATGGAAAATATTCTACAATTCACCGACACAAACTATTCCTGCCGGACAAATAAAACTCTCCACGCGGGAAACAGATCCTGGAGGAATCAGGCCGTGAGTACATCGTGGGTCTAATCTGGGACGCGGTGCAAATCCTAATCCAGCTTATCCAGAAAGTAATTTTGGGTCCTTTGAAGATGGTCCTCCGCACGGTCGGGCGTCCCGAAAGAAATCGTCAACCGCGGATGAGAAAAGGCGAGAGAAAGAAGAGGAGCGCGAAACCCGCGACTTCCGCTGAATACCCAAAAAGAAGAACCTCGAAGAACGGAGACGCGAAACTTTTCCTTGCGAGTTTCTGGCTATCAGCGCGCAGATCGCTTATTCCTCCCGATTCCGCTCGAGGAAATTAGCGAGAAAAAAGGGGGCAGAGAGGGAGGGAGGGAGGAAGGGGAGGGAGAGAGAAAGTGGGAGATTTTCGACTGCGATAAAGTTGCGGCAGAAGGAAAAATTAAGCGCCACGAGTGTTTAAATTCTTCTTTGATTTCCAGAGTTATACTGGTGTTCACGACTTATCGCGAAGCCGCAGATTTCTTCTTCAGCGAAAAAATGTGATGATTCATTATTCGAAACTGTTAGCTTTTAAGTGACGCCCGTTTAACTGATAAAATGATGCAAGTGAAATATTTTAGAAATCACTCTTATTCGAAATTGTTAGTACTTTTATAATATATTTGTCGTTATCATAATCTTTTTCGATTCTTATCGAAGAGTTAAATATCTCTTTGTTAGCACTTTATATAAAAAAATATCCGCTGAGATAAACATCACGTGATATTAAACGAAATTAAAATTCCACTGTGTACTGATTTATATAGCTTGCTTTTATACAGCTCACTCCGCGTAAATTCCTCCAAGTTTTAAATTCGTAAGACAAAAATTATAGATGTACCATCTTTAAAACGAGTATCATTTAATTTTCGACTCCATTATACTTAACTACTACCAATAAGTTGCAGAGTAATCAAATATAACATCCATGATATACTGATTTGAATGGCAAGCATTTTCCATTGAATGTTATTTTTTCTTACTTCACACATAATGCTTGAAAATTTTAATGACACCTTAATATTATTAAAACATTGATGTCTTTCAATTTCTTATGGCAACATCATCACAGGCGATACTTGAGACATCAACCATAGTTCTTCGTGTAAGTCTAACCTATCCGATTTCTGGAAAGTCTGTTGAAAGGATGAAATGCCAGAGCTTCCTGTTCTGCACAAGAAGAGGAGAGGCGAAGAGTATACAGAGCGAGAGATTTTATCGTACTTTAAGGAAGTGGGATCGGCAAATCAACAATCAGATACGCGAGGAATGTTGTTCAACGTCATCATCAGTTGGTTATCGATCGATAAATAAATATCGCTAATTTCGTAAAATTCGCATAGATAATAACACACTATCAATGATACAAATAATAACATTCCACAGATCTTTGACTGATTTAATCAAGTAATAATATTTAATAAGTAATAGTATGCATTTTATATACCAGATTATACAATAATTAATGATTATAATAATGGAATTTACGCGATTAATGGTTATCTCCGTATGATAAACGTTATATTTAAAATATGGAGATAATCCGTAAATGATGTAAAAAAATTTTTTGAAAAAAATGTCCAAATATAGAAGTCTCAAATGTATTAATATATATATATAATACTTAAATCAATATATAAAATATTAATAGAAAAACATTAACTTTTTGAAGCTTTTATTTAAACTATTCTGTGTAATTATTTAGATCATCTCAGAATAGAATTAAAGTAGCGAATTTTCGTTAGAGTATTAAACTAATCTTATCACAGAATTCAATTCAATAAGATAATTAGCAAAGTAACTTTCGTAATCTTTATGAACTTCGAACGTGAGTGAATAATCTGTGAAGTCTGATATAATAATCGACACAATCTAGACTTTAGTTTTATTATCTTTTTTTATTTCAATACCATATTAAATTAGTACTCATTTAACTACTATTCTAATTTTTTTCAATAATCAAATAATTTGAGCAATTCAATATTCTTGCTCAAATCTTAAATAATTCGAATTTTTCGAGGGTATAAATTAGTTATTAGTTTATAACTAAATCATATTATGAATTCATTTAAAACAATAAAATATAGTTAAATACATTGTAACGAGAAAATTAAAAGTTAGTCATTTCTTTTCTAATAAATATTATTTTCTTTTAATTTTTTTATATTTTAATTATTTAAATTGTCGAACACTAAGACGTGATCAATTTGAACATCAATTTTGAATAAAATGAATTTAACTTTCTTGAACTCTTTCACTTCAATCACATAATTCGTTTTTAATTCTGAGAATTAGAAAAAAATGAAGAATTTGAATTGAGAAAATTGAACTGCATTGGACAATCTATATTTGATTTCTATATTAGACACATTAAAAAAATAATATAATTGAGGTGTGGGTGTGTGTGTGTGTGTGTGTGTGTGTGTGTGTGTGTGTGTGTGTGTGTGTGTGTGTGTGTGTGTGTGTGTGTGTGTGTGTG
>Ga0157364_1008620_pt1 | contig 10566 bp, 5 predicted proteins | sample AttsexASBM2_FD_111476 | JGI IMG/M metagenome (GOLD analysis project Ga0157364, IMG submission 111476) | Fungus gardens microbial communities from leaf cutter ant in Ribeirão Preto, State of São Paulo, Brazil - Atta sexdens ASBM2 | ecosystem: Host-associated > Fungi > Mycelium > Unclassified ... | reverse complement strand
TTTTTTTCAAATTCAACATTTTACTGAGATAACAAAAATTTTTATCGTAAAATAAATATTATGACTTAAAATCGATTAAAATGGAAAAAAAATATTCTCTCTAATCTGAATCAGTGGATAGAATCACTAATTACCTAGTGGCATACTTTGCACTGATAATCAGTGAAGTTTAACTAAAAAAGGAAAAATATTTGAGCATTATATAACTAAAATATCGATATTTGCACATTAATTTCAATTATCATTCTTCCAATATTCATATTCATTGAATTTGAAGCACTAAAACAAGATTAATTAGATCACATAATAAAGATTTGCTAAATTAGGTATTTAATTATCGCACATTTAATTCATTGATTATCAGTGGCATATTTGGCACTGATATCAGTGATTATTCACTGATTCAGATAGAGAATACTAAGTTAAATAAAAATATTCTTTTTAAGTATTAAATATAAAATCCTTTTTGATAATTCAATAATTTTAAAATTATTTTAAAAAGGGCTATCAGTTGCACTAAAATTCTAAAAATATGATGTTAACTTAGACCACTAAAGCGCTATTTTGATTTTAATGGTTAATGTATTATCGATGTCCGATATAAGATTTCCGAAACTGTACACCCTATGCAAGAATTCTCGCTCGATAATGTCAGCTTATCGTATTACGTCAGTTTAACACTAAAACGGAGAAAAATATATTCAAGAAGCAAGAGCTATCCTAGGGTTTATTCTGGCAATTTTCTATCTCTTCATCGTTCAATCTTCTATTCCTTCACGTTTCAGCAATTTAATTATTTATATATGTAAATGTATTAATGAAAGACATTAGTATTTTATTTGATAATAATGTTATTTTAAATAAAAATTCTCTAATTAAATAATTTTCAACTTTTTTTATTAGTATCTGTTATTGCACTGCGAGCCATTCGCATCCCATTCGATTCAATATTTTATGAGCTTTTAACGAAAATTACCTAGTTCCACACACAAAAAAATTATCTTGAATACTCAATCTCTGAGTATTAAAAGTCGAAAGTTTTAATAGCCTACCATCATCTTCCAAAGCCTGTCGTAAATAAAGGAGTTAATGCGCTTTCCGAGCAATAGCTTTGCCAAAATTTCGAAATCGATAAACGTACCAAGATAATGAGAGAACATTTTCAAATTCCGGCACTTTTAAGAATTGTTTGCGATATCAGTGTTTAAATATAGAGAAATGTGCAATCGCGAACTGCAGAAGAATAGACTCTTAACATTTTTTATATTATGAATAATTTGGCAATTTCTTGAAAAAATATTCTTCAATAATATTATTACAATAATATTATTACGATACCTATATAATAAGCAAATTACACTATATTATAAGTTTTTTATTTCTCATCATTAAATGGTGATTCTCATGTGTTTTTAGTTGAAAAAGAATAAAACACATTAAAAAAATTCCATTATTTACAGAGTTTAAGAAATTAAAAACTTTATTTTTGAAATAAACCGTACAAATTTAAACAGCTTTAAATTTTATAGCTTTCTTTTAATTACGGAATAAAATAAGATAATCAGACTCTTTATAACCTATTTAATCGCTTTGCGACTTTTTCTAATTTTTTCTTGATTGTGAGTCCAAAATTAAAATAATAATCAGATTCAAAAAAGAAAATATTTGTTAACATTAAAAAAAAGATATTCTTAAATATTTACAGAGAGCAAAAGAAAATTTTAAGAAAAAATTGTATTTAGGTCATTTAAATACATATACAGGGCGTTCCAAAAATACGTGGCCAAACTTTAATATCCTATTCTACTGTCCATAAGGATAGAAAAATGTCACATAAACATATTAAGTCCAGAAACTCTTTTTTTTTTGAGATAAACACTTTTTGTTTATTTCAAAAGTTTACATGAACGAAGTAAATATTGTGATAGAGTATACTGTCATCAAAGGCTCATCGTAATAAATTAATTTTTATCTAAACGTTGCATAATTAAGCTAGTATTATCAAGCTGATTTATTCAAATATTGAGGCAACAGATATATTCGTTTCATGTATAGATGAGTTAACGGAAACTTCAGAGAAGCTCAGCGTCTGTATTGTGAAAAATAAGGTATTTTCAATAATTTCTTCAAATAAATTACAAACTTTTAAAATATTCTTTTATAAACAAAAAGTATTTATATTTCAAAAAGGAAGAATTTCTGAACTTGTGTTTATATGATCTTTTTCATCCTTAGGGACAGTAGAATACGATACCGAAGTTTGGCCATCTATTTTTGGAGCACTTTGTATATATAATATATATCTAATATAATACAAGTATTTTCCTTCATTTTCAGAAATGTCAGAAAAATTGAAAATAAAGTGATCCAATATTACTTTTAATAATAAGATTATTAATATGTTGACATATTTTATTAACATATATGGAATGAGTAAGAATACTAAAAATACATAAAAAACTTTTCCATACACTTAACTTACCTATTTATTTACGTTTCTATCTATCTACTTATTTTCATGGGGTTTAGCAGGTGAATTAAAATTCATGGTCTGGAATAACAAAAGTACTGAAAAAAAAAAAAACATTACAATTGATGTATGTACATTTAGTATGGCTACACTAAGAGAAACATTTTGTTAGTATTTGTAACTATGATTATGATTACTGTGGTAATAATAATAACTATATGTACAGTTCTATTAACCAATATACCTATATAATAGGCAATCGAAAATGATTATAATTATATAGTCAGTTTTTAATTTCAATCATTTTTATGGTTACAATAACTAAATTATCCCCACAGCATAAAACGTCACAATTACATCATAACCATCATTATGTCAGGCGAGTTGAGAAACTTATTGAGAAACAAAAAGTTGATTAAAATTTGTTGCATTGTATCCTTACGAACATTTTAGTCTCTTCTGTTCCTTAAAATTAAAAAATTTTAATTACGTTAAAATAAAGTTACGATCCGTACAGCAAAATTTGTTCGGATTTACTTTGTATATGTATATGTATGTGTAGTTCGCAATTTCCGGCAAAAACTCGTCAGTTGCCTTTGCAAGAGCTGTTTGTATGGCTCGTTGGAGTGTCGCGCGAAGGGTAGGAAGGGCTCGTTGCGCGGGGGTTGCGCTACGAATCAAGTTAAACTTTAATCAGGCATAAATGACGGCGGGGGCGTAACTTTTAACGGGCCAATAAAAACGGGGAAATGAAAATCGTCGCGCGTACCGTGTACTGTTGCTGATAATGGCGCCACAATGTGCAACGGATGGCCGTTTTACTGGTCACGTTATCGTTATGTCGCTTCGTGTGCTGCTGTGAAATGACGAAGGTACCGTTGACGAATTTATGGATTCCATCGTCGATTAGAGAGGCCATGGGGGCCTTATGACGCTGAATAATTTTTGTTGAGCGCGATCCTTTCGGAAATCCCGGCTGGTTGGCAACCGAAACGCGGCGACCGAGCGAGCGACCGATCGATCGTTCCGCGTCGTCGCTTTGCTATAAGGAGTAATGAAAGCAGGAGGTAGAAGGGTGAAATGGAGGGAGGAGCGACGTACCGATGAACTAACTTTATAGTTATCGAATATTAATATCGAGACATAGTTTTAAATGTATCTTTCGTTCTCCGCGTGATCTTAATTATTGCATAACATGACTGATACTTTGATAGATTGAAGGATGAGGATATTATCTGACTTGTAGTTTAGTCGAATGAAATACAAGAAATATTATTTTATAAATATTAAAATTGTTGTTAATATATAGTTGCATTGGCTTCCATCATTATAAGATGAAAAAAAATGAATTTTTTTTTAACTATTTCTTTCTTTTGATATAACGAGTATAATCTTTATAATGTGAATGATAATGAATATATATATGTTTATATCTCAATTTATAATTTAAGAATGAATTATAGAAACGTAGAAGAAAAATGCTTGATTTGTTTCTCATTAAAATGTTATATATTTAATTTTATATTTAAGGAAGAAAATAAAGTGTATCTCAAATTTCTAATATTTTCTTTATTAGAAACTTTTAATGTAATCTTTATTTATTTCACTAATTTAAAATTTTTCCCATTATAAATATATTACAGCTCATTTTATTCCAGTAATATGTATATTTTATTATATTTTTATTTATAACATTAAAACTTAATTGCTCTGTGTGTGTAGCGAATAGAAAATGTAATTCCTCACTTTTCAATAACAGATATTGAATTTTATTAAACCATATCACTTATCTACATACAAATCAGCACGTATTATACTTTTAATAGTGTTTCGTGACCGCACGATAATCGCGATCGTTACGCTACTTTGTAAAACGATTTTGCTTTGCATGGCATGCATATCATAGAAAATCTAAATGGTCGATACAATAACCTCGCATAAACGTATAATTAGTGGCTACGGCGAAAATTTTGACACGTTCCGTTATAACGACGTTATGCCTCCATGAAATTATACCGAAATTCTAAGTAGATATTATGGCGATTTGAAAATGAATAAACAATTAGCCAAAGGTCAAATATCTAATATAATCTAAATGGTTCAATATAATAAAATTCAACAAGAAAATGACATTTTATATAACATATATAGATATTAAAATAAGAACGAGACACCATCGTTATAGAAATTCGATAAAATTTCGTTCGACAAATGTAAAATTCCGTTTCATATTATCGTATTAATATTATCATTATTGATAAAAAATATTTGTATCTATATTAATAATAAGAAAATCGAAATTGTAATTGAAATATCAATGACTCCTATGTATTTTTATTTCTCTGTATCTCCGTTTGCACAATATATCTCTTGAGCATTTCTTCATCTTTGTAAGAGATTTTTACTTTTCTATATACCTATACGACGTATCGTTCTTTGCGTTTGGGATTCAGGAAACAATTTTATTTGGAAAATCCGAGAAAGATACGATCGATACCGAGGAAACCTTATTCATTGGTGTACCGTGGTATTAATTTGTGGCATCTTCTATCTCCCTCTTTCTCCCCCCCCTCTCTCGCTCTCTCTCTCTCTCTCTCTCCGGACTCTTTGTGTTCGTGAGCTTAGCTGAGGCAGATGGTAGTCAAAGGTACGTCACTTAAAACTTACGTCATGGCAAAGTCCGCAACTTACATTTGAAGGCAGAGCTAAAGCGGACCGGCAGAAGGCCAAAGGCTTGTGGTATCCTCGAGGGCTGCTTCGCGGATGTAGCAAGTAGAGAGGTAACAACGAAGAGAGACAGAGAAAGGAAAACAGAGAGAGAGAGAGGGGGGGGAGGGGGGGGAGTAACGGTTGTCCCTCTTTAATTCGAGATACAGTGTGTACTTGTCGTCTTTGAAGCACTCGCCCACTGTCGTGTAAGTAATCAGTTGAGCCCCCACCTGGCACTGCTGCTATGGCGTTCCGACACTTGTATCCGCATTGCCTCGAGACTAGTCTTCTCTCGTCTTCGTAAGTTTCTTCCTTTTAAAGCTAGAAGAGAGTGAGACCTGTAAGAAAACCCGACAAGTCATTTTCGCAAACGCTGGATGTAGTTTGCGCTACGTAACGTTATCGTTCGACACAACGTTAGTTTATTACGGCTTACAATTAAAATGAATATATTATCTATCAATTGTATGTATTTTAATATCACATATTAATTTTTGATAAGATATGTCACAGCACTATTTTAAGTTGGAGAGAAAATTATATTAGGGTTTTTTTTCATAAAAAATATTTGTAAAAATAAAATTTACTTAAAAAATTGCTTTCAATTAAAATAATTGCCATTTGATTTACTATTTTCTACTATGTTTCTGAGAAAAATTGGATTTCGCGGTGATAAAAGATTGGCTTTTTGGGGAAGAAGTTATCGACCTATGAAGATCATTTTGTAACATGACGCTTGACCCTATATCGTCTCATACACTTTAGAAATCCTGGTGGACCTGCGGTGAAAACTTCTTCAGCCAACACAGAAAGAATGGTTTCACTAAAGCATCTAAAAATGTAGCTAGATACAGATTTGAAAATAATTCCGTTAGATTATAAAAAATTTAGCTAGCTATAGCTCTGAAAATAATTTTGTTGCACCATCAAAATTATATAGGATACGTTTTAGCTAGAATATCAAAATTTTTTGCTCATTACGCGTTCTATAATAACTATTTTGATAGTTCAGTATTATTTTCAGATTTACTTTTAACTAAATTTCTAGATTTGATTAAAATAGTCTCTTTCTTTGTTTTTACTTATAAAACATTACGCCATATATCGGGCTATTATTTATTCCGTTCAATTATGCAGCAGGTCTCAATGGAAAGTGCTTTCAAATCGTAACCGAGATCAAGAATTAGGTCAAGAGATAGAGAGATAGAGAGGAATAGTAGATTCAAACGGCAATTATTAAAGGCAATTTTTTAAACATTTATTTTAACATAAATTTTTGACAAAAAATTGCCGATTTCTTTCCAACTCAATAATCCTTTATAAGTTATCAAGAGTAAGAGCAATTGCGACATAAATAGTAAGAGCAATTGCAATTTCTTTCGAGTGAATGTAATACTGATATTAACTTGAGCTTTTTCACGAGCTGCTTTCGCGAAAAAAGCGTTGGTCTCCGCGGACCGAGACGTTCATCGATCTTTTGTGAATCACGGATCAACTTAGTCGCGATATTCCCTCTAGTCTGACGCAAGTCTGACCTTTACCACTGACGCGTCTCCGGAAAATCCCAGGTGGCTGCGGAGCAGAAGAGGTACGAGAAAGGAAGAGGGTTTGGTTTACTGGTTTCTCCGAACAAGGAAGCGAGGAGAAGGATGCGACCTCTCTTAGCCGTCGTTCCGCTTTAATTTGCGACATTGTGTCGCACTCATGTCTTTGAAGTAGTTTCATCCTCCTTCGCTGCGCCGTAGCTCACAGGAAAAGAGGCTGATGATAATCCATCAGACATAACGCAGTGAAGTCAGTTTAAAAAATTCGTAACCAAAGCAAAGATTATGTAAATAACAATTCAATTTAAAACAAGTAGCTTAACAATTAAATTCACGAAATAAAAATGCCTAACTTTACACGATAAAAACGATTTTGCTGAAGTATCTAAAAACTTAAGTAGATCTGAAAATAATTTTCAGCTATCAAAATAATGTAGGACAGTTAAACATTATACCTAAAAAGTTTTGACATTTTAGCAACCAGCTTTAGCGTTCTACATAATTAATTTTGATAGTTCAACCAAATTTATTTTCAAATCTATTTAGCTAAATTTTTGCTTATCTATGTCAAAATACATACTTCAACAAAACTATTTTTCTCAGATATTTTTATTTTAGACTATATTTTTTTGAAGGTATCTTGCTGTTTGACAATATAGGGCAATTGTCCGATATATGGATCTGGTCTGTTCTACTTAGGTGACTTCTAGCTTGCTTGTATGTACATACGTATCATCCCATTATAGAAAAGTGGCACAACTCAAAATTAGCAACTTTTCAGTAGAACATTTTTTAAATTCTTTTTAAATTGAAACAACGTTTTAATTAGAACAATAAATACGCATTTTAATTTCCTTGTCATACTTTCAATTATAATGTATTTTTCTTAAAATTAACAATAAGTCATGAATTTTCAAAATTCGAACACTGGAACTCTTATTATAGAATTCTATAATTTTCATCCTTTGTCATAGTTGTCACACACTTTTCCTAAGCAATATGCTGACAAAATATAATATGCTGTCGTTTTTCACAACAATTATATTAGCCCTTTATGATCGATTTCCTTTCATTATCTCATAAATTATTATTTTTATTTTTATCATTTTTCTATCAATGCGATGACATCTTTGTGTGTATTGTGTTATAGCGTGAAAAAATGTTTTACTTTTCAAACTCGCGAGAAATAACACGTGACAAGGTGAAAGCGTGTAAAATAATTAAGCGACAATAAGTATCGTCACGATTCTATGTATTGTAATAATCTTCAAGCTATGTACATTTACGCTACAATATCATTTATCGGAAATTTGTAGCACACATAAATGGAATAGGAGCACAAAAGAGAAACGCACGACCTTCTGACGAACGTCGAGTGGGACGATGTGGAATATATTGGAATTAAAAGTAATTGAAGCGGAGCGATCAGAGACGTGCGCAGTTATGACGAGAATAATTGAACTGCAAGGATTAACGATGAATTCACGTAGACCCGGTTGGCTTGCGCGGTTACGGATCGATAGATCGCACGCGGGAAGAGTGGGTTATAGTAATCAGGCACGACTGCGAGAGTAGAATGTACAAATGCGTGTATCACAATATGGAGAGATTGCGTTGATGAGCTTCTAGCTGGCGAAATGCAAGAATTTCAGCTAGAGCTTGCGTGCGCGCTTTAATATCGAATTTTCCCCCTCGTGAGAATGGCTGTCAGTCATTCTCATTGAATGTTACCGTCCAATATTGTTGCAAATTTATCGAGTAAAAAGAAGGTATATATACATTATATCATTTTATTATATATATATATATAATAAAATGATGGAATTTGGAAGATAACATTGAATGTCAAAATTCACACTGTCGATCGTGTACGTTTACAGAGATTCGAGCAATCCCGGATTGCGATGGACGATTTACTGACTTCGTTCGAAAAGCTACATCGAACTTGGGATCCGACAGAATTGCCGCACGATTGCACTTCCGTGCTTCCGGCGGACACGCGTAGTCCCCATTGATTTATGATATCATAAAGGTGTTTGATTGGGCAAGACGCGTCTTGACGTCGATGTTATTCAACAGTGCCGAGGATGATTCTCGAGCGCGGTCGAACTCAATTCACTCGGAATTCAAATTAATGCCCCGATTCTCTCGTCCCTGTTTCGTCACGTATTTCCCGCTTTTCCTTTCTTGCACCCTCTCTTCTTCTTCCACATCTCGTTTTTACTCGCGCTTCTTACGCCGATGAATTTCATTACATTGCGTGTCTCGGCGTGGGAACGTATTTGCGCACATGTCGCTGCATTTATGCATGCTACGTATAATTCTTGGTCGGTTTCCTCGATGCATTCTTGCACCACTTACGGTGCCGCTCTCTTTGCAGCAGCGATCGAAGGTTACAGACCGCGCTCACTCGAGAGAAGAGTATTTAGAGGAACGGTAGAGGTAGAGGAAAAATCAATCATTGAAACGGACAGGATGTATACAGAGTATATTCCAATTGGATCTAACTGCAGATCTAACAGTGGAAAAATGGAATTGAAATTTATTTTAAATGTCACTCAGTGTGGCAGTTTATGATGCACGTATTACAACAGAGAATTCAATATTATCTGTTTTGTTCAGACATGTGCAATCAAAACTTTACTGCCTATACCAATATCCACTTTTTTCTTTCACATTATTTGATTTATTATATTATTATTTCTTGTTTTTATATTTTTTTTATTTTCTTTTACATAATTATGCCATGATTTCTTTTTAGAATTTTTTTTTGGTATAACTGAATTTTTTATGTATCTATTTCTATGATAATCCATTTCAATCGCGATCGTCTTTATATTTATTCAGCATTCGTTCTGCTATTCAACCATTGAATAGACTGTAATATCGAAGTTTCTATTTTTCAAGTCAAATTTAACCAGACATTTTTTTTCAAACATTTTATTTTCTTCAGCTATTTATGAGCTGTAATTTTGCTAGCAGAAACCGCAGCGTGCAGTACTTTTAAAGTTGCTCACGTCTCTAATTGTAATTGAATACTTATATACGGCGGAAGAATACGTGGAAGGATTGCATGATATTCTCATCAAAATTATCGTTTGCTATACAGTAGCTTTTTCTAAAGGGCAGGTTACTCGGGTCGGTAATTGCAACACAATACTCGATGCGATAACATGGGGTAAAGGGACGGGTAACGAAGAACAAAACAGTGCGATAGGACGACGGGTGTATCGAAAGTTCGTTATAATAATCGTTATGTTAATCGAGCGTTCCATAGTGCAGGCGAGGGTCGAAAGTAAATTTCATATCCATTAACTAGCAAATTTGCTTAAGGCCTCCTGTGGCTTCGAAATGACCTTATGATTTATATCACGTGATCGCACGCTGTGCGATTATGCATTGCGAATTGTAGGTGAAACTGTTATTAGAATTATGCAAAGCGAATCATGCGAGATGCTCCAGAATCATTTATAATTAAAAAATGCATTTCTAAATGATTGAATGACGTATTTTATATATGTATATAATAATTCTGCAGTATTTATATTTATTGTACCAAATTGTAAAATTTAAATGATATTATTGTTATTATTCATTTTGATTTTTCTATAGTTTAATTCAACGTAATTCTTTCCTATGCAGAATAATTAGAACAGTCATATTAAAAATCATTATAATATCTTACACTATTTAAATACACACACACACACATACACACACACACACACACACACACACACACACACACACACTTGTATTTATTTAATTTACTTTCTTTATCTTATTAACTGTATTTTGTCTTTAAAACATTCTCGAAGTCACTGTATTTCTTGATTTCTGTAA
>Ga0157364_1008619_pt1 | contig 10566 bp, 6 predicted proteins | sample AttsexASBM2_FD_111476 | JGI IMG/M metagenome (GOLD analysis project Ga0157364, IMG submission 111476) | Fungus gardens microbial communities from leaf cutter ant in Ribeirão Preto, State of São Paulo, Brazil - Atta sexdens ASBM2 | ecosystem: Host-associated > Fungi > Mycelium > Unclassified ... | reverse complement strand
ATACAAACGCATAATAACCCGATCACAAACTTGGACAATTTTTATGAGAAGTTTAACGATGGAAAATGGCATCAAATAATTTTAACGATTTCCAAAAATTCGCTCATTTTAAATGTCGATGGACGCCCGATGAAAACAGAGCGTCTCTTGGATATGATAACCGGATCATATTATTTCATTGGTGGTACGATCGGATCGGAGAGCAATCATGGCTTTGTTGGCTGTATGAGAATGATAAGTATTGATGGGAATTATAAATTGCCGACCGACTGGAAGGACGATGAGTACTGTTGCAAGAACGAAGTTGTTTTTGACACTTGTCAGATGGTAGATCGCTGCAATCCAAATCCTTGCAAACATTTTGGTGTTTGCCGTCAAAATTCTGATGAATTCTTCTGTGATTGTGCTAATACTGGGTACTCCGGTGCTGTCTGTCATACCTGTAAGTATTCAGCATGTGTTAATAAATGAAATATAGAATATTTCTGCTAAATTAATAATGTTACAATTTTATGCAGCGTTAAATCCCTTATCATGCCAGGCCTATAAGAATATGAATTCAGTAAATCAACGTGTGGAAATTAAAATCGATGTGGACGGGAGCGGGCCATTAAAGCCTTTTCCTGTTACTTGCGAGGTCCTTTCCGACGGTCGCATAATGACATTTTTACATCATAGTAACGAGCAATTGACTCCTGTCGATGGATTTCAAGAGCCTGGCAGTTTTATACAGGATATTAATTATGATGCCGACTTTGATCAAATAGAGGCTTTATTAAATCGATCTATAAGTTGCACACAAAGGATAAGTTATGAATGTAAACATTCCAAATTATTTAATACCCCAGGTAATTATATCTTAAATATCTTGCGTCTTGCTACTTCCGAAATATTTTATATCAATCTTTCTGCTCCTTTTCAGTTCCTCCAGGTGATTATTTTAGACCGAATTCGTGGTGGGTCAGTCGGAATAATCAGAAGATGGATTATTGGGGTGGCGCATTGTCCGGGTCGCGAAAATGCGAGTGCGGTATAGAAGGAAAATGTACAGATATAACCAAGTGGTGCAACTGCGACTCTGATCTAGATGGATGGTTTATAGATAGTGGGGAGATTAGAGAAAAGGAACATCTTCCCGTTAAACAATTACGTTTTGGTGATACTGGTACCCCGCTTGATGAAAAAGAAGGTCGTTATACGTTAGGCCCGCTTATTTGCGAAGGCGATGGTAAATTCAATTATTTTTTCTCATTCCAATATATATGAATAATAAAAATTCATTATTATTAATTAATTAATTTTCAACGATATGCGATCCTCTTATTACAGATTTATTCAAGAATGTAGTCACATTCCGCATAAAGGATGCTAGCATCAATTTGCCGACCTTTGATATTGGGCACAGCGGTGATATTTATTTCGAGTTTAAGACCACTATCCAGGATGCTGTAATTATTCATAGCAAAGGACCCACCGATTATATCAAAGTTTCCATACACAGTGGAAACCAAGTACATTTCCAGTATGTGGCCGGTGGAGGGCCGCTTACCGTTAGCGTGCAAACATCTTACAATTTAGGTGACGATAAATGGCATTCTGTGTCAGTAGAAAGAAATCGCAAGGAAGCCCGAATCGTCATCGATGGAGCGATGAAGAATGAAGTGCGAGAACCTCCGGGTCCAGTGCGAGCATTACATCTTACTTCAGACTTCGTAGTAGGTTCTACGATCGATTTTAAAGACGGATATGTCGGTTGTATAAGAGCACTACTTCTCAACGGTCAATTGCAAGACTTGAGAAGTTATGCTCGGCAAGGATTGTACGGCATTACGGAAGGTTGTGTTGGTAGATGTGAGAGTAATCCTTGTCTCAATAATGGCACATGCCACGAAGCATATGATGGATACTGGTGCGACTGCCGGTGGACCGCATTTAAAGGACCAATTTGTGCAGACGGTAAGTAAGAAAGATGTTTTCAATGCGAAAGATGTTCAATAAAATCGATTGCTATTAATTTCTTTTAGTTAATATTATTTACAATAATAAAATTGGAAATAAGACCGTTTATACTTTCAACGCAATAAGTGTATTACAGTTTTTTTAAGATTAAATTTGGAAAATTTGGATTATTAATGTTTTAGATTGATTGCGTTGAAAGTCCGACATTTATCGGCACGCAGTTATAATTTCTGAAATTAATTCATTTAAATAAATATATATAATAATTCAACATCTTAACATTCAGGCCGTAGTGGCGCTTCGTATTTAAAGTAATGTATCTAATATTATTTAAATATTTTCAGAGATTGGCGTATACATGAAACCTAATTCGATGATAAAATACGATTTCATGGGTAGCTGGCGTTCCACTATCTCTGAAAAAATACGCGTTGGTTTTACGACAACGAATCCAAAAGGATTTCTATTGGGTCTATTCTCCAATATTTCTGGAGAATACATGACTATAATGGTTTCAAACAGCGGACATTTACGCGTAGTATTTGACTTCGGTTTCGAACGGCAGGAAGTCATATTTCCGAAGAAACATTTCGGTTTGGGACAGTATCACGATGTCAGGATCGGCAGGAAAAAATCTGGCGCTATTTTGACATTGCAGGTCGATAATTATGAAACGAAGGAGTTTGAATTTAATATAAAGCATTCTGCAGACGCGCAATTCAACAATATTCAATACATGTACATCGGTAGAAACGAGTCTATGTCGGAGGGATTCGCGGGCTGTATATCGAGAGTTGAATTCGACGACATATATCCGCTGAAGCTACTCTTTCAAGAGAACGGACCTGCTAATGTCCGCTCACTCGGTCCTTCAGTAGCCGAAGATTTCTGCGGAGTCGAACCGATCACACATCCGCCATATATTAAAGAGACGCGACCACCACCTCAGGTAGATGAGGAAAAAGTGAGAGCGGCATATAATGAGACTGACACAGCTATTCTGGGAAGCGTATTAGCAGTTATTCTGATTGCACTTGTGATCATGGCGATTCTTATAGGCAGATATATGTCTAGGCATAAAGGTGAATACTTGACGCAAGAAGATAAGGGTGCTGAAATTGCTCTGGATCCGGATTCAGCGGTCGTAAACTCTGCCACTGGTCATCAAGTACAGAAAAAGAAAGAATGGTTTATTTAAAAACTGAAATGCATCATATTAGATATGTATGCGTTAAAGAGAAGTAACAAGTACACATTAAATTAATCTAAAATTATATATACATTTTTAATAAGGATAGAATCTCTTTTGCTCCATTCAACCATTGATCTTTTCATATATATCATAATTTTGTACAGAAATACAAATGTAGAATCCAAAATAATGGTTAGAAATCAGAAAAATTTTTTAATTCTGTTATAAAACCCATATAATAGTTTTATTAAAAATACTTCAATTTTTTATTATTTAAGTCTAATTATTAATTCTATTTAAAGATTTTTTTGTATATATATATATATATATATATATATATTATATATTGTGTTGTTTCTCTGTATAATTTTATAACTGCTATATAAAGAGTCCTAAAGAATTTTAAAACTAAAAAATTTTGTCATTTTCTCTAATAATTTTTAAGTAACAGCTTTGAATCATGCTATAAAAAATTTAAGAAAGTGCTTAGAAATCACAATTATTTATACTTCGTAGAACTGAATGTGAGTTTTGATTAGCTTTTTCGGATCTTATTTCGCTATATAATATTCATCAAACTATTGTATTATTTCATATTGTTTCTTACATTTCTCGGAACTCTGCATAATATAACTGCCAGTATATGAATATATATATGTATATATATATATTTATATATACATTATATTTAATTTTTTAAAGTACAAACGATAGTAAATGAATGATTTTAACTTTTGCATTTCACTTCATTACGTTCAGTACGCGAATGAAGAAAAGAAGTGATTATTTTATATAATTATCATTTTGTGATTAAGATATGATCGTCCCAATTTAAATGCATTTTTACAATGGAGCATAAAAGAGTGTTTTATGTAACATAAATAGATTTTCCATGTACAAAGTTGTCTTTACTACAGATAAATTACTTATATGTTTTGTTCTCTTTTTTTTTTTATAATATTCGCAGTATTAATCGAAATGTCTACCGTCCAAAGTGCGTTTAACACTTTTTTTTAGATTTATTTTATTTTCACACATTTGTTTGTGATTATTTTACAGATTTTTTTTTTTTTTACATGATCTGCAAACTCACTGTAGAGTAATTTAATATTAATATAGCATTAAGGATAATAATTGTAATAACAATAACAGCAGAAATGATAACGATAATGATGATAAAAATTGTATACTAATAGTAAGCATGTAATACAAAATGAAAATGTACATAAGTCATTTTTATACGAATAGCACATTCGTTATTTCTTGCTATTAAATCGATAGTACAACGATCGTATTGAAGAAAAGACATGCATTTTTCACGTTTCTGTATGAATAAATCGCTAATAATACAAATATAATACTCAAATTTTTGAAACAAGAACGATCTGAAGGAATATGTCTTTTTTATATTGAGAACGAAATTAAATAAAAATAAATCATCTGTACGTTCTTGTGTTTTTTATTAAGACATTTTTGGTGCATAATGCACGTTTTAAAAATTGTTAAAATTTTCAAAAAATCGAGAAAAAATCAACAATTTAAATCTTAAACAATCTTCTACTATAAATATTCAATTACTTACCGATATTTTTTACGAAGTGTTTACTTGATAGACTTGCCTCGTCGGGTAACGTTGCATCCAAACATGCGAAACGTAGCTACAAGTTTCTATAAATTAGTATTATGTGGGAGAAATTCGTCATATTGCAAATGTACTTCAATTTTTTAAATCAAGCACGGAAGAAAACGATGAATGTTGAACAAGTGAATTTTTAGGCACGTAAGCTGTATTTACACGTGTACTTGTCAAAAACAACTGGTCGAAATATTTAAACATTAAAATACAATAACTTTCGTAAAAGAATTCGCTACCTCCAGAGCAATGTTGACTTCTTCTCGCGTATAGAAGACTTTTACGCGATACGTGTCCCCTCTCAATATCTACATTTTTGTCTATCCTACATTTAGAAGGTAATATCGCTAGAGCAGTCTATAAATATACATACAAATGTCTCCTGTCTTCAATAAGTAAAGAATCTCAGTGCGTATTTAATAAAAGTGTCTTTTTAATATCACTCGTGTCTTTTTTTCCGGATTGCTCTTCGTTTGCAACTATATAAGTCGCATTTCATTCATCCGCCAGTCTAATAACTCATTTTTCACGATCATTGAACTTGCAAAATACGGCCAGATAACAAGTAATATCGAATATAAATCAATTGTTTTCTTTACTTTCTATCGAGAAATCTCGCTACTTCCTCGATCGCAAGTCAAAATCTAAAACAAGAAGCTTGTAACAACTCTTTGGGACTGACCGATCGTATGTACATAGCGCGTTTCGAGTAACAAATTCAACATTTAATTGACTAAAACAGAGACGAGCGCGAATTAATAGAGATAGCGATTTCTCTTAAGTATGTCGTGCTATTTTTCAAGCACGCTTCGTACAATATCGAGATAAATTTTATCAGCGTTTTTTTTTCTCTCATTAAATAAATGTTACAGCGTGTCAGAGAGAGAAAGGATTGCATCATTTGTTTTATAAAAATCATCGCACAACGAAATATTATGGTACAAAATATTCCAAGTACCACATTTGAGTAATTTACCGCTAAACACGGTAATAATATTTAACATAATGCGAAGACAGTATCTTCGGAAGTTGTTTTCCACTCTTGTTCATTTTAAGATATTTATTTTTTCATAAATTCATTTCTTTATTCAAAACAATTGAATGACAGTTAGATCGCTTATCTTTCGATCGTCAAAAATTGTCAAAGTTATTAGGAGAAAAATATTTTAACAAAAGATAATGATTTGAATCTAATTAAAATTTCAGGTTTTTAATAATTTTGACTATTTTTCAAAGTCGAAAAAACGTATTCCAACTATCGTCTAATCACTTATTCAATTGTTTTAAAGAAATAAATTTAGATAAACACAGACATCTTAAAATGCAATTCAAAATAATATAATTGTGGTACATACATATATACAGAATAATTCTTAATATAATACTTCAGCATAACTCTAACATCTAAAACGGGAACAAATGTTACATAATGATAGATTGTTTAAGTTTTTTTCCGAATTATAATAAATTATTTTAAAAATGTTCCAATATCGGAATATCTCTTCGTTAACTTGTTAAAAATGAAAAAAAAAAGACTTAAACGATCTATACGATACTTTTTTCTTGTTTCTATACTCATTATCTGAAGTATGGACTATAGTATTAAGAATCGTTCTGTAAATTACACATTTATAATAAATCGCGAATCCTTAGATATATTACGATCTCTTTGAGCGTCGCGTTAAATCACTTGGAACACGCACGGTGAATACGCATGAGTTTCTTAGTTGGCTTCATACTTACGCAAATATCTCCGGAAAGTCAACATATATATAATAATTTATTCATTATATTACAATAAATCGTTCTACATAATGGAGAAGAGAGCGATTGTTACACGCCGAGTTTCGAAAACACGGCAGGAAGGAGTGACATGGTGAAACTTCCCCGCCGATCCCAACGACAACGAGGCTTGCTCGTCAACGATCGCCAAAGATAGCGACGAGATAGCGTATCACTGATATGCACGAGGGAAAGGGCTTTGGATTTAATTACAGTCGCTTAAGTACACGTGTTCCACGTACACGGGCGGTGGAACCCCTACGGATGGGGCCACTAGGAGGCCGAGGTATACCAGCCGTTCGTCGTCGATTTGTTGCTTGGATGGTAGATGTGGAAGCCGGCACTACTGGCTGGATGATGGTAGAACTGCGGTTGTTCCGTCAGACCTGCCGAGGCGTACGCCGCTGCGGCGTCTAAGGCACTCGGATGGACAGTAGCCGAGTACACTTGAGGTTTTAAGGGTAACGGCTGGGCCGGTTCGTACTGGTGCCGAAGAACGGGATCCGTGTACGCCGACGAGCCTTCGTAACTACTTATCACGGGATGCAACTGCTGCTGCTGCTGCTGCTGCTGTTGCTGTTGTTGCTGCTGCTGTTGCTGTTGCTGCTTGTCTCGTGGCGAGACCGACGACGGCGGTGTCATCGCCGAATGATAGTCCACCGAGTAGCCAGCCGCGGTAGCAGACGTGTACGATGAAACTAGACTGGTGAAAGCATCAGCGCAGCTGGTGCCGTTCGATCCTTTTTGATTGTGAGCGGCGAGTACAAATTGGTGCTCGCCATACGTGCTGGAGCCTTCTGAGCCTGGCGGCGTGGGCAGAGGTCCATTAGGGGCGGTTTCACCCGGATAATAGATACCGGCCGATGTAGGAGCGCGCGTACCGCCGCTTGATGTGATTCCGTGCACATTGGCACGTATCACACTCTCCCGATTGGCAGCGTACAGTTGCCTAAGGAGTGCTGAGGCGGGTAAAGGAGCGGTGGCGGATTGTTGTGGACTGAGGTGTCCCAGATGATGATGCGCGCCGATCCACTGTATCGTACTCCGCTGCTGCTGCTGCTTCAGTAACGCGTCCGTGCTGAAATCTGTCGGCTGATGAAGCGCTGCCGGTGAGTTCGATTTATTTAGCGAGCTCCCCGGGAGGTGTTTCGACATAGCCTGCTCCAGATCCTTCACTGAGGTACCCGTGCTCTCGGCACTGTCCATTCTGTTGCCCTCGGCGCGACGTGATTTTGGACTGGTTGAACAGAGCGCCTGTTCGGTGGTCGACATCGAATGTGTGGATGTCGCGCTAGGGCTGAGCGCGCGAGTTCTTTCACCATTCGATTCTTTCACCGCAGGCTCCTCCTCATCCTCCTCTTCGTTGGAGCTGCTGTCGTCGTCATGAATTTTTCGCTTGTGCCCTCGTAATCTTACTACGAGCGTGCCGAGATTCCCGACCGCCGTCTGCGAATCCTGTTGCAACTGAGCTATATTTTCATGATGTCGACTACCTCGCTTCTCACTTTCCGATGGATGGCTCTCTTCCCGTTCCTCAGCTGGTGACCGATGCGATTGCTCCTGATGTTGATTTGTAGGGCCGCCTCGACTACGACCCTCTAAAATCAAAAGTCGCAACGAATATTGCCTCAAGATGGAGGAAGATGAGAATTCTTTCCAGAATCGACTAACTGGGGAAATGTATTTTTTGTTAAATCATAGAATGTTTTGTACCTCCTCTGTCAGCGTCCGGCGATCCATTCTCCGGATCATTCCCGGCCGTATCTTCCCTTTTGACACCGGTGACACCGTCCTCTAACTGACAGCAGTCCATTATTAAATTTTCGTATTCTCGGCCGCTATAAAAAGGACAATTAAACACAATAAGATTTGAAAAGTGAATTCCTTCGTTCGTTACTCATTCGTTTGATGACTCACCTTATGACATAATTGACGCAAATGATATTTTGCTCGTCGGCATTTTTCGAATTGCACACAACGGTAGCGCACGTCTGTAGCCACGTGTACCCGCCACTCTTGTTCATCAGCCGATAGTAATGCGTCAGCACTTGTCCTTTATGGATCACTAAAATCACAATCGCAGTTAAGAATTTTTTTTCCGATTTATCCGCGAAAACATTAACTAATTAAATTCTCTTATTTTTTTAAGCACTTCATAGCTTTTTGGAAGTACTATGTGATTAACTTCGGAGCTACCGTTTGTACGACAATGAAGGAAAAGAAAGACATTCCATCACATACATCGGGAATGCGATTCTTGAGCAACCGTTTGTTTGCTTTCAGCTAAATGTTCGATTCCATCTCTGTATAATGCTCTTAGAAGTGACATCCGTACTCTGTCCCGCCAAAAGATAAGTCGTTCGTTAAATAGATTTTCTAAATCTTTCGTAAGCTAATGATAAGGATCATATCGACAATTTTCTGTATAATTATCTTTGACAATGACAATGTGCTCGTTTGTGTCGGGGAATAGTTTGTCGCTGTCCGAGGGATCGAATCGACGAAGACACGTTAGAGTATCGCGACGATGTCGTATATTTTATTTTGTAAAAAATCAAATCTTTATATATATATATATATGTATATGTGTATGTAGATATAATGATCTTAGAAATCTGTGCATTATCGTATCTCGAAAACATTCAATTAACGAAAGAGCGAATTCATTTGTTTTACAGGGGAGTCGCACGATAAATATATTCAAAGCTATAATTGCGAATAATTATCTGCGCGATTGAATGATTGTCAATGAGAAACGTTATCCCCAACGCCTACGTGGTTAATAATTTTATGTGAAACGTTCAAATACAAACAGATACGTACTTACTAAATCTGCAAGCGGTCGCGCGCAGTCGAAAAGACCAACGTATTAATACTTTCGTGCTTTTCTCTCTTCCCGGACAGCTTTGACACCCATCGCGCTCTCTTTCACCAAAGTATTTTCCTAGAACAGTAGGAGCAAGAAATTCTGCGTGGCAAATCTATCGGCTTTGTTTGTTGGGGACGTATGTATATGAATAACGTGACGGCTCTATTTTCGTTAATTGTTTCTCGAGTACAGACTGCAGCGAAAAAAAGGAGACAGCGATATTAAAACGTGTAAAATTTATTTTGCACTGCTTTATACAGATAAAAAAGGCATTAAAACATTAATTTAATCCTTATTTGTGGATTTTATTTAACGACCCGACACTGTCACGTCCGTTAATCGTTCGTTAAGAAATTTTTCGCAATTAATTTTTGCTTGATGGAAATTTATAGAAAGAGAAAGTTCAAATTATCTCTCTTTCCCGACTTGTTATTTCTTGCAGCAAATTTTGCAACTCATTTTTCTCCGCAGCTATTATTTCTTTCTCTTGTCCGTTTTTTAGTGTCCCCTATTTATTTCGTAAGTTCCCGTTCTCGTTTGAGCATATAACCTTTCATTTTAAAATAATTTAATCGACAAACGAAATATTACTATAGAGAAGCACATCGTCGTAGATCATCGGCGAAAAATCACCTCCCACGATCGCGATGACGTAATCGACACTCGCAAAAATTCGCGCGACGCAACTATATATTATTTAATTAAGACAAATTACTCAGAATTCACACGCGTACATTCCTTCGAACATTACACAGAAAACATTAGGGAAAGCGAGCGAGGATCTTCTCGCGTGTGACTTTGCGCGCGATCGTGCAAACGGTACTCACTCGACTCGACTACGATCGAACGTGGCGAATTATTACCAGTCATACTCACGATCTATGTGAGACTTCCGAAGACGATTCGCGTCCTCGCCGTGGCACAGCGTATAGAGATTCTTCCCCGTCAATTCATCGGCGGTGTAGTCCAGCAATTCGGACACCCTGAGAAGAACGCATGAATTACAATGCTTTTATTACAAAGTCGTCTTATAGATTCATCTGTTTCTATCAATGTTGATTAACTTTAATCTCTATTTAATTTATTCTTTATTATTTCTAATTCTTAATTATAAATTTAATTTTGCAAAGT
>Ga0157364_1008618_pt1 | contig 10566 bp, 4 predicted proteins | sample AttsexASBM2_FD_111476 | JGI IMG/M metagenome (GOLD analysis project Ga0157364, IMG submission 111476) | Fungus gardens microbial communities from leaf cutter ant in Ribeirão Preto, State of São Paulo, Brazil - Atta sexdens ASBM2 | ecosystem: Host-associated > Fungi > Mycelium > Unclassified ... | reverse complement strand
GTCCATTTTTTGTAACAGTCGTGCGAGTCTCAGTAATCTTGTGAGTTTCACTAAGTGAATGTTACTATGTGCTGATTCCTACAACAGATATCGATAACAAATATTTATTTGAGTCTGTATTTTTTAACGGTTCACATTAGATTCTATACAGCATTTCGAGATATATATTGTGGATACATGTTGTACCAATTTTAATATTGTATATTTTTTACTTCAAAATTTAATCTAATTTTACTTATTCAATAAAAAAATTTTGCTAATAGTTAGTCAATTAAAAATAGCAATGTAAGAAGATATTTTTCCTGATAACATTTAATGACTAATTTTGACATAATCTATCGATTTTCTATTACACTTCGGACAAATTAATTAGCTTAGTTACCCTCTTCGTTAGATTGATGCCTGACGGAAATTACTAATTACCGCAAAACTGATATTAGGACGCGAAAATACACCCAGGTACGTTCTATATAGATTTCTCTATCCTAATTCAAAATCCTTATACCAGACTTCCATGTTGCTCCAATATGTCATTTTTGTTTAAATTTAATTTCCATATTGTAGAAAAACAAGAATTTTTTCTTAGATTGGATTAAAAGTTAAAAATTGTCATAGAGAGTTGAATCTGATGTCTTAAAGATTGCAAGATGAGATCGCAAATTTAATATTTTGAAAAAAAGAGCTTATCGTAAAAGCTAGCTTTTGTAAAAAAGTAAATAAAAAGCTAACTCATAAAGCTATTTGTAAGCGGATGAAAGATACTTACCTCGCCGCCGTAAACGTCTGAGGCATAGAGAAAATCAAATGGCAATGCTGCTACGAGGTCAACAAAGAACCAGCCTTTCACGTAATTCACGGCGATGCTTCTGCTATTGCTGACGACTTCGCCCTTTCTACTCACGTACGTTGTTCTGAAGTTCAAAACGATATCTGGGGAGGAATAACAGAGTATACATACATTTGCAATGCGCACGAAATCAAGATCTTTCGCACATATAAAATATTTGATATCTCTATTTCAACACAATAAATCTCAAAAATTTTAATGTTTAGCAAAAATGGGTTTTAAAATAAGCTTTTTAAGCGTTTTATAATTAAATAGGTATTTTATATGTCAAGAATTCAACTTAATTGCAAAATATTGCCAATCTTGCTGAATAAATCACAATTATGACGCTCAAATGATCCAATGATTTGTGTGAACTGTTTTTAATTAATCTTTTTTTATGATGAAATGTCAATTGGTATGATTTCGTCAAACGGGAAATATTGTTTTCAACCTGGGGTGTGACAATAATAGTGATTGCAAGCGAATGTAAAGTCAAGTTTGCATGTGCATCGCCTGACTACATGAAGAGGAGAAACTGGCTTTCCTGCTTGTTGTCCTGCCGAGTTTCTATTCCTGCAAACGTATCAAGCAGCTGAGCGAAACTTTGGCTTTGTACAATGAATGCCTTTTAATCCCGTTTGCAAATTGGATTTTAGCCGCGAAATTGACGTTCCACGTTCACTTACCGTAGAAGTAACTTCGTTTAAAAGTCGTAGATAGTCGATATTTTACTTATCATGTATCACACATGAAATATCGCTATTCGTTAATTCTATATTAATCGTAATACGATAAATTTATTAAAGAATCTTTCACTATATATATAAAATGTTTTGCGATAAACTCGCATGCACATCGTGAAAGAAAATGAAAGATATATTCCAATTTATAATGCGGACGTCTTTTAATATGTATTTTATCTACCTCGTTCAACTTCATGACAACGCAATTTCGTTCGACAGTTAAAATCGATGTTAAACCGGTGAATATATATATTGAAAATGGATGTTGTTTATTTACCGAGATTCGCGCACGATATATATAATATTTTACGAAAATGCCTGCGTCAAAATTAGCCTGCAGCTTCAATATCGCAAACAATTAAAAAAAAAAAATTAAATCAAAGGATTAACATTATAATGAACGCTTGCCATCAAACAAGCTAAAGATTTTCTAAAGGCAAAACCGCTTTTTTCATTATCATTAAATCCCCTGGTAATAGAACTCGTTTCCCTATCGGGTAACTTTCTTACGAAAAGTTCAAGCGTTGTTTTGTTTGCTCGATTATAGCGGATTTAAACGCGTCACTTTTCCGTCGTTCAGCACTTTCTGAACGTCGTTGTCAGCTAATTAAAAGGTTCCTACATTTTGTAAAAATATTTACAGAAAAATATTCTATTGTGTTTTTATTTCTTAGAAGAAGCTGCTATGCGATGACTGAATCGAAAGTCACTCATTATTACGCGACATACATATGGAGGAGAAAAGAAGGTGGCTGATCGTTTCTCTTGGTTTCGGTCTAACGAGCTCCACGTGTTGCCAATTGAACGGGTGGATTTTTCCTATTTCCTTCGCAGAAACATTATTCCAAAAGGGCACGAGTAATCGATTTCTACTACGAGGTAGCGATTAGATCTTGATTTATTTTCTTACTTAGAAATAGTGCGTACACTTATGTGATTATATATATATATATAGCGCAATTTAATGGTCCAATATAATTTATCAATGTTAAATTAAGAACAATATCGAAAATGGTAGACTAATTAATCTCGTTTATCGGAATTAATAAAAGCATTAGAATCGTACCTTTTTTTTTAAATTATAGATTCATTTACCTGGAATAATTCCCTCCAGGAGGATTACGGTTCAGACGAGAATCTCATTAATGGGATGAAGGGATAAAGAGAGGTCTAAAGGGCAAGAGGTCGAAAATTGGAGATAAGATATATACTCACCGATAATGAAGAGCACTTCGACGACAACGTCACTGACCATAGTAGGCCTATCGGTGTTGATGAAGCTCGCGTTATAGGGAACGATTATTGCCACGTAAAAGGTCGCGATGAGAATCAACCAGTCCCAGCAGGATTTAAAACCACCGTAATGGCTAAGAATAAATTGCGATTTTTTGACGGTTGTCGTTTTGTATTCCGGTAAAGGCGGCGCGGTTGAATGCAGAAGCGTCTAGAATAATACGTAATGTAAAAGACAGAGCTCTTGTCCTGAGTGTTACCAAATTTCTCGGCGGTCAATTAAGAATACATTTACTATAAAGCTTCTCTTCGCGGTATCAGTTTCTAAAGATTTTACCCAATGAAATATTTTTCCAAATGCAAACTAATTCGCAAAATAACATTCGTAAAAGTTAAATTAAAGCTAATCCGAGAAATAAATTCCTCATACTGGCACATACCTCTGGAAATTTGAATATTATTTTAATCTTATTTTAATCTTATTTGCGAATAAATACAATAATCGTTAAATTTCAGCATAACGAACAATATTATTACGGATAATAAGTTTTCATTATTTTATCAATTATCGTCCTATATAATAATTTAATCTTTATTTCTCCATAAAAAAAAAACAGTAAGTTGAAGAAAATAAATAAACGTACATTGTTTAGCTTAATTTTGTGCTTATTGTCCTGCTTGTAATGGCCCGACAGTTGATAAAGGACGGCGCGACTTCTTCTCCTACCGTAATTGGAAGGCGGTGCCTCAGGGTCGATATTGCCATTCGAGTCTGGAATTGTAAATTGCGCTATTATTGGACCAGAAGAAAGAGATTACGTACGATTGCATAGAAATATTTAAGTTCTGAAAAATAAAAATCACGCAGAAAGCATTAGTTAGAAAAAATGCAAACAGAAACACACACACAGCACATACACGCGCACGCACATACATCTCATAAAATGTACATACCTACATGTATAAATGTAATGTAGAATAAATAAATAAAAAAAAAAATATATATATAACAAAAGAATTTCGAAAATAATTTTCTTCTCTTAAACAGTATTATTTTGCAATAATTCTAACTACTTTTTAAATCTCATGGAGTGAAATCTCACTCGAAAAAATTAAAAATTTAGCCTGTCTTAAAAAAAGAATGAAAATACGGTCACTGTACGGAACAAGAGTGGCTGAATTTTCATTCTTTTTTTCAAACCAGGCTAAATTTTCAGTTTCTTCGAGTGAGGTTTCACTCCAGGAGATTTAGAGAGTATGTAAGATAATAAAAAATCGGTATATACATTTTCAAAAATAAATATAATAACATTTGCATAACAACAATAAATAAAATTCTTCTTGCATAATAATAAAAATTCTAATTGCTTTGGTGAATTGCTTTGTGTTCAGTGAATATCCTGCGTAAAGTTTGTAACCGACTAATCCGGTCTAATTAATGCTGCGACTGATTAAAATTCAACAGAGCATATTTATTGACGTTAATACTATACGTAATCCGAAAAAAATATTTTATTATCATTTATTATTAAGAAACACGAAATTAATATGATTAGCAGATTGGATTTGTTTTTCAAACAGCGAATAATTCGGTTACCAACCCCGACATTACGACAGTGATTCGTGCAGCGTGTTGCGTGTTGCGCGGTGCTCGAAATGTGACTCGTTAAACGCGCTGAGTGAGAGAAAGACGTAAAAGGGCCAATTCCTACCCATCCTGCGATGCGAAACTCGTAAACTCCGAATTCAAGTTGTATTTTTGGCATGGCGCCGTGAGAGAACGCATCATTCCTCATTAAAATCGATCCACTTGCGCGTATTTAGCAGCGAAGCATGGTTAGAACTCACCACTATCGTGCAACTCACAGAGCTGAAGATTCTTCGTATGCGTGATGTCTTTGTGCGAGGCCAGGAACAGTACGACGTCGCCCTTCTCGTTTTTTATCGGAACAATGTCGAGTAGGCAATCGAATGGACTTCCTGCACATATTAAACGAGACCGTTTACCGAAAATAAGTGAAAACTGAAATAATATCAAAATTGACTATCAATTTTGACCTGAATCTTCTAAGAAACGACAAATTACACTGAAAACTTGTTCCGATAATGAGTTACGTGATATTTGCGTGATATCAGCTCCGCTGTAAACGTACGCGCATGCAAAAAGAATGTGACGTGAGCGACGGATTACGTCAAGTTTTTTCTAGCGAGATATTTTTCGAAAAATTGTGAAACGTATTGTAAAGGTACAAAGTAGACAATGAACACAAAAATACATTGGTCGTCGCATAAACCTGCTTTTATGAAAATATATGATTACACAATGAAAAATAAGATGACGTTTTAGTAGATGTCTCTTGATGGAATTGCCGCGAATGCACGGTGTCGGTGTGGCCTACAAAGGGAATATCACGCCGTATACAGATGGGAAATTCTGTCACCGACACGTTCCTCACTATCTCCTTTATAAGCCATCTCTTTCACATTCAAAACTAATTTTTTTTTCGGTCTGAACGAAATTTTAATACTTAAACAATTATTATATCTCTCTCTCATATTTAAAATTGATTTTTTTCGGTCAGAGCGGGATCTTAATATTTTAATTAATTATTTAAGTAACTAAAATCTCGCATAGACGGATAAAGCTTTTTCTTTATTTACAATTAGTGGTAGAGTTGGATTGAAAGCAAAATATTGTATTTTTAACTTAAAATTGTATACAGAATATATTTGTTAAAAATAAATAAAATTTAAATTAAAAAAATTAAGTTTAAAATTTTAAAATCTCTACTTTAGAAGGGTCACTGTGTTTCTCGAGTTTCAATTTGTGACAATTTTTATATATAAAAAGCTATACAAAGAAATAAACAAATTTTTTTGTGGGCTTATCACGTGCCTACAAAAATTTGCAAAAATTTTTCAATTTTCTAACGTGAAAGTTTATAAAGTTTTTTCTACAAAATTGTTTTTTTCAAATGTTCCTAAATTTTTTACCAAGTTATCCGGATTAAATAACAGCATTTTTTATTTTGTTATAACTCCGTTAAAAATTATTATATCGCAAGGAAATACACATTACTTTCCTTGTAAACGTTTCCTTTACAAGGAAAGTAATGTCATAGCTTATCATAGTGTTTCCTTGCGATATAATAATCTTTATCGGAGTTATGACAAATTTCTTTTACAAGGAAAGTAACGTCATAGTTTTAGCTCAAATTTATATATATTCTATTTTTTAAAAATTAATAATTATATAAGTACATACTATTCAATACAATTTCTTATTTTTTTATCATATTTGCAATATGATAATTTTTAAACAGAGTTATAAACTATCAAAAATATTCCTTTTATTTTATCAGAATAATTAGTAACAAAAAATCTAGGAACACTAAAAAAAATGATTTTATGGGAAAAAATTCACGTTATAGAAAGTCAAATATTTTCGCAAATTTTGTTTAGGCAGGTAACAGACCTACAAAATGAATAGAAAATTTCCCATTTTGTCCAGCTCATAATTTTTTATATGTAAAAATAATAAAACTAACTAAAACTTAAAAAATATAGTAATAGTACTCTTCAAAAGTATAGATTTTTAAGCTTCTAAAAAACTTTTTAAAATACTTTTTTGAAATTTAAATTTCATTTATTTTTAACGAATATAGCCTATATAATTTGAGTTAAAAATGCAACATTATTTTTCTTCCCACTTTATTATTATAAATTAGGTTACCTTCTACGCATTTATTATAGAAATTGAATATATAAAAAGTTTAGTACTTTATACTATCTTTTTTTATATTATCTATATTTTATCATTTGTTTAAAGGAAGATATAAAAAAGGTTTTTAACCCAAAAAAATAATAACTAAAAGGAATAAATCTTTTTTAATTTCTATTTTATAGATACAATCTAATACAAAATTTCCTGAGATTTAGAGAACACCTTGAAAATTGTGCAAAGACATGGTTTTATATTATTTATAAAATATTATACATTTATAGAAATTTGGATAATGTATGGTTATGTACTACGCATTTGAGTAAGATTTTTCTGGAAGAGGGGAAGATGTGTTTTGTAATAACAAATGAAATCTGCAATCTTGAAAAGTGTATGTACATACACAAAATGTTCGTCACTCTTTACCTTCAATGTCGACGTTTCGTAGATTATATATATGTAAGTATATGATAGTAAATCATATGTGTTAAGTGTGAGATCGATAAAATAGTAACAACGTACATACATTATGTAATATTATGCATGTGTTTTATGTACGTTTTTTATGTATCCATACATTATCTGAATTTCTATAAATATACAATGTTCTTGCTCAATTTTCAAAGTGTTCCTTAAATTTTACGAATTTTTTAATAGACTTATCGTATTCAAAAGATTAAAACCTAAAAAAGCATTATTTCTTTTATTTACACCTTTTTGAATTCAAATCGATCCATTTTTAACATCCTCCTTTCATACTAGTTTTTGTAACAAATCAATTTTTACCAAACAAATTTTTAACAAACACATATAAAGTAACGTATATAGTATAAAGTAACTTATAAATAACTTATAAATAATTCATAAGTAACTTTCCCAATCCTGCTTAGTTGAGTATTCACATATAGTCTAATTTATTATTTATTTTTTTCATTTTTTAATTTTTTTCATTTTTCACTTTATTGTTTTTTTTTTGTCTTTACGTAATGCATATTGTTATAAACGACGACGGCAAATAATAATTTGATTTTTTATAGGAAGACGTAATAAAAATAATCACTTGTCTTCCCAGGGTGTCTTCACATTGATCTTACAAGTTCGCGAACCGATAATTCGCAATCATGCGGCCAATAACAAAACTTAGTTAAACTACATCAGAAAAATAAATTGTAGGTCAAGATAATAACACGACAAATATATTGTAGGAGGCCTCTCGATTAACTCTATCGTAGATTTTCTCCATTGCGCGAAGAAAAAACGAAGCATGTCCGTCGGAGGCGCAGGCACAGTCTGCGATACAGTAATAAAGATTACTTCATTTAGTTTTTGCATTTGAGTTTGCAAGTTTCTTTAGAAAATATCATATTCCTTAATGTTGCCCAAGCTTGAAAAATGGAAATCGATAATGACTCTACATTGCGTGGAGATTCTCTTCCCTGTTCTCTATTTCTCCATTTTTTTAATACATTTTTTCAAATATAGATATATCATTAAAGATTCCATATTTTTTGCCATAATACATTATATGAAACCGATATTACTTAACGGTTTTTTAATAATCTTTTATCTTTAATTTTTCCATATTTTAAAAACTGGAAAATTAAATATAATAAGATTCTAACAATAAAATGTACAATTTTAAATAAGGAAAATTGAGCAATAAGAGTCGAGCTATAGTAATATTCTTGAAATACCAGGAATTGAAGATATTGCATCGTAAAATATGCATAATCTCTAGTGATGAAAACGAAGGTAATCTTTTGTGACATTGGTATAATATTCATAGCGTAATCGCTCATAGTTCAGAAACATTCCATCATTTGATATCTCGAGGAACTCACCGTTCTTCTTGTAGAAAACAACTTCCATCTTCAATTCCGTCTTGCTCTCGAGACTCTTGTCGATCATGGCCTTTTCCTCCTCCTTCGTTTCCGGCCCGTAGAGAAACTTGCAAGCGCAACCCTTCTGCATGATTTGCGCTCGCGCGAATCCTGTCAACTCGCAGAATCCATCGGAGCAATAGACGATCGGATAGATCGTCGGAACCTGCGCATTTCCCAGTACAAAGTTGCTGTCTGCGAACAGAAATAGAACATGTATATCATAGATAGATAATGGATAAAAAGCGCGCTTTGAGGACATAAAAGTTATTTGCTAAAATTGTATTACACAAAATTCTCTCTTTAACGTCAACGTTAATCGAGAAAAAAAAGTCAAGTGTAAAGCCGGTCCTCTTCATTCGATTTTATATATTTTTTTTGTAATCAACGTCCTCTTTTATAATTCTCTTTATCATCCATGTATTTGCACCCACGTACGCATACAATTTCACGCAATGCGAAAACCCTAAAAATCTGACATTTTCATCAAACGCCCCAAAGAAGAAGATAGCTTCCCCCTGGGAATATATTTTTAGCTGATAATCCTCTTTCACGGTTCAACCTCTCTTATTATTCGTGTTAATTCCTATTTTCCGCGTCGCATGAAGGGTGGCTATAATCATCAAACAATATGGCATCGTTTCCGGATACTTTCTTACGATCGGATCAGAAGCTCACACGGGACAAAGGAAAGTATACAGGGTGCATGTCCTACACTGATTAAAGCATTCGTGCACGTGTTAATGCTCTTAAGCTAATCGTTAAGAGAAAGAAAAAGACGCATAGATATATATGTATGAAATTTTTCGTTTGGAAAAGTCACGCCATTGTTTTTACGCTTCGGAGTCTCCCTAGTCCTGACACTCGTAGATGTAGCAAGTTTCCATTCACACGTTCACGCGAAACGATCTTGTTTTACCAACAAAATTCATGCTCGAGAAAACGTCCGCGTTTGCAAAACAATATCGCATTTATCGTATTAATTTAAATGCACCTCACGAGTTATGCGTTTTCCGCTTCTGAAAATTCGCATTGGTGTATACTGTGTGAATCCTGAGCAAGTACTACAGCAAAAGCCGCATAATAAAGTATCATAGCTTTTTGCTTTCGTCACAAAGAGACGTTATTCTGTATGAAGTAAAGAAAATGAAAAAAATCTTACAAGGTCAAATGCAATATTAAAAAATAGCATCGCTCTTATCTTAGAGATTACGATGACGTCAGACTCATTGACAAAGCTATCGTTCCGTAACTGATGACTCGGATAATTAATTATGTAATGTTTTCCATAATGCGTTCTTTTTTTTTTCCAAAGTTTCATTATTTTGATTATGTACAGTACAATTAACTTATGTTTTTAATTCTCTGTAACTAATTCTCGGTTGTTCTAAATACATTGCATCACAGGACTTGAGAAAATGATACAATTATAGAAAGAAAGACTTAGAAACGTAAATTTGCTAATTGTTAATTGCGGTAATAATTTAATCACAAACTACTAAACGATTATTAGCACCAGTGGAAAACGAGACGTTCAAGGAAAAGTCCCGAGTGTAGTTTCGCCTGATTGCTCCGGAGGCGGTAACACCAAATAATTACGGAAATCCCACGGGGCTTCCGAACTCTGGGCAAATTACGTAAGTTATCGCCGGAACTCATCAAACGAAATAACTAATTAGTCGGTATCAAAGTGTTGATCGAATCATTTCTCTTCCGCCCACTTCTAGCTGTTCAATAGTTGTTATACTGTTGAGTTTTTCTTGATCTAATTTTTATTCCACAGATTTCGTACGACGAGTTTCTTTTTTACTATAACACGATCGGATTTTTCTTGAGCGTAATTTAAAGAGATAGTATTGGATTACGGTAAGAAACATGAGCTGGTTGTTATATTTTTTCGAAAACTCAGTTATTTGAAGCTTGAATCAATATTCAAATAATTTAAACATTTGAGAAGTCGTAGATTTTGCGCTCTACAGACATAAAAAAGAAAGGATTTGAAGTGAATGATCATAAAATGATTCATATCATTAAAAACACGATTATTGTTTTGTATCCATTAATCCACTGTATACGCAGTGTTGTAAAATTCATGGTTTAACAGAGATATATATATATATATATATATATATATATATATATATATATATATATATATAT
>Ga0157364_1008617_pt1 | contig 10567 bp, 3 predicted proteins | sample AttsexASBM2_FD_111476 | JGI IMG/M metagenome (GOLD analysis project Ga0157364, IMG submission 111476) | Fungus gardens microbial communities from leaf cutter ant in Ribeirão Preto, State of São Paulo, Brazil - Atta sexdens ASBM2 | ecosystem: Host-associated > Fungi > Mycelium > Unclassified ... | reverse complement strand
CTCTCTCTCTCTCTCTCTCTCTCTCTCTCTCTCTCTCTCTCTCTCTCTCTCTCTCTCTCTCTCTCTCTCTCTGGTGTCATGGCGTTCTACGTACGGACTTTTCGTAAGCCTCAGCGATAGATTTTAAGTTAACGCTCGATAAGATTAATCATCCCTTTATGTTATTGCGAAATCGACATCGGTTACTGCTTATGTCATTAGATAATTGCTCGCGTCATATAAATGCTTATATTGCAGATTTTCTTAATTTCTCGTATTCTAACCTAGTAATGCGATACCGATATCTGAGCCGTCATACGCACGCAAACTCTACTTTTGTAATCTGTTCTAAACAGTTAATGTTAGTCAGTTCCGTCCCGAAGACGGGGCGAACATGCCTCACCCACAAAGGTATATGCGACAGACTACCATCCACCATCCAACGAAACTGTATCGAGAAGGGCGATGGAAAAATCCAGCAGCGCCTGCAGGGCGTTTCTGCAGGAATGAGCAGTTACGCCGCAATATGCCTCCTCAAGGCTTCTCGCGCTCACGAGGAGGCCTACTCATTTGTGTCTCATCTTTAGACGCACGCTCTGAAAGGATAAGAATAGAGATTAGGATTAGAATTGGATATTGGCTTGCCCATAATGAGACAATCAAGTAATTAGATTGCCTCCTGCCTTATCGGAGCAAGTCAGCTCTAGGTGGGATGCAAATTCGAACTCGTAACTAGATTACGAGTCGAACGCACAAGGCATCTGGCCACTGTTGCCCAATGTATGTTCTAAACATTTGAGTTTGTATTAAACCGCCTTATGGCATATGAATCAGAATCAATGAATAACATTTATTTATAAACTTAACGATTTCCCGCCAATTGTCCTTCGCCATTAGTTAGTCATCGCCGGCACATTGAGCATAGTAGTCACAACGTAGCCACATAGGCCGGTATTCATAGTCAGATCTTATATTCAAGACCGTCTTAAGTACGGTCTTAAGAACCAGAAGGCTGCATTAACGTCTTAAGACATTACTTATGATCTTGAAATAAGACTCGACTACCGGCCATAGTTACGCCATAGTACACCGCCACCTCGTAATACAGTAACAGTATGATAACGTATTTTGTATCGTGGAATCGCATATCGCACGCTTGGTTATCTGGGGTAATATTTTACTATTGAAAATTTTATCACCCGTCAGTGATAAAATCTTCAGTAAAATATTATCATTGGTAAAATTCCATTGAAAGCATCTGGATTATATAAATGAGTAGCTTTTAATGCGAATGATATTCCTATTGACAATAATCCAATGGCAAAATATTATCCCACTGACCGAATGATATTCCTATTGATGCGTATCCAATAGTAACTAATATACCGTTAGTCGAATGATATTCCTATTGGATTACATCCAATGATAAAATATTTTATCACTGACCGAATGATTTTCTTATTGAACGCTTCAAGTAGTAAAATCATTCGATAATGATAATGCCGTATAATTTTATCAGCTCAAATGATTTTACTATTGAATAATAATACCATTGATACTTTTCGCGACGGGACGGACATGAGTTCGTGCTTAAGTGTGTGGATACCGGTTTCGCCAGATGCCGTCTGATTCTGTGTCGCCACTGTTAACGCAGAGTTGGCTAAGTAGTCAGGAACCTTTTGAATAATCTCCGACAAATTTTATTTGGCGGACACTCTTCGTTAACAAGTTATTAACAAAAAAAAGTTGGCAATTTAAATGTACATTTAACTGTATAACTTAAATTATAATTATAATAAGTAACCCATGTGCAACAGTATAATTATAGAAGTTGTGTATCCCTTTACAAAGAGAAAGTAGGATGAGAGTCGCTTCGCGTGGAAAATCAAAATCCATATGCAACAGTACAATTATGGAAATTGTGCGCCCCTTTGCAGCAGAGGAGGTAGAGTGAAAGTCAGTTCGCGTGGAAGTCGTGCGCTCCCAAGTAGGGGGAGGAGAGAGGGAGGGGGGGAGAGTTGCTTCGTATAGAAGTCGTGCGTCCTTAAACAGTGAGTGCGAATTTTCGATTTGGAATTTGCGGCATGGTTAATAATAAGAAGGTACATATACTACGATAAGTCCATGTGCCGTGTATACTTGCATGTATGTCCATCTATACTCTCTTCATGGTAGTAACTGTGCTGCAAGCGAGTTGGAATTCGCATCACTGCCCCTAAGCAGAGAAGAAAATGGAATGAGAATTGGTATGCGTGAAAGTCATGCGCCCCCAAACAGGAGGGAAGGTGGGGTGAAAGTCGCTTCGCGTGGAAATCGTGCGCTCTCAAGGATAGGGGGAATGAAAGTCGCTATGCGTGGAAGTCATGCGTCCTCAAGCAGAGAGGAGGTGAGGTGAAAATCGCTACTATGGAAGTCGTGCGCCCCCAATTTCATTTTAGATCTGGAAGAATACATTAATAACGAGTGCTCACTCAACTGTTGAGTCCGCTGAACGTAGCCATTGTAGACAGATGAGAACTAAAAGATTTAGAATACTAGTTTGATGTATAGCAACATGGCGTAAGACAAAGGAGAGCCTCATGGGGACTGTCTCTAGACTACCATAGGATGATGTATCATCCTATGTCCTAACTCCTATGTAAACCTATATATTCCTATAAGTCTTTAGTGTGAGACATCTCTTCTGCATTTCTATAAGTATCTATATCAACTTGAGAGAATAATTCGTAACTCCCAAAAACTGGACAGTTAATAAACGAGATTCCATGTCGGATGAAAAAAAATCCTGACTAAGGAAAATATATACTCATGACTTTTTTGAATCACCAAAACATCTTGTTTATCACGTGACTTTCAATTTTTGAAGATATGGAAAAATTATCTTAGATTTTCACGTGAAATTACATCAATCGGTTATAGCATTTTGTATACACACTCTAATATGTGTATTATAGAAACTATATAGGGTATTTCAGAATATTTGTGATTATTTTGGGACTATACAGGATGTCTCAAAATATTTGGAACTATTATATTTTTATGCAGATAGAGCGGATTAAACTGAACCGGAAGGTTTTCTATCATTTTATAATTTTCGTAATTATTACCCAATGAGCAGAATGTCTAAAATCGACGCATGAGACAACTTTAAGATATCTTTAAAGTCTGTTCTACAATATGTAGCACATTGTAGAATAGGCTTAAGAATTCTTTGAAAAAACATTTTTAAAATATGTCATAAAGAAACTCTGAAAAATATCTTAAAGTTGTCTTATGCATCGATTTTTTTACTCGCTTATTCGGCAATTTTTAGAAACTAACTATTGTGAAAATTACAAAATGATACAGGACTTTTCAATTCAGTTTGATCTGCATCTGAATAGTTCCAAATACAAGACATTCTGTTTAGATTCGATTGCATCAACATGCACATTATTCTTTTTTCTATGCGATCCTATAGGAACCTCTTTTCATGAACTGATGCCATAGATTTCTACGTAAAAGTACTTATAGAAAAATTTCCTATGTTATCCTACATATACATGCTGCGTAAATCCTATAGATACCTATTGTAAAAAATTTAGAGGAAATAGGCACAACAGAGAAGCTATTAGCGTCAGAGCTGAACGGAAGTTTTCCAACTCGGAGGAGAGACCAGGCCTGAGTTCGAGACGAGGAGCGCCCTGATATTTTTCTTTGTGTCATCAATTGTTTACACTACACAAGCTCTTACAGGGGGGGATAATGAAAGGAATAAGGAACAGGGAATAAGAATTTCAACCTATCAGAAATTATGTATTCCACATACATGATTTTTAATATTCTTGATATTCTTTTCATTATGTGCAGCCTCTTATATAGTCCTCTATAGGAACCCATGAAAAAACCCATGGGAATTTATAGCAAGATAGAAGTCTCCTCCCATGGAGACCTATCGAATTTACTATGGGTACGGTTAGGCAAATCCAGGAAAATTCCCCATAGGAATTTGCAGCAGAAAACTGTATATGTATAGCAGAAGTAAAACGTTATTTAAAAAATTTTTTTTGTTAACTTTTTAACGAAAAGTGATTGCTAAATAAAATCTATCGAAGGTCACTCAGGGTCATGATCTTGATAACATATATCAAGGTCATCGGAATTGTTTCCATTATTGTCAAATATTATCGAAAAAAATATATTAACATTATATTTTTGAATACACTTTACTATATTTGAAATATAATTGATTGTTTAATAACAACAATATAATGCATATCTATTCATATTATTGTCAAATATTAGCATATTATAAAAAACATGTATAAATGAATATTAAAACAAGTGTTCAGAAAAATAGATACGAATTGCTACAAAAAATACAAATAAATATTTATAAATTATGTTTCTCAAATCTATAGTATATGTTAATGTTTAGTACAATCAATAGATACATGCAGCAGGCAAATACGGTTTGTTTCCAAATTTGATTTAACATTGACTTAACGTATTCTAACAGTTTATGGAAGCATCAATTTATGATTCTTATTCGTCTTACATTAAGTAAGCACATCAATATTAATTATAGAATTTCAAATAAAATCTATACATTTCTCTTTTTTTACATGTGATGAATTAACATAATTTAGATATTAACAAAAAAAATTTAGTCTTTTTAACTTCTTTAAAATAGAAATCATTTAATTTTTAATATTTCTGAAATTGATATAGTACACATAACAAAATATTTCAGAATTTTGATATTTAATTTTGCAAATATCTTACAGATATATAAAGATTTATAAAGATATTGCATATATCTTTATAAATTATACAGAGTGTCTCTTAAGAAGGACCACAGGAGGTAGAGAATGGATCAAAGGGAACAAAAAATTCTTATATTATTTTGAGATATTCGCTGTAGTTTTCGAATTAGAAAAGGAAACGTCTAAATCAATATGCGGTTAAGTCACGCGAATTCGTAAGACGGCCCATACTCGAGCAGCGGCGGCGGCGGCATGCAGGGAGCGGGAAGGAGCGCTTCGTCGCCTGGCACAGCTGGCACTGTCCTATGTGTTTCGCCGCATGGCGCCTACATTATCCAAAAATCTTATTTTCGCTGAAGTTTTCCTTACACATTTCTTATCATTATAAATTATGTTATTTAACACGTTAAATATGTTTTAACACAATTATAAGTATGTTAAGCGATGTAATTAATTAGAGCACTACGCAAAGCGTAGTGCTGATCGTCGCGATACCTTTCCGCTTGTTTTATTATACGATGTTTCTATTTAATTACGCTTCGAGACACACTTCGTCGGAACTATCGCGTTATTTATATTTTGCCGGAATTTTATTTTTTGATGTGTTAATGCGTGTACACTTGAAATTATAGTATAAGTTCGCGTAGATAGCCGCTACATTGGAAATCCATATTAGGGGCTTCGTACAATAAAAGGAACAGGGAAAAGAGAATAAAGAGTAAAAATTTCAACCTCAAAAATCATTGTATTGTGGAATACAGTTTCTGATAGGTTGAAAGTCTTATTCTCTGTTTTTTGTTTCCTGTTCCTTTTATTGTGCGGAGTCCCTTATTTTTCCATGTATAATGACGCATTTGACTGAGAGTCTTCTTCACATATTTCTTGTCGTTTAACAAGTTTAATACACCATTAATATACCGTTATATAAGTTTATACACCGTTAAAAACGTTCTTCTAAATATTATTTTATTAATCTTTAATGTTTACTGAATAAAATTTAAATTTTCTGTAACTAAAAAGATTATTTATGTACACGTTAATGAAATGTTTAAGTTTGCATTGTTAACATCATGTCAAAAAATAAAACTCCGGCAAAATAAAACGACGCGATAACTCCGATGAAGTATGTTTCGAAGAATAATTAAATAGAAACATCATATAATAAAACAAGCGGAAAGGTATATTGCGACGATCAGCATACGTTTGCGTAGTGCTCTAATTAATTACATCGCTTAACATACTTATAATTGTGTTAAAACGTATTTAACGTGCTAAATAACATGATTTATAATGATAAGAAGTGTGTAAGGAAAACTTCAGCTAAAATAACATTTTTGGATAGTGTAGGCGCAATAAGGCGAAACACATAGGACCGCCATGTCACGCTATGCCAGACGACGAAGTACTCTTTTCCCCTCCCTGCACGTCACCGCTACCGCCGCTCGAGTGTAGGCCGTTCTACGAATTCGCGCGCGGCTTAACCGCATATTGGCTTAGACGTTTCCTTTTCTAATTCGAAAACTACAGTATCTCAAAATAGTATAAAAATTTTTTATTCCCTTTGATCCATTCTCCGCCCCCAATGTGACCCCAACCCATCTTAAGAGACACCCTGTATATATTAGGTGTTTCAAATTGTCCATATACCCAATTTAAAAATGAGGAAAGTCACTATTTTGAAAAATGTTTCAGATGAAAGTTGTTGGGAATCAATGTATTACATGGGTGATTGAGCTTGGGTAGCATCACGAAGGTCATGTCAAGATCGATTTGAATTTTTTAAAAAGTAATCCATATCTTTTATTACATATTTTTGTAGTTCATTTCAAGGCGTTTTCGAAATACTGTAGTTACAAACTCTTTTTAATTGAGATCTTCCTGAGTTATGAGAAAATCAAAATTTCAATATCGCCGGCATTAGCATTATCCAAGATATGCGTGGAAATCGCATAGTCGAATTTTCACCTCTTCGGGATGATTAAAGTCTCTGATCGTGCGACCTCCATGCAATACATCTTGTGCAATACGTTTCATAACTCAGAAAGATCTCAATTAAAAAGGATTTATAAACAGGATTTATAAACATCAAAAACTTTTTGATGATAGCTACAAGAATATGTAATAAAAAATATGGTTCCCATTTTAAAAAATTCTTTCACGATGCCACGCAAAGTCGCATACACTCATGTAAAACATTATTTAATCTCCAGCAACTTTTGTCTGAAACATTTTTCAAAATAACTATTTTCCTCGTTTTTAAATGAAGTGTATGGGTGGTCTGAAAACTACGTAACACGAAATATGCTTGCGTATATAAACTAGCTTTTTTTTTAACAAAAAAAAATAATTTTTACATCTACACATTTATGCGATTATATAAATTTACGTATTTTCCATATATAAAGAAATTCATACATAAAAAAGGATATAATAATAACATAGTTTCAATATTGAAATATACAATTCCACATTATATAATATATTGTATATATAATATACAATTCTTTTTTTATTTATGTAAATATATCTTCCAAATTATATATTTGCTTAGAGTTCATTTTTATATTATTATTAATATTTTATTTTTATCATGTATGCAAGAGTAATATCTTATTAATTGTAAATAATTTGACTTTATTTTAAAAATAACATTTCTTTAGAATAAAAATTTGTTTTGTAATAAACTACGGGATATATCGATGTTATATAAAACTCATCAATTAGCATTCAAATGAAAAATGCGTAATTATGGTAATATTTCATATATTAATAGTAATTTACTTTCTTGAATAATGTAACATTTGCAAAAAAAAATCGACATTTTATGATAAGCAAAAGAAAGACTTCAGAAACTGGTTTGAAAAAAATCAATTTTTGTATTGTAAACTTTGGATGAGCATATTATGTGATACAAAAAAGAGATAGTATAAACTACTGAATGCCTGCGCCTGGAACTAGCAAGTTAAATTAATACACTAATTTTTTATAATTCTTTGTTATTAACATAGAAAACGAAGTGTACATCATATAAATCTAAACTAACGAAATATCACGGGAGCTCGAGAAACTGTGTAGTTTGACGATTAGGCACAATGTTTAAAAGCAAACAAAATTCTAATATTTTCCGTTCAAATCATAATTTGATTGTGGAACATATCTTTTCCGTACAAACTATTTCTCTCTAAATTTCATTGTAATATTAAAAGTAGAAATACATATTCTCTCTATTGTTTTATTACTGTTTTTTTTGTCGCTTTAATATATATTATATGTATTCAATAGTCAGTCCAAGGCAAACTTCATCCGCGATAGTGTAATACAATATAGCTACTATTTTCATATTTTAAATCGATCTATCTATATATATTACTTTCTTTTAAAAAATGTGTATACTTAACATTTAATATAATATATATCTCTTTAAAATATTTACAGAAAATGTTATAATACAATATTTTAAATCGTTTGTTATATTCATATTTTATAAAGGCAATTATCAATGTAACTATAATTCTTAATATATCGTGTAAACGCATTTTGTTTTTACAATAATCATGTTCATATTGGGATAATATATAATACAAGATAGGACATTACAAGATTTTGATACCTCTATGCAATGTTTCTATTATATGTACAAGTGCTATTGACAATGCAAATTATTTCTTCCATCGTTATTGCATTGATTTTCGTGTTATGATTTTTAATAAAATGGACTGAGATTTTATATCCACAGGATTACAAATAGTATTAAATGCTGAGAACATATTTTACCAATTAGTTTAGAGTTCTTAATTTACAAAAAAAATTATTTTTAAAATATGTACATTATACAAAATAACCATCTCAACTTTCTAATAAATTATAAATTAATATTTTATATCTTAGTATCATCCCCATAAATAAACCATAATAAATCATATCATGTGCTCAAACTGATTGAAAATTAATATTATAATTTTATATGAAATAAAAAACGTATAGCTCTCTCTGTATTTTCTATTAATACTTGCTTTTAACATTGTTTTATATTAATATATAGAATCAAGATGCGTAATTATCATGTTTCAACTTTTATCGAATATAAAAAATTATTCACAATATGATAAAAGATTATTTTCACATAATTTAAAATATTAATACGAAATTCCATAAAATATATCGTAGTCTATATTGTAGCATAAGCTATTTTTCTATACAAGTATATAATTATCATAAAACATCATTTACGTACATAACCATTGTGTCAACAAAATGTTAAATCAAGTATGTATATTTCGTGCACTTACTTGATAAAAGTGCAAAAATATGATTTAAAAAATATTGAACACGTAAATACATTTAAGTCATAATAAATCTATAAATGCTTAACAGTGATGTATAGATGTAAATAGCATATGCTACTTCTATTATAGTATAACTCAATGTATCCCACTGGAATTCATTGCGTTATGTGTATTAACAAAATTACATACATATATTTGTGTTTTAATATTATTATCGTTGTTTATAGGCATGTGTTATAAATCGTAATAGTTTCTAATTGATTAACATTTTTCTTAAATAAATAAATGTTTAAATTAAATATAACATAATCACAGACATCAATGCTTCACGAGATCTTCTCAAATACTAATATATAATACACTTGCACCTCTTCAAATCAACACAAAAAAGAAGAAATATAATAATTGGAAACATGATTTCAATGGGATACACCAGAATCAATAAATTCGACGAGTTTATTTTGGCTTAATGTTCATAGCTAAGTAAATTAAGAGAACCTCACTAATTATCTACACTTTAGTGTCCGTTGAGTTGACTAAAACATTCGAGATATTATAAATTAATCGTGTCCAACGTATGTGAATTTCTAGATGCGCTGTTGTCCTTTGGTGATGTTGTAGCAACATTAACCTGCTTCGTAACATTGTTCGTAAACGGCATAGAAAACTTAAAATCAGCACCATTTGGCAATTTGCGCATAATTTTTCCAGACGTGATAAGTCTGCCAAAACCCTCTTGGTGAGCGAAGGCGTAGCCCGAGCGTAAAGATCGCCGTGTACGTCTCGTAGATGGTGTACGTAATATGTCCTGACTTTGACGAGAACGCAATTGTGCCAGTCTCTGCTTTAGTCTGACTCTGTCGGACAGTGTCGGTCTAACGTCCATGAAGAAGAATCGCCATGATAGTACTGGTATCACCAGAATTATACAGGATATCACTGTAGTGAACCAAAAGGTTGCTTCTGACATGGCCTGCAAACATAAATTACAAGCATAGTGGAAGGAATAACATGGTATGCTCAGTTTGCAAGCGTCTCTCTTTAAGAATGTCGCGTGAGGGGAAAAATCTGCTAATTGTGAAACGCTAAACATGGAGCGATATTCATAGTCCGTTTTTATTTTAAAACTATCTTAAATAATGTCTTAAGATGCTAATGCAGTCCTCGGATTGATATCTTTTAGATTGTATTTAAGACAGTCTTAAATGTAAGAATTATACTATAGAAAGAGAAACATAAAGTTTATTAAACAAGGAAAGATTCAGTACCAATTTTATGACGCGAAACAGGCCGGAATTCATAGTCGATTCTTACAGTTAGGATTGTCTTAAATACAATCTTAAGATGTCATAAGTCAATCCGAGGACTATTAGCATCTTAAAACAGTTTTAAAATAAAAATGGATTATGAATATCGCTTCATGTTTAGCGTTTCACAGTTGGCCTTTTCTCCTTACGCGATATTCATAGACAGAAGCGACGGAGATTTAAAGAGAGAGAGAGAGAGAGAGAGAGAGAGAGAGAGAGAGAGAGAGAGAGAGAGAGAGAGAGAGATGCG
>Ga0157364_1008615_pt1 | contig 10568 bp, 9 predicted proteins | sample AttsexASBM2_FD_111476 | JGI IMG/M metagenome (GOLD analysis project Ga0157364, IMG submission 111476) | Fungus gardens microbial communities from leaf cutter ant in Ribeirão Preto, State of São Paulo, Brazil - Atta sexdens ASBM2 | ecosystem: Host-associated > Fungi > Mycelium > Unclassified ... | reverse complement strand
TTCCCCTCTCACCTAAGGAACTGGTGCATCATAACTGTATTAATATGCGGATGATGACCTCTGGTGATGTATATGTTTGGGAGTTTGAAGGGGAAGAAGGGCCTTGTAAGGTGAGAGTTAACGGTCAACTTACTTTTAACACCTCTGCGCATATTGTCGATGCGGCGCTTGCGGGGGGCGGGATCGCTTTTTTACCAGAAGAAGAGTTTGGTCAGCATATTACTGACGGTCGGCTGGTTCGGCTGTTGGAGGAATGGTGCCCGGAATTTCCCGGATATTCACTCTATTACCCAAGTCGTAAACAACCGTCACCCGCCTTTAAAATTATTCTCGAAGCTTTGAAGCTGCAGTATCGTTAATTGTCCAGTGAGGGGGCGCCCACTTTGGGGAGATGTCAGTGAGAAGTGCTGTGCATCGGCACTGTAGTATGACTTGGTATGTTCTCGATTCAGGTTGAAATTCCGCTGCCTGGCGATTCATTTACATTGACTATAACCGCACAAATGTTTTCTTTATTGTAACAAATCCAGTTAAAATCTCTCTTTTGACGACAAATATTCTATAGTTTACCCAGACAATCCTTGCGTGTTCGGGGATATTGCTTGCGGCAAGGCCGTGAGCGGTGGGAACCTGCGATAAGATAAGCCATGACGTTAACGTTAGTGAACATCCGTCGATACCGCGGTTTGTATTCTATGACTAAGAGAGATAATGATGCGTAAAACTGATCATCTAGGGGGAATTACCGCCTTTGTGACCACGGCTCAGCAAGGGAGTTTTACTGCGGCAGCTGAGCGCTTAGGGCTTACAAAATCTGCGGTAGGCAAAAGTGTAGGGCGTTTAGAGGTTCGATTGGGACTTAAGCTTTTTCAACGTTCAACGCGTCGACTTAGTCTAACGCCTGAAGGGGAACGTTTTTTAGCCAGTTGTCAGAGTGCGATGGATATTCTGGAACAAGCTGAGGCTGAACTGACCTCTCACCTTAGTCAACCTGCTGGACGCTTAAGGGTGGATCTTCCTGCAGCCTTCGGCCGCCAGCGTATTCTGCCTATTTTGCTCGATATAGGTAGGCAATATCCTGAGCTTTCTCTGACCGTTACCTTTAGCGAACGCTTTGTGGATCTGATTGAGGAAGGCATTGATCTGGTGATAAGGATAGGGGAACTGGCAGACAGCAGTGGTCTGGTGGCGAGGCGCCTAGCGACACAAAAGCTGGTGATCTGTGCCTCTCCTGACTATCTACGGACTTATGGCGAACCTCAGCAACCCGAGGACCTTACTCACCACCAATGTGTATTGGGCTTCCGGCGTAACCAACCGTTGGCATGGCTGCTGAAGGATAATCACGGACAAGTTTCGCGTTTTACCCCACCGCCAACCCACGAATTTGCTGATGGCGATGCTATGTTATCGGCCACGCTTGCTGGCTGTGGCCTGTCGCAGCTGCCGATCTGGCTGGTTGGAAAATATCTGGCCACGGGAGAATTACAAGAAGTGCTGGTGGGCCATTCGGGAGGAGAAATGCCTATTAACGCATTGTGGCCGAAAAGCCGTCAAATGCTGCCTAAGATTCGCTATGTTGTCGATACCTTAATTAAAGCAGCCCATGACGGCTTATTAGACTAATTAAGCCTGACGCTCGTTTTCAGACCAAAATGGGTAGTCAGTATAACCTTCAGCACTTCCTCCATACATGGTGTCACGATTCACTTCATTGAGCGGCCAGTCGTTTTTCATCCGTTCGGCGAGATCCGGATTGGCGATATAAGGGCGACCAAAAGCAATCAGGTCGGCTTTATCGTTACGCAGGTACTCTTCCGCTCGTTGTTTATCGAATCCACCGGCAATGATCAGAGTCCCTGTGTAGGTGGCGCGGAACTTGTCGGTAAAACCATCAGGGATAGCTTGTGCACCCAATGTCTGTTGGTCACTAAGGTGAACATAAGCCAGCTGACGTGAATTCAGGGCATCTGCAAGTTGTAACCAGGTCTGTTCTTCACCCTCAAAGGCATGCATATCGAATAAGCGGCCAAATGGGGCTAAACGAATACCGGTTTTCTCTGCACCGATCGCCTCGGCCACCGCATCGGTCACTTCTAAAACGAAACGTAGGCGGTTGTCGATGCTCTCGCCACCGTAGTTATCGTTACGCGTATTTAAGCCGCCGTTAATAAATTGTTCTAATAAATAACCGTTAGCGGCATGAATTTCAACGCCGTCGAATCCTGCCTTAATCGCATTTTGCGCCGCGATCACGTAATCGTTAACCACGTCTTTAATTTCACTGGCGGTGAGAGCTTTCGGGGTGGATACGGGGACACGACCGGCATTACCTTGTTCATCACGCGCAAAGCAAGTTGTCTCTTTTGCGGTGACGGCAACGGCGCTGACCGGTGCCTGGCCGTTTTCCTGTAAGCTGGTGTGAGAAACACGACCAACATGCCAAAGTTGGATAAAGATTTTCCCCCCAGCTTGGTGGACCGCTTCGGTCGTCTTTTTCCAGCCTTCAACTTGCTGTTGGTTATAAATACCCGGAGTGAATAAGTAGCCTTGGCCTTGTACAGAAATTTGTGCGCCTTCGGTAATGATAAGGCCAGCCGTTGCTCGCTGACGGTAGTAGGTCGCGGTTAATGCATCTGCCGTGTCGCCTTCTTGAGCGCGGGAACGGGTCATAGGGGCCATAACGATACGGTTAACTAACGGGGTATCACCAACGTTCGATGGGGTGAATAACTTATCCATTTTTCGCTCCAATCTGTGAGTAAGTGATCATTATGGCGACCATTGCTGCTGCCGGAAACCTCTCTTTATTCCGAACAGAGAGTCCATAAAGTCTACTTTACATCGGGGTTGAGGGCGTTAATGTCTCCTTGTTCTCTGCATCCTCCTTCAGCCTCTTCACGGCCGTTAAGCACAACGATCGCGAAGAGCGTTGCCTCAGCAATGGTGATGCTCACCCACTGCTGAGGGTCGAGTTTGATCCTTCGCTAATCTGGATTAGTATTCTACACTCGCGGTATTGGCAGAATATTCCTCAAGGGTAGCACCTTTAGCGTCGGCGCGATGTTTAATGGCGATGCTAACGAAGGCTAAGGCGGCGAAAATAATACTGCTCACTATGACAGAATGGGTGCCTAACCGCGCAATAAACCAGCCACCGGTGAGGGAGCCGAGAGTGATGCCGAGGTTAGAAAATGACATATACAGGCTATTGGCAAACTCTGGCGCCTCGCTTGCTTCACGCATCAGCCAGGTTTGACTGACCACCAAGCCAGAAGAGTGGAATGCCCCCCAGAACACCATTAATAACCCCATCATTAACGGCGAGAAGCCGAAGAACCAGACTAAGGCAAGAATTAGCATAAAGAACAGTGGGTAGGCATGAGTCGTTTTCACTAGGTTTTTTTGTAGAAGGCTGCTGAACACAAAATTACCCGTAAATCCACATACGCCGAAGAGAATAAGCATCATGCTGATAACGTTATTACTTAAGTGGGTGATACGTGATAAATAATCGGCCACGTAGCTGAAACCAGAAAACATTGCCGCAAAGATAAAAGTGACAGTCGAAATGGTTAACCACAGTTTTCCATTACGCAATACTCCTAATTGACGCGCAAAAGAGACCTTTTCCGTTGCTGGCATCGACGGCATAAAAATCAGTATACCGACAAAGGCGATCAGACAAGCGATGGCCCCAAAATAGAAAGCGGCGGCGAGGGATAAGTGATCGGCGATCAATCCACTTAATGGCACGCCCAATACTAAGCCAACGGCTACCCCAGCAAAGACTTTCGCGGTTGCCCCAGAAGCTTGGTCTTTAGGCACGGCATTGGCAGCGACCACTAAGGCGACGGCAAAAAATACCGCATGTGCTAGGGCCGGCAGTATGCGAAAGAGAAGCATTAAATTAAATACATCGGTGGTGGCATAAATAAGATTGGACAGGGTAAAGACAGATAGAATAGTCAGGAGAACGGTCTTCTTATTAAAACCTGAAAGCATCAAGGTAATAAAAGGTCCGGTCAAGGCGACAATAATGGCATAGATACTGACTAAAAACCCAACTTGAGTGGGGGTAACATGAAGCTGAGAGACCAGCTTAGGTAATAAACCGATGATCGCAATTTCGGTAGTAATAACCCCAAAAACTGCGACAGAAAGTGCCAATAAAAGCAATGTGCTTTTGTTTTGCATTGAACATCCCTTAGTGATTTCTGCAGATGAAAGTCAAGAATCTGTAATAAGAACCTGATCGTTATAAATTGTGAACCGGTGGTCTGCCGGGATGCGTATTGTCGGTGACTGCAAGATAATCGGAAACCCGCTTTCCCTCCTTTTAGTGGAGACATAACTTCTCCAATCATAAAAAAAGTTAATTATTTTTAGGGGCTATTCGTTAATGAAAGAAAGTGAGAGAGTGACGTTAATACTTCGATAGTACCCTTGATTAGGTTGGTCGCTTGTATCGCCAATTCTCAGTTATTTTGAGTTACCTACAATCTTGTTGCGCAATATAACGCGGGGGTACAGGAGGTCGATGGAAAGCGGATGAGGGGGGAGTCTACTTTACACGACTCCCCCTGTCGTACTAAATGCCTCGGTGAGCTAAGGGGGAGTCGGTATTGGTATAGGAGTCTCTGTGCGGGGATAGGGGGCTTAGGTTTGCCATACTAAAGTGAGGTAAGCTCTTTTTTTCGATTAGAATAGCGTAGTGCATCCACCAATAAGGCAAAGGCTGGGGTCGGCTGCCGATGGCTGGGATAGTAAAGATGATAGCCGGACAAAGGCTCGCACCACTCTGTCAATACGGGCAGCAGTTGACCAGAGGCAATATATGGGGCAAGTTGACCTTCAGGTAAATAAGCAAGTCCCTTTCCCGCAATAGCCGCTTTGAGTATCATACTTCCTGTATTGAATATCAGTTGCCCATCCACCCTTACGCTGAGTTCCCGTCCTTCTTTTTCAAACTCCCAAGCATAGATCCCGCCGTGTCCAGAAAGACGTAAGTTAATACATCGATGTTCTGTAAGTTGCTGAGGTGTGGAGGGTAGGGGGTATTTAGCGAAGTAACTCGGCGATCCTGCGACGATCATTCGCATTGGGGGACCGACCCTCACGGCGATCATATCTTTAGCAATGGTCTCTCCTGGCCGGACACCCGCATCAAACCTATCTTTCACGATATCGACGAGACCGTAGTCAGTAATTATTTCTACTTTGATGTCGGGGTATTCAGTCACCAGTTGTTCCACAGCAGGCCATAATATCGATTCTGCAGCATATTCTGTGGCTGTGAGTCGTATCGTTCCTGCCGGTTTATCCCGTAATTCGCTTAGTACCATGAGCTGTTGTTGAATTTCCTCTATACGAGGCCCCACTGAGTGGATAAGGCGTTCTCCTGCCTCGGTTGGCACGACACGCCGGGTAGTACGGTTCAGTAATCGAATACCTAACTGTGCCTCCAACCCGCGTACCGATTGGCTTAACGCCGATTGAGAGACTCCTAAACGCTTTGCTGCACGCGTAAAGTTCTGCTCTTTTGCCACGACCATAAAAGCAGCAAGTTCATTCAAATTATCGCCTATCATTTAGAAGCTATCCTTATTATTTCAATCTTATTTTGCCCTCTAATCACTTAATAGCCTCTCGGATATACTTTATATAAGCAAGAAAATTCGTATATCGCGCTTTCACGAACCGCATTTTTGAGCAGTATTTCCCGGCGGGTAAACCAAGGTGAAGACTGAACTCTGTCCCGAAGAGTCGCAATGGGGTGGCGGCGTATTCACCTGACGACTGTGACCAGAATGCTGTGAAAATGACTCAATATGGAGGAGAAGACATGAAAACCACTACTGCTGTAGCCGCATTAGCTTTCACGCTTCACTCGGGGGATGGTGTTGCTGAAGTGGGGGCACAACGGGGCCCATTTTCTGGAGAAGAGATGTCTTTAATCTCTCCAGCCCTAGAGACTTATATCGTTAGCCAGTTACGCGAAAAAAAGTGGAAAGAGGCTGATCTCTCCCCTCGAGATCGCAGCATTGTTACGCTTGCGGCACTTATTGCGCGACAACACACCCTGCTGCTTCCTGAGCAGGTGGAGTTAGCATTGCGTAATGGTGTCACTCCCATTGAGATCAGCGAAATTATCGCCCATCTGGCTTTCTATGCCGGTTTAGGGAATGCGCTTGCGGCCTCGGCGGTCATCAAACCCGTTTTTAAGGCGCAGGGCATCACCGCAACGGAATTAACAAGCAGGTATTTACGTCCACTGCCTATCGATCATCATGCCGAGGCGGCACGCGCGGCACGAGTTGCGGCAAATCTTGGCGAGGTAATGCCCGGTCTTGTTCGAGATACGACAGATGTTCTCTTTCAGGATTTATGGCTCCGTCCCGATCTGCTGCCACGTGATAGAAGTTTAGTGACCGTTGTTGCGCTAGTGGCGAATAATCAAGATAAACAGATCCCGCCGCATCTTAATCGGGCTATGGACAATGGCCTGACGGCAGAACAAGCCTCTGCGGTACTCAGTCATCTTGCCTATTACGTGGGATGGCCGAATGCGTTTTCCGCGGCCTCCGTATTCAAGAGTGTGTTTGAACAACGGCAAACCGAACCGTTATCGAGTAAAGAGGAAAAATAATGTCCGAGAATATTAAAGATAAAGTGATTGTGATCACCGGTGCAAGTAGTGGTTTAGGAGCCGAGGCGGCACGTCATCTCGCCGCACAAGGTGCAAAAGTGGTACTCGGGGCTCGGCGTATCGATCGTCTTGAAAGTCTTGCCCAAGCGTTATCCTTGGATCAAGGTGCCATTCTACGTACCGATGTTACCGACCAACTACAGGTTCAAGCACTTATTGACCGAGCGATGGCATTATATGGCCGTGTTGATGTGTTAATTAATAATGCGGGGTTGATGCCTAGCTCAATGCTCGACAAGCTAAAAGTCGAAGAGTGGGAGCAGATGATTGACGTCAATATCAAAGGAGTACTTTACGGCATCGCTGCCGTGCTACCGGTAATGAAAGCACAATGCTTTGGGCAGATTATTAATGTCTCATCGGTCGCAGGGCATAAAGTCGGGCCAGGCGGAGCCGTTTATGCCGGGACGAAATGGGCTGTACGTGCAATTTCCGAGGGCTTGAGGCAGGAGGTTAAATCTTGGAACATACGTACTACTATTGTCTCCCCCGGTGCAGTAGATACAGAGTTAACCACAACTATTACCGATCATGATATCGCTCAGGGTATGGCGAAAACCTACGCGAATGCAATCCCTGCAAGTGCCTTTGCACGGGTTGTCGCTTTTGCGATTAGTCAGCCCGAAGACATTGATATCAACGAGGTATTATTCCGCCCAACAGTACAAGTCTATTAATTATCCAGCCTCAGCCAGCGTGCTGGTTTGAACGAATAACAGCACGCAGTTCGAGGGTTTTATACCCATGTTACTTACGGATCAGGGATTGAGTCTTGTCGGCTCAACGCTCTACAGGCGTTTTACGTCTTAATAATCCGTTGTGGCGCATTCTCCACGATGAGCGGTCGTGGTGATAGTCACTGTTTTGCGATTAAAGGAGATTCATTATTATGCCAGCGCATCGCTCTACCGATTCATCGGTATTGGTCACCTTAATGCCCGTAATCTGTGCGGTACTCGTCGGCTTTATCATCATCGGTATTGCACTTCCAGTGTTACCACTGCATGTGGAAAATGATTTAGGTTATGGGCCTTTTATCGTCGGTTTGGTCGCCGGTGCTCAATTTGCTGCCTCATTGATTTCACGTATCTGGTCTGGAACGTTTTCGGATAAGAAAGGGGCAAAAAAAGCGGTGGTTACAGGGCTATTCACCGCCTCTGTTGCTGGGGTGCTGTATCTTCTTTCGCTGTCGGTTAGCGCGCTACCGTCACTGTCGGTTACCCTCTTAACGGTGGGCAGGGCAATATTAGGGGGAGCTGAAAGCTTTATCATTACCGGGGCGGTAGCATGGGGCCTCGCATTGGTCGATCATGCACATTCAGGTAAAGTTATCGCTTGGATCGGCACAGCAATGTTTGCGGCAATGGCATTGGGCGGACCAATAGGCACTGTGCTCTTTACAAGCTTTGGTTTTACAGCCATCGCCTTATTGACTTTATTATTGCCCTTACTGGTACTCGCTTACCTGTCGCGTACTGCAGATGTCGTCCCCCATCCCCATGCTGATCACGCTTCATTAATTCAGGTAATAAAAATCGTCTGGTTGCCAGGCTTAGGTGCTGCACTGGCCAGCATTGGATACTGCACTATTTTAGCCTTTAGCTCACTTTATTACAGTGCGATGCATTGGCAACCGGTATGGATGGCTTTTACTGCTTTTGGACTGGCGCTTATTATCGCAAGAACCTTTGCCGGACATCTCCCTGATCGTTTCGGTGGTGCGCGCATTGCGTTAATTTTTCTATTTGTGCAAACCAGTGGACTACTCTTGATGGGGTTTGCGACCACTGCCCTTATTGCGTCACTAGGCGCTGCGATTGCGGGTTTTGGCTATTCTTTAGTCTATCCAGGGCTAGGAATTGAGGCGATCCGTGGGGTGAGTCAGCAAAATAGAGGTAAAGTCATGGGAATTTTCACAGCATTTCTCGATATCGCTATGGCACTAGGGAGCCCCGCGCTCGGTTTTGTCGGGAGTCATTTGGGACTTAACGCTATTTTTATGACGGGGGCATTAACTGTATTCAGTACCGTTATCATAGCGGGGTTACTGATTAAACGCACTCACCGAGCATTCTAGATACAGAGTCACGGTGGTGAGTTACCTCACTTATTTTCACTGTTCTGTAATTTTAATCCTGATGAATTAACAAGGTTCCTCTTATGACCCGAGATATTCTTAACGATCTCGCTATGTTTATGGTTGTTGCGCGTTTAAACAGTTTTACTAAAGCCGCGGGAGAGCTAGGAGTATCTCAGTCGGCGTTAAGTCATGCTATGAAAGGTCTTGAAGAACGTTTAGGTCTACGGTTACTGACACGGACGACACGCAGTATCTCCCCGACGCCTGTTGGGGAGGTACTTATTACTCGACTCGGCCCCAAAATCGATGAAATCAATGCAGAGATTGCTCGGGTTTTAGCGGAAAAAGAAAACCCAACGGGGATAATTAGGATCAGTGCTACCGATTATGCGATTGCTGAGATCATCTGGCCGCGGATGCTACCTTTACTCAGTAACTACCCTAACATTCATATTGAATTAGTCAGTGAATATGGCTTGGTGGATATCGTAGAAGGCCGTTTTGATGCTGGAGTGAGGCTGGGAGATACCGTCACTGACGGGATGGTATCGCAGAGGATCAGCGAGGATATTCGCTTTATTATTGTCGCCACCCCTGATTACTTCGACAAAAAACCACGCCCCAACCATCCTCGAGATCTGGTAAATCATCAGTGTATTAATTTGCGGTTACCGACTCATGGGGATTTTTATAAGTGGCGTTTTGCCAGAGGTGATGAAGAGATTCGAGTAAAAGTCGATGGGCAAGCGAGTTTCAGTAGTATTTATCCTATAAAGACCGCGACACTACAAAGTTTGGGCCTCGCCTATCTACCTGAACCTATGGTACGGGACGACATAGAAAGAGGGAGTTTGGTACAAGTTCTTGCTGAGTGGTGCCCTACTTGGAAGGGGTATCATATTTATTATCCTCATCGGCGAGTCCCCTCTAAGGTGTTTACATTATTTATGGAATCATTAAGAAATTATAATAAGTAAATTGTAATCTTAGTGCGTCACAAAAATGACATTTTTAGATGATAAATGTAATAACTGTTGATTTGTTCTATAGTTATTAGACATGATGTCAGAGCAATATCATCATGTAGGTATCCAACCATTGGGAGATCGCTCATGGGACTCGCTAAGTCAGTGGATAGACAGTTTATCGATTATTGTTGCCGCAACGTCAGCCGGTTCTCGGCGCTGAACTCCTGTATCTTTCATTCATTCGCGATGTATTCCCCCGCATTCTTATCTCGCGAAACTCTAGGTTATCGACGTCTAATCTTAGGCAGTAAGGCTCATAAGGAAGCTAACCTCTAAAGCGTTCAACTATACGTCGCCGCTCGGCTGACGGTAACTGAAACCAACAGTAAGGTGCCATCATGGGAAGACAAAAAGCAGTAGTCAAAGCACGTCGTGAAGCTAAACGGGTTCTGCGTAGTGATGCACGTAGCCATCGCTCACGCGAAGAAGAATCTGTCTCCTCTCTGGTTCATATGAGTGGGCTTGATGCCATCGGTATGGCGCGTGATGTTCGCGATCGCCAACCTATCGTTGCGCGCAACGCCTCGCAGGCCGATTATCTACAGGCAATCACCACTAAATCGCTGATTTTTGCTACCGGTGAAGCAGGATGTGGGAAAACATGGATTAGTGCAGCAAAAGCGGCTGAGGCGTTGATCAATAAAGATATTGAGCGGATCATTGTGACCCGTCCAGTATTGCAAGCCGATGAAGATTTGGGCTTTTTACCTGGTGATATCTCTGAAAAATTTGCGCCGTATTTCCGCCCGGT
>Ga0157364_1008614_pt1 | contig 10568 bp, 7 predicted proteins | sample AttsexASBM2_FD_111476 | JGI IMG/M metagenome (GOLD analysis project Ga0157364, IMG submission 111476) | Fungus gardens microbial communities from leaf cutter ant in Ribeirão Preto, State of São Paulo, Brazil - Atta sexdens ASBM2 | ecosystem: Host-associated > Fungi > Mycelium > Unclassified ... | reverse complement strand
GGGGGAGGGGGGAGGGGAAGATAGACATGAAGGGACAAGGAAAAGGAGGAAGGGGGAGAAAGAGGGGGAGGAAAAGAGGGGGAGAAAAAGAGAGGGAGAGAGAGAGAGAGAGAGAGAGAGAGAGAGAGAGAGAGATGGAAAGGAACAATATTTATCTTGCTCCGCTTCGGAGACGATATTTTTTCGCGCCGTAATTTTAACGATCAAGGGATAGATGATTCGGCAAGAGATTTATTAAAGTCACGGTTAATTTAATATTTGTCATGAGGAGCTTTCACTTGGCAATCCATTATATATATGTGTGATCGAATATTATTATAGTTGAAAGCGCGATATGTATATCTATCTAGACGTGCTAGTCTTCACTCGAGAAATCTTTATCTTTGTATTTGCTCTTCGGGATGAAAGGAGAAAGTAGAAAGTATGCCAATTGATCGGCGATCGCAAAATGCCGCTGCAATTTCAAAAAACCTATCGTTTATTGGAGAATGCGAAACTCACTAAAAAAATATTCCCTCTGCTTAAATGAGCGTGCGAGATGTTTAACGTGACCGGTTACGCTTCTTAGCTTATCGTGCCGTGACTTCCTTAAAGAGGGTTCGTACAAGTTCTTTAATTGGGTGCGGAGGTTGGAAGTCGCAACGCGAGCCCTTCACTCGTCACGAGAAGGAATATCGAGCGATATATGCGTTTTTTCCTTCATGCGTTTTAAGTGGAAGAAAGAGATCGCGTGTCACGCGTGCACCGAATAAACTCACTTGATGGTCATATCAGTCACGATGGAATTAAATAGTCCGCAAGATTATGGAAAAAACGTAAAGAGTGTTGGCGTGACGTTTTCAAATAAGTTCTTGGTCACGCTGCGTATTTTAACTCGCTTAATTGAAAATTTATTTGCGATAATAATTGGCTCGCTCGTTCCGACTTTATTGATCCGACATTATTCGAGAAAGAGAAAGAGAAAGAGATACTCTCCGGATATCCGTGTGTACTAATCGTGGAAGAGAACTCACATCCCGAGTATTACTCTATAAATCGTATACCGGTGAGATAATCTAACGAGAATCAAAGGTAGTTTGTGGAAATTACAACTTACACGAATGCAACCGAGTAAAGATTTGATCAAAGCATGTATAACGGAAAGGAAGATCGACGACGCCACGACTCTCTTTGAACCAAATTACTCGAGACCCGAAATTGTCGTTACCAAAACTTTGTCGGGCTTTCGCGAAACCGATGATCGAGCAGCGCATAACGTTACAGCCGTGACAGCAAGCAAATTGCAGCGGCGTAATTAACGGAGCCGATGCACATAAAGTGATGCTTCGTTAAATAATCAAACTGAAAAAGAGAATAAAAAGACGGAAAACACAAAATTTTTCTGCTCCAGTACCAGAGATAAACTATTCTAACATTTTCTCGTTTCATTGAAAATAATTTAATTAGCGCAAAAAATTCCTTTCTTCTTTTAACTTCCAAGTCAATAACACTGTTTGTTCCAATTGTGGAGATATCGGATGATACGTGTACTTGTCTATTGGAAATAATCGCGGCGCAAAGGAAATTGACGCACTTGGTCTCAGAACGCCATTACTCCGATTCCCGAGATCTCCGGCCGCTGAAACGAAGCCTAAGCAACCGGTATTTATCGCACGAATTAACGCACGATGCATTTTGCCGCGCATGCACGACTCACTTGCGCCGCAAAGCAGATTATTTATGGCACCGTATCCTTCCAAGAGAACAGCCTGTCGCTAAGCAGCAAACTGTCATACGACTCACTTCTTTCATCTCCCTTGTTTTCCCCACGTTCTCAATAACATATCTTATAATCGACGTCTCTGACCGTCAGTGATCTTCATCAACTGTTATTCGCGTTCAAAAAGAAAATTGAGAAAAAAATATATAAATCTCTGTAGAACTGTTCAGATATTAGTCATGCTAATTCGATATTATACAATATAAAGTTTAATCCTCCGGAGTTGACGCTAAAATTTGTAACACATTGAGAAAAAGATATCGAAATATTTAGAAAAAATATTACTTGTGATTTTTTTTTCAATATTTATTGATTATAAAATAATCAATAATCAATAATCAATAATAATTTTACTTTGATGAAATATATAGTTCTGTGAAATATATTTCATTTTTTTCTACTAATTGTAAAAACATAAAATAAAGGGTTTATCTTATATCTGCTAGAAATAAAATTTTATTTCGCCATGTTTAAATAAGGATTCATTTGAATAAAACATTATAAATAAATTTTTAAATATCTTTTTCTTAATTCAATTACTGATGCTTATTTAAAGAAATTAAAATGGTACAACTCGTATCTATAAAAAGGAATGAGCACTAAATATATCTTAATAAGAACAATTCGAAAGAGGGTACCTAAAAATTGGCTCCGAGCCTACATTTAAAAAACTAATTTCACAGTGTTTTTTGATGTATCTAGAAGAGAAAAATGATACTTATAATACCGAGAGATGGGTATACTACTTATAAGTAACTTATATAACTATATACTTATATATATAACCCTAGAAATCAGAAATTGTCAAATCAAAAATAATGTATTTGTAAATATAGATAATAATTTATTTATTCGATCATACAGAAATATAGATAAAATATAATCGTTTAACTTTTTTTGTACATTAAAAATATCAACATCTTAAAAATTTTTTATATTGAAAAAATATACAAGAATAAACAAAAATGAGGCCTAACAAAGAATGATTTTAAAAAAATTTTAATATTTTTTATTAAAAATTGTAATGTATAAATATGTATGTAAAATACATATAAAAATGAGCATATGTATATATATTTATATAGATATTAGAATATATACAAGGTTGAATCATACAGAAATAAAGAAAACTGAAACATAATACATTACGCATTCTGTATGACATTTTATTGTTATCAGCAATTTTTTTCAGTACTTCCCGATATATTATAAATTTTATTTTTCTCTTTTAGATACAAGAAACATTGTGGAATTAGTTTCTTAGGCTTGGGGCAAATTTTGATCATTTTTAGTCACTCATTTTTAGATACTCCTTTGTAGATATAAAAAAAAATTGAATTATTTGACATTTTCAATAATTAAGTAGATCCAACAGATTCACTGTCAGCTCTGGAAGGTTAATATGCTTCTTCGAATAGATTGTAAAGGGCAGAGGTTCTCGCGTCTCGCGACGTCTATCATCCTCGTCGACATCGAACCAAATTATTAATCATCCGTGTAATAATTAAGAAGTCTTTCAACGACAAAGGGAATGTGTTCCATACTATTGATAAATTTTTGATAAAGTCTCTGTTATCACGTTGCTTTCATTATACATGTAATATTCGGTCATTCGATCAAAATTCATTATATATAAAGAACGTTAAATGTTCGAGCTCCATCGGGAGAAATTTGGAAAATAATCGATTATAAAAATTTCTACGATGAAGCTTCGACGAACCGTTCCATTTATGCTGCTGCTGACGAGTTTATTCGCGGTTGGTCGGATTCCACCCTACTTCTCTTCGTGTTCCCAGAGGAACGCTTGCGCCAATATCCAGTGTCAGAGAATGATAGAGAAGAACATTCGTGTTTCTGCGGGAGAAAAAGAGAGAAAGAGATAAACTCAGTGAGATAAAGAAAAAGAAAATATTCTGTTCGGCTTTCTCTCTCGATTTCTCTGCAAAAAAGAGCAGACTACCGTAATTATACGTTTCCTCAGTGCCTGGGTGAATCGTGCATGCGCGGGATAATGCGGGATAAATAAAACTTTCGATCTTCATAATCACGCGCGAGAGAATCCTTTGCGTTACGTAATATCCTTAACGACATAAGCGATATAACAACTTCCAATGTGGATTATAAAAATATTCAATCTTTGTCGTACGAACTAGTTAACCTATTGATATGTAAACTATCGATATGTAAAATTGATATGTAAAGTCACGGACCAATGTGATCCGCATGCCGCGTGAATCCACGAGGCGATCGCGTTCGTCTCGCAGATCTGCGTCTCTCTATTTTATTTTGGCCGGCGTTATTGTAACTTTTGTGTTTGTGTGTGTATAGTGTAGATATTTGTGTGTCACGTTTTGTATACGCTTACATGTTTGATAATATAATAACAAGACGCTGGCCTCGTATGCATCCGCTAATAAACGGCGCCTGTATACTCATCAACGTATTATATCTCTTTATCGAGAATAAAGGAATCGATAATCAATAATAAATTACTTATCCTTGTCAGTGTCCCCGAAGAATATCGCTGATCGGTATGATGTAATCTCATAGAGTCTACGTTGACGATGTCAATTCTTCGATTCATGGTTAATTCCATCAATAAACGATAGAGATATCTCGTCAGTGAGGACGACAGGATATTTGATTTTGAACGATCATGCCCGCCGCTGGATGCACGCGCGACTCGCGTCGCGTAACGAATGAGTTCGGATTTTCCACGATGGTTATTCCTCCGGCCAGCCGAGATCCTCTCCGACAAGTTCGTAGAAGCGTTGATTGTGCTCGTTGAAGAACTTCCTCAGTTTCGTCACGACCATCGGACTGACACGCGGATGACGCCTCCCTTTGCTCTCCTTCAGACATTTCTCCGAAGTATCGTTTCTCAGGCAGTAGAAGCCTTTGGTGTGGTTAAAGTAGAAGTTGTGCCGACCGATACGCGGTTCCAACCCGAGGAAATTCTCGATTCGGCGCAGCTGAGGCACCGGATCCTCGATCAATTGATCGCCATTTACTATGAGAATCTGCTCTCTGGGGAACACTTCCAGCCAACGATGCATATAGGTGTGATAGAGGGATATGGCGACCGGTCTGTAGGACTCGTTGATGGTACCATCGGGTCGCATAACGAGCTCTTCGAATGTACGCGCCACTTGCTGCTGCTGCTGCTGCTGCTGCTGCTGCTGCTGCTGTTGTTGTTGTTGTTGTTGCGGCGTACCGGTCAATGTGGACGCGGTTGCAGCGTGCGTGCGCAATTGCGTGTAATCCGATATCGCCCGGGTGACTGGTTCTCGTACGATCAGCAACAACTTGACGCTGCCATTCATCGCGCGAATTCTCTCAGGCACTTCGGGCGTCACGAAGTAGCTAGGACTCTTCTCGATAGTGATCTGGCCTTTAAAGGAGTAGGGCATTTTCCGACGGTACCATTCCAGACCCTTTCCATAATTGTCATCACGATCAAAGAAATGAACTTCGCCGGCAGCCTTCTGTATCTGCGGGTGCAGGAAGAGCATCTCTAGCAATGCCCTTGTGCCGCATTTGCGTACGCCAATTATAATGGCCTGGGGAAGATGGCGATTCGTGCGCGGGAAGTGAACTTTGGAGTTGGAGAAGAGAAGAGGCGGCGTCGCGTGTACCTACCGTAAATTCATCATACATGGCAGCCGTTCTGTCTTTGGAAATAGATAGTGACATGTATTTTTGTTACAAGACACAAAACACATACCTGAGAGACCAGCTCGACCGTGCGTCCTTCGACGGCGGAAACCGCGTGAAGACTATAAACAGCGCTGTCATAGAGTATGTGAAAGGTGAGAAAGAGAGACAGCAGGGCGACTGATAGAAAAGCGACGGCCATTTTCGATCTAGATACGCCGACCACCAAAATGCAATCCGATGCGTCACCCTCGGCCGGCCTCATAGCGGAGCGGGGCATCCACCTGCGGCAGACATCGAGAAATGGCTGTCTCGCCTGATATTCAAAATACTTACCGACTCGGCTCTCTCAAGTCTCGAGTCTCACTCTGAAAGATATCCTCGATTTCCAAAGGGCAATCGCATTTTTTTTCTCTCGTTTTTCTCTCCTCTTAGCACGCAACAGCGGCATTAGTTACGGACGACGTCTCTAATCTATTCTTTCTTCACCGAGGCGCGGTAGGAATGATTAAGTCTCACCGTGATTGCCGATTATTACAGTCCACCGTGCATGCGGACACGGTGCACGGATATCCCCACAGACGTCTAATTTGCGGGCTATTACAACTTCAGTTTCAAGATTTATCGGAAACGAATTAGGAAGAGTGTGACTAATACATTATTTAACGCAAGCAGCTTATTTTCTGTATAAAATTCCAATTAAGGGAATCGAAACAATTTCGGGCCACCGCAGTGGCTCGTGACCGATAATTATGCAGCTGATTGGCATTTACACGAAACGCTACGGTTGCCGGTGCAAATTTATCGCGGGAACGTTCGCGTGACAGACGAACAAAGCGGTTGTCAATGCCGTGCTCCCTAATTTCGTTCTCCATTGAATGCGGGCTCAAAAGCATCGATCGGTGGATTTACCGGCGTTTCACGAGTCATACGTTAGGATTTCGCGGTTCAACCTGTGAACGATAAATCATCGACCCGCATGCTGCCCCGTAAGCGAAAAATAATGGGCGATTAAGTTAATACTATCCAATAAAATATGTATTACATATTTATCGTTGTATCTTTTCCGATATCATAGTCTCTTACTTTAATAATGACGTAATTATAAAAAAATTAAGTTTTTCAGAAAAAGAAAAAATATTTATATTTTTATATTTTTCAACTTAATCAATGACTAACCAAATAATAAAGCGGAAAAAAGAATGGACTCCTAGTAATGATTCAATGTCATTTTTGTTTTACAATCTTTAAAACCCTTTTGAATTATGACGATATCTTATAAAATTGATATCTTATAAAATTATAACAAATCCGAAATAATTCATCAAAAGTAACACGACTCGAAATATTATCAACAGTTTTCATATTTACTTTTGTCAGCTAAAATGATACATTCAAAATGAAACAATTTCTTCTTCAAACTTTATTAATCATAAAACTGTCTCAACTCTAAATGTTCTCTGTAGAAGATTCCATTTTTCACTTACAAAATCCTAAAACATGTGTCTCTTGTGTATCTGTAAAAGATATGATTTCTTCGAAAAAACTTTAAGAAAATCACAAAAGTGCTACTTGACGAACTGTAAAGTTAAATTAGTTAATTTACTTTTGATGATTGACAGAATAATCATTACCTAATTCGTTCATGATAATAACATGAAAATTATATTCTTTGAATTATGTCACTTTAAAGTAAGGAAATAATATTATCGATAATTATATTGTACTGCATCACGGTTACTCGCTCTTATCGTCGCTAGTGACATTCGATAACAAAAATTGATAAGAAACGTTCTCACGTTCTCAATTTGCCTCAGATTACATTTGTTAACGTTGCTTGAGATGAGATATTTACAGCATCAGCGCAACAGGCATGTAAATTACGTTCTCACGTGAATAAAGATCTCACGATGGTGAAAGTCGTCCACATCTCAAGCGTAGCCCGAAAATGAATCAAAATTCACAAGTGACGAAACTTGTAGTCGAGAGCTTTTAAACTCCGAATAGCTAATGAACTTCTGAAACGAGACGCAGGAGAACGGAGGACGAAGTGGAGGGAGACGGGTCAGAGTAGCGAAAGATCGATCCGTTATAAATGATGCAGAAAGGTCGGTACCCCTGAGACAGAGAGCAATCTAAATTTGATGTGGCTACATTTTGTATTCCGATGTAATAGCTTCTCTAATGTTTACCGCCGATACGCCTCAGCAACGTTACATCATTGGTTTCACGTTGATTTGTCAGAATAATCAAGTATATGTACGTAGCGCGTGTCTCGTCTCGTCGTTTCGGCTTTAATTGCAACTCGGATCGCAATTAGCGAATCTATCGCTAACGAAGTCGTTCTCTCTTCATCTTGTTACTCCGCTTACATCTCTTCCCCCACGTCCGAAAAATCTTATAAAACCGCGCACGTTCAAAAGAGATTGCTGGTATTTACGAGTGTTTTCCTGGACTTTCTTCTTTATCTGTAACTAGATACTTGATGTTACGAACGACTCCGCGCGTATCGTGTATCCAGACGCTCTTTAATATTACATTTTATAACAAGCCTCTCTGTCTCTTCGCTCCGGAAGTTCGGGACACGCCCGGAATAATATTCGCGTTATAGTCGACTCCCTATTGCACAACGGAAGCCGTTTGACGAGCAAGTTTTCTAGCTAAAATTTGCTTTGTGCCATGACGCGGTATCGCGTAGCGTGGGCATGATGGTGTCGCGACGCAGCAGGCCGAGGTGTTTTCGTGGGAAATACACGGCCCGTGTTATTCGGACAAATTGCAATTTCCAGAGTTGCCTTCCGCGTCGTTGCGCTCCTCGCGATGCTCGTGAGTATCGAAACGATTCGCTATTTACTTATCATCACCGTATCGTATATAATCGTATGACCAGGTAAATTTATATGATGCATTAATGTAACTTTCTGGATGAACACTTCGAGGATTACTTTTAACGAGCATGAAATTTCATATCCTGTTACAAAGATAACTATCTACGCGTTAGATATAAAAGAAGGATTGCGACAGACAATGATCTTCCGTGCCGTTAAAATTGAATGTTCTATCTAGCGAGCTAGTTCAATGAATGTAGCCGCGGAAAGCAGCAATTTTCTCGTTCGGAGGACAAATGCGGAAACTTTAATTAACTAATTACATACGGTTCTCTCGCCGCGGATTCCACAAGATTTCGAATTGCGATGTAATTGAATTAAGCACAAACGAAGAAGAAATATATTGAAATATAATTCCCATATAATTTTAGTTTTAATTAATATTCACAGGTTCAGTAGATGAATCTGAATTTTCATCAAAATCATAAAAAATTATGTATAATATTTTTCATAATTTTATATAATTTTAAGTTACGTGTGATTTTATTTCTTGTATTTTGACCCTCAAAATAAAAAAATCGTTTAATTACATTAATTTCAACCAAAAAGATACAATAATTTAAAGTATATTGAATCTGCGAATACTGGAACGAGAACACATTGATAATAACTTTCAATGTATATTTATTCATTCATAAAATGAAAACTATTGTACGCATTCACGGAATTTTTTTTTAATAGCTGATGTTATTGTTACTTGTCATTGAGGTATTCTTGGTAGTGCAAATATAAAAATTGAAAATAAAAGTTATAAAAAATTAGTAATAAATTAAAAAGAGAAAAACATTATTTGAATGAAAATGGATATTTTAGTTCTTTTAATATCAAAGATCCCATTTTACAGAAATGATTTAAAGACATTTCCAAAAAGCTTATCAATCTCGTTCCAGTCTACAGTTAAGAAAATTTCGTAACAAATATCGATTAAAATTATATTCGATCGGAATTTTTTTGATACTCACAAGACATCTAAGAGGGATTGAGGAGACCACTCTTGACGAGGCCGTGCCTTGTTGGGCATTTGCGTTTGTTTGTACGTTCACATTGTTGGAATTCCTAAAACAACGTAGAGCATCTTGTTAGAAACTTATCTTATTAGACAATCTCTCTCGTATCTTTTAACATATTAAATGTGACCTTTGTATTACGATTAAATAAAAATTTTAAATTTAATATTGTTGTTCAACGATGCTCGCCGATTGCAAGACAATTTTAAGTTTTGCAGACTATTTAATAAATAATAATTGCATGCGTAGTTTTTCGTGACGACAATATGGTGCTATGGGAAATCAAGAGCTCCCTTGGTGACCCAGTTGCGACTCACCTCGCTGACTCGAACCTTGCATAGGGCGTAAATAGAATCACTCGGTGGAATGGCAACTTTTCTCATTTCTAAACTGTCTGTTCGAGCATTGTTAAAAGCTCCGTAAATATACGTAAGTACATCTCAGATATGTTTTATATTTTTGTGTCTTCTATTGTGTCTTTTATATATATATATATATATATAATAAAATATATATATATTTTTTTTTAATCACATCTCAAGCCGCGTAAGATTCATCGCAGATTTATATCGTACCGCGTTATTAACAGTTAAGGTCCTTACTTCTAAAGCACCGTGCTTCCGATATCTTTAAAACACCGTAAATGTTCCATTCTCCGAGAGAAACGAGAAACAATATCGATTTATCCTATACGTTTCCGTGTCTTTATGTCTTTCTTATAAATAAGCGGAGATTGCGTTTCTACGGAACAATTCTTATCAAGTATATCCAGACTTTTGTTCATCAAATACACTCTTTGGAAAACGACGCGACGATGCACCGGTGCATAAACACGCGTATCCATTTATCTACGACATTACGAGGCATGTACCATTACTCGTTGATATATCGTCGTATAGTTCTATCCGAGGGCGGAGACATCTATGTATCTATATATTTACGTTTGTCGTCGTGTGTTGGTGCGACACACGTCGAGAATGCATAATACATAAAATATTGATATGAAATATAAAACAAAAAATAAAACATAATACAAATAGAGAGAATCGAATTTCCTAGCACTGGCCTTGAATACATTCCAGGAACGTATATCGATTAGATAATGTACTTGACAGGTTGCTGTCGATTCGTTTTGTCACGTAACTATTTTCATCTACGTCAGTCTGGCGATCGTCTGACCGTTGCACGAAATAACAAGGACACATCGCGTTGTCTCGCCTCGCGTCGCGTCGCGTCGCGTCGCGTCGCGTCGCGTCGCGT
>Ga0157364_1008613_pt1 | contig 10569 bp, 5 predicted proteins | sample AttsexASBM2_FD_111476 | JGI IMG/M metagenome (GOLD analysis project Ga0157364, IMG submission 111476) | Fungus gardens microbial communities from leaf cutter ant in Ribeirão Preto, State of São Paulo, Brazil - Atta sexdens ASBM2 | ecosystem: Host-associated > Fungi > Mycelium > Unclassified ... | reverse complement strand
TTCTCTCTCTCTCTCTCTCTCTCTCTCTCTCTCTCCCCTTCTCTCTTTCTATGAGCGCATTTAGTACTGCAATCAGTCACTGAGAGCTTAGTGAGCTCTTGCATCTTTTTGGATCTATTGGAATATGCCAATTAGATGCAAAAACTCACTGATCAGGGAGCGGTTGTAATGCTAAATGCACCCTATATATATATATATATATATATAGGTAGAGTGCATTTAATACTACTCTTTTCTAGCACTCATTTTATATAAATGCGTACATAAAAATGATTACAAATATATATAAATATTTGACGGTTTTTTGGCGGTATTTCAAATAGAATTTAGCGGATAATTTTCAACAGTTGACATCTGTGGCTTAGTTTCTACCGAGGGTTTAATCACAATGTAAAAACCAACTAACTATAGTCGAGTATTCCTCTGTTACTGTCAAACGACAGGGGAATACTCGATTGTAGTTGGTTAGTTCTTACATTCTTACGTCTAGATTAAACCCTCGGTGGAAACTAGGCCACTGTGGCGGTGATGTCCGGTGATGTTTCCGAATGTCGCTTAAAGGTGATATTTCATATATACGTTTTTGTCGTACGACAAATTTTTCAAGCTTATTGATTAACTATGGAATAGAGAGATCCGAGGATCTGTCTGTTCTGGAGCCCTATTCTTAAACAAATATCGCATACGAAAATAACAATTCCGAAAATACAATCGATCAATCACATTCGAGAAACTATTATTTTCGTATGCGAAAATTATTTGTATGCGCTCAAGAATAGGGGTCCTGCATACATTTGTTGTACGACAAAAACGCTCAAATGAAATAGCATCCTAAGTCGATGGGGTTGATGGAAGAGGCCCTTAATAACCATAACCTCTAAAGTCGCGAACACTTTATAATAATTATAACTCGCTTCACGAGGTAGACTGTCGTGTTTTTTGCCGAATTCTTTCGTTTTCAATGAATGAACTTAATTTTATTAAAATTAGAGGTAATGCAGCTATTCTAAATAATCACCAAATATAATATAAGAAACATTGTAATAGTTAGGAGCTTCGCATAATAAAAGAAACAGAGAATAGAGAATAAGAATTTCAATCTATCAGAAACTGTGTATTCCACAATATATAATAATTTCTAATAGTTTGAAATTCTTATTTTCTGTTCTCTTTTCCTTTTATTGAGTATTAACAGAGAGATCTAGTATAACATTTAGTTTGTATTATATTACTGTTTGATATACTTTACTGGAATGCTGTTGATGCAATAACTTAATGAAATTTTATTGGATTTTAGGAATGTATGAAGAACCAAACTTTCTATTAGATACTGGACTATTATCACAAATTTAGAATTTAGAAGCTTTAGAATGTCGAACAGAATAGGTTCTTAGAAATATACCTCAAGAAAAAATTTTGTAAAGTAATTTGCCATAATGATGTAAGACTTTTTTGTGTAGACTTCATTAAAAAATGATAGATTAATTTTATATATAACGGAAATGTTTGTGGATGGAAAGATTTATAAACTCTGAAATATTTGGATATTTTACAGATTTTAGTTTTGTTACTTTTGATGTGAAGTATGAAGATATAATTAAGTTCTTCATTCATTTTGGAAAAGCAATGTCAGTGATATTCTTTTATATGTCTGCAAGAACAGGAACTATGGATACATAAATTATTAAGAATGCAAAATCTAATAGGACCATATGACTCCAGTGGAAAAAGTATTTACATGATATACATGAACTTTCTATATTTTAAATAGTTCTGTAGTTTGATGATTATTTTTAAAAATATTTAATCTACAATTTTTAACATTAATATATATATATATATATATATATATATATATGTATATATACATACAAAAAATATACAGATTTTTAAGGAGATCTTAATGATGATTGTACTCCGCTCAATGAAAGAATGACTTTGAATCAAATGAAAACTCGTCCGTTTCGCGCAGATCTTCAGCGTTTACAGCGTTATGTTGTCTCCTATGTACAAACTGAGGTTATTCTCTTATTGAATAGAGTACAGTTATATGTAAGTAGGATTTACACGCAGGCAATTTTATGTCTTTCTTTATTGACACATCACTACATACTATTACATCAATATTTCGCATGCATACACATAAATACATATAACAGTAACAATTTTAATTAGACATCTAAATCCAATTCTAAGATCTCTATGTTTCTTTGTGCAAACTATTAATCTGTGGACTATTTATTTCGTAAGTACAGATTGCACAGCTTTTATATAAAATAAATGTCTTAATGTGACAGCTCATTCAGAGAGCTTCATTTTCAAATTAGATTAAATGAGAAAAATCTCAATTTCAAAATTTTTGTAGTTTTTGGCATAAATTCCACCTTGATACATTAATGCTTATATTTTAATCTTGAAAAAGAATTTTCAAATCTGTGAAAGAGAGAAAATGTTAATGTTATACAAAAGTTACACAGTTTAATCAGTAATACAGACAGCTTTAAAATCCTTTTAATAGCAAATCCGAATGATTAATACTTTAAATTAATCAAATAAACAAGAACGCAAGTGGTAGCGAAATAATATTTTATTCTGTTGATATATAAACAATAAATATAACGTTTTGGCCTCAATCAGGCCTTCTTCATTATACTCCTTAATACTTTATATTTTTATTATTTATTTAGATCTCGTGCATAAATATATTACATTATTACCAAATAAGTTTCCAGGGAATTCAATACTAACAAATTTATTTTCATGAGGAAATAAAATGGTCGAATTAACTCTTCAAAAAGCTAACGATTTACTTCAGCAGCATCAAAAGATGTACACATTTGCTTAAAATATTTTATATTTTATTTATTACACATGGTGTCCCAAAATAATCACCAAATATTTCATGGGCAGATAGAGCAGACTAAACTGAGTCGAAAAATTCTCTACCATTTTGCAATTTTTGCAATAATTAATAAGATATTAATTATTAAAAATTGTCGAAAATTAGTTTTCAATAATTTTTTCACTCAAATACTATCAACTTTATAGAAAAACTGCAAGAGACAAAAATTGTTTATTTTCTTTTCATAGAGCTTTTTTCAAAATTTTGTATCGACTTTTTACTACATTTTCTTATTTTTACCAACATAAAAAAATATATTAAAAAATTTTGAAAAAATTTTTGGGATACTCTGTATATAATACAATACATATAATATTTTTTTAATATAATAGATATATATGTATTTTCACAGAATTTGTTACAATTGTTTATTATTAAACGGGAAGAAAAATCAAAACTTAGCAAATGTTATTGATATGGGAAATGATGATACACAACGTGAGAATTTTATTAATAATCAACTTTTAATAATTTTTAATAATTTCTTTTAATAATTTCTTTTGATATTTGATATATTGGACAAAATTTTTACATCTCATCTATTTAACCTAATATTATTTCGATTCTTTGTGCATTATTATAAATTTATAGTGAATATGATTGTTATATGAAAACTATTTCTTTTTATAGAATAGAGTTATATTATATATTCACCATCTCCTGCAAAAGAAGGAATAGTCATCAATACTAAACATTACTTACTCGCAGAAGACAATTTCTTGGATGATGTAATTATAGATTTTTATTTGACCTTAGAGGTATTATCAGAATTTGATTAACATAGAACGCATGTGTTCAGTTCATATGTCCAAGATGTTCAAACCGTGTCAATGACACTTGCCAAGCCAAGCGGCAAGAGTACAGATGTGAACGAAGAACGTCAACATATTTGAAAAAGATTTTATTATAATTCCTATAAACAAAGAGTAAGTAATTCTGTAAGTTTAATATTAATTTAAACTCAGAATAGAGAATCTTAAAGGTAGGGATGTATCAAATCATAAAATGCCAGATATCGGATATTGGATATTTGAGAATTAAAGAACATGACACTAGATATCTGATATTCGATTCGGATATCCGATAGAGTAATTGTCCGGATATTTCCTAATTTTACAATTTCTCCATTCTTTTTTAAAAAAGAAAGGAGAAAAGGAAAACAAGGGAAAAATAGCGATAATAATTTTCTTTATCTTTTCAACGTAAAAAAAAGTGGAAAGATAAATTATGCAAGAAGTTCAGTTGAAAAGAATAGAAATTTGTATCTATGTGACGCGAACTTTCAATGTAAAATTTTAGCCGGATATATATTACCGGATACTAATGATATTCAGTTATCCGGCCGAATAGGAAAAAAGGGCTAGATAAGGCCGATTCTGAATGCTTCCTGATACATCCCCACTTAAAAGTTAGAATCACTATTGCGACATCAGATAAAGAAGAGTTTAATTGCACGTAATGAGAGAAAAAGAAAAAAATATTGAAGTTTTATCATATTGTAATTTATCTCATATTAAATTTGTAACTTATAATAAACGAGTCAATCAATTTTATTTATTTTATTCAAGAAATTCTATTGACTTATGATAACATAAGCATAGATATTATATCATTTTATGATATAATATTTATAGTGCACATTAGTTTTTGGCTGTTATTTATTTTCCTGGATTAGTTGAAAAAGTTTCCACGTGTGAAAACTGACTACAGAGGAAACGGTAGTAATAAAACTGTGCAAAAGACCAAAAAAATAAAAGAATTGAAAAAACTATTACAATTAATTTTACAACGATTCCTTACCAATTATAAATAATGGATCTGAAAGAAACAAAGTAAAAGACAACGATGATGAAATAAAAATAGAAATAGACAAAAAAGTAGAATAAATTTTATTGTTGATTTGTTTTCCCTTCTAAAGTCTACTTTAGACGATTTATAATTCTCGACCAAATTCAGGACAGAATTTTATTTATAATATTGCGTATCAATGTAACATAGAATAAAAAATATTTGAAGAAATAAATACATATACAGAAAATATGTATATATATTTTTTCTGTATGTGTATACTTCTTCAAATGTTTTCTATGTTACGTGACACTCAAAATTATAAATAGAATTCTATTCTGAATAGAATTCTATTCTGATCTAAAGGACTTTAAACAATTAAATATACTGAAACATTTTACTTATAGAATGAGGTTGACGAATCAAAAAAAAGTGCAACTCAAATTAACGTTAAATTTGAAAAGCAGAAGGAAATCATCAAAAAGTAAATAGCTGTTCATATTATGTATTTGATGTAATCTGTATGTACTAGGTTTTATTTGAATGATTTAATTTATAGACCTTGTATACTAATATTTTGCTTCCTGATGAGAATAGAACACGGGTAATTGCTACGTTAAGAGATTATTTAAGTTGCGAACATGTTGCCAAACTTGACGTAAAAAAAATATTCTCAGAAGATACTATTAAGGGAGAGTGTTTGAAAGTACCCCGGCAATCAAATTTTGCTAATTGCAGATTGTATGTATTACAATATGTGGAAAGTTTTTTCAAGGTAAGTATAAAATAACTCTATTTTTTATTTACTTTTTAAATATCTGATTACGTATTATCGTATATATATAATGTGATTGAGTTTATTTCTTTTTTTTTCCTATTAAAAATTATACTTTGTCAATTAAAACCTTGAAAAAAAATGGTTTGAAGAAATTATCATAACGAGAAAAAGGAAGGAGATATTAAACTACTAATTAAATTGATGAATAATATCAAAGAAAATGAAACTTTGATTGATTTGCCTACTATATATTTTCCCTATAATATATTTCCCCAAATAAGATGGCAAGCTGAAATCGAAAATTAAAAATTGGACAGATATAAAAACTCGAAGTTGGAATCCAAGAATAATAAAAGGTCTACAAGTGATACAAATTTGTTAGATCAACTTACTTGATCATTTCTTATTCTTTGAGTTTTAATTCGACTGTAATGCATTTTCTCGTATAATTAAATAAAATATTAATCTCGTTCCACATTAAATTAATACAGCTGCTAATTTCGACCATTTTATCGATTTTTAGGTCATCGACTGCAATGCGGAATCAAAATAATTCTGATATCAATGCTAAAAAACACAAAATGGAATCTTTTAATTTCTTTAAATAAATTTCTTTTTTTGAGTGATTAAAATTACAGCCATTAATATTACTCTACATTTTATTAGAATAATACATGAAATTCTTTGTTTCAACGTATATATAAAATAATAGTTAATTAATTGAGTCAACTTGCATATGATTTTTTATATTGTGTCATTCAATTCTCTCTGTGAGATTTTTTATTAATTGTCACGAAAATATTATATGAAAGTGTATTTTTAAATTACGTTTTGAATATAACCTTATTTTACTAAATAATTATTAATAATTAAATAATTATTCTTTAGATCGGATTTAATAATTTTATTGGTTTATAACACACAAGATGGCAAGCTGAAACTCAAAATTGGAAATACGGATGTGTAATTAATATAGTTAATTAATAAATTGAATAAAACTGTAAGTATAATTTCTGTTTGCGTAATTATGATTAACCTTTATGATTAATCTAAATCGGGCCTTAGGTCCAATTGCATCAACGTTACTTTGATTTTAAGCGAAAACTAAACTTAACTTAAAACTCTCTCTATCTCGTTTTAAAGCGAAAAAGAGACAGAGAGAATTTTAAGCCTCACTTAAAATCAAAGTAATGTTGATGCAATTGGGCCTTAATCATATTTAAATGAAGAACCATGCAAAATATAAATTAATATATTAATTAAGATACAAAAATTGGTTCTTTGGAATAAAAATTCAATATAAAATAATAAAGGCTAATGAGCTAAACTGGTTATTCGTGCTTATAATATTATTTAATGTGCAAAATAAAAATTATTTAAGTATAAATATGTTTGATCCTTTATATTGGGTCATCCTCAGTTCTACAATTTATAACATACAAAAAATAAAAATAAAAATAATCATCGAAAATCTATATTATATGTTATTGTTTATATAAAATCTTTTGTTATATAATAAATAAATGTGGATTTTCGACGATTATTTTTATTTTTTATTTTTGTATGTTATAAATTGTACACTGAGGATGACCCAATGTAAAGGGTTGAAACGTATGTTTATACTTAATAATTTTTATTTTGTACATTAAATAATATTATAAGCACGAATAACCAGCTTGGCGCTCACTAACCTTTTATTATTTATAATAAATTCATATATTAATAACATCAATAAATCAATAAAATATAAATTTAATCATTCTAATGTGATATTGAATTTAATGCGAATAAGTTTCTCCTTTGTATAATCATATAAAATATAAATCTTGTGACTTTTTATATGTATTTTTGTCCCAAATTATGGAAATGCGATTGTGTGGTATTAATAATATTTATATGTATACATTGTATTCATTGTTATAGATTTATATAAATTTATGACTACAAAGTGTTTTTTTTCCTAACATATATTAAATACACATAATTGCTGATTAAATAAATAAAATATATATTATACGTTAATGTATAATATACATTAATATTATACGTTAACAAAGCCCTAATATATAATATTAATTTTATTCATTGAGAGAGATAAACTTCACATTATATGTATATAAATCTTAACTTAAATTATGTCTTAATTATGAGCGATTTTTATATATTTTTTTTCCTGAGAAACATTTCATTTGTCTGGAGAATAAATGTGTCACGAGAGTGATATCGATTTTTATTTGTTTTACAAAAATAGACATTTAAATATATAATACATTATTTTTTCGAAATCGCTTTTTTTAAGTTGCAGCTACAGAAGGATAGAGAGGGGATGGAAAAATTGTTACATTCGTCACATTTTAATCACGCTGTCACGTCTTACGTCTTCCAATCATTCGAGTTTTCCTTGCAGCATGTTTAAGGTTTATTGCTATAACACATAAAAAATTTTAATAAAAATTATATAAGGGAGCGAAGTTACTGTACGACGCTATCTCTCTACCTATGTTTGTCAAGCAAGAAAACATTCCACTATAATTATGATTGAGAAAAGAAATCTGATACTTCGAAGCAACTGAGAAGATATAGATTATATTCTATCGGGAACGCCGGACTCGAGTCCGTTTATTCATCCGTGAAATCGGATTTCCGTGTCTAGCTGTTTGATCGTTGTCGGTATATTCGTTGTGGAAAGAATAGAAGATGGGGATGTCGAAGCCGCGATCGCTTCTAGGTCTTCTTTAGATAGATTTTTCATGAGCCAATTATCGATCACAGGCACGTTCTCCTCATTCCATTTAGTCTCCTGATTAATGATCTTAAGCGCTTTCTTGATGATGGCATCCGCTGACTCAAATTCATCCTGATGATCCATGTATAGCTTGCTCACCTTATCGTAACCCTCCTGCGTGTTGAACGACGACGTGGCAAAATTGACGATGCCATCCCAGAGGAAGGTCTTGTTCTCGAATTGCTCTTTTACAGTATACCAGTGATCGAGCAAGAAGTTGAACAGACTTTTATAACCGGTTGCACTGCCGGTTAGCATACTGAAAATCAAGTGGATGTCCGAATCCGTGAAATTCTCGTTCCGATCCAGCACGGCTACTTGCAGCAATCTGATGCGGAGAATGCAAAAACAATGTGATAATATATATTTATTCATCATTGATATTTATTCATTATTTTCTCGAGACAAAGAAAAATCTAGGTAGAAAGCAAAATCATAATTAACTCATAATAATATCATAAGATGTCATTATGATTCACATCATTTGATACTTAAAAATGAACTTACAAATGACAAATTGTATTTATGTACTTATGATATTATTATAACTTTTATGTTTTAATATTTATGTTTTATATTCTTGGGTAATCGTTATCTATATCTCATTATTGTTCTTTTCTATTAATGTAGATTAATTTTAATCTTTGTTTAATTTACTCTTTATCTTTTTCTAATTCATAGAATTTCTAATTCATAGCAACAAAATAAAAAGTAAATTAAACTGATTAAAGTTAATCTATATTGGTATAAGAGAACATATACAGGGTCTCAGAAATATAGGATAGGAGTCGCATTAAGGGTCAAGAGAAACAAAAAAGTCTTATATATTTTGAGATATTCGCTATAGTTTTTGAATTAAATAATAAAACGTCTAAGTCAATGCGCGGTGACGCCATGCCGCGCGAATTCATAGCACGGCCCATCACACCTTATTCGAAAACAGCGGCGCGCAGCAAGAAGGAAGACACTTCGCTATTTACATTACCCAAGAATGTTATTTTATTAAGTTGAAAGATCGTTAGATTTAAAATAATTTATACTCTACGACAAGTTTCGAAAATTCGGTTTCACACATGGACTCAATAAACGAATAAGTTCGAAAATGCGAGTCTAATAACATCAATATATGCGTTTCTTATCTTAATTTAACAATTAATCAATATATATATATATTAACATATGGTAAGATAACAGAATAATTGAAGAAGACTAAGTAAAAATCGAAACGTTTTAGATTTAAGGCTCCTGAGTACTCATTCCAGCTATATTAAATCGTGATATCATAAGGGAGAGATATGTCGTAAGCGACGTTGATTTTTCTTGCATGCCATTTGTAAATAAATTTAAGAGAATTTGGATGAAATGAAATGATGAGATCACTTTAAAATACTCGTAAAAATGGAAAATTATCCTTATCTCTCTTGATAATCAATAAATAGTAAAAAGCACGTAAAGTGCGTTTACTAGTTTTTGTTCAATGCGCATGCGTAACCTATTTTCATTTCACCAAGTCTTTTTCGACTCTTTACTATCAGGAGAGATAAGGAGAGTCTTCGTCCATTTTTATAAGTATTTTAAAGTAATCTTATCATTTCATTTCATCCAAATTTTCTTTATTTACTTACAATTGCAAGAAAATAACGTATCATTTCTTGCTATTGACGTCATGATGCAATATAGCTGAAGTGACTACTCAGGAACTTTAATTAGATTTAATGATAGTAGTAGAATTATATTAATATAAACATATATATTGCTCATTACATAGCCTTATTATTCAATTGTAGTTGAACTAATCATATGAAAATTTTTGAAAATTCATATTAAAATAATTTGTAGACAAAAGAGAACTGAGAACTATCGATTGCTGGTTGTTCGTTTAATTCAAATGTAAATAAACGATTTATTATTAAATCATATAAATTATAATATGTTTTTACTTAAAGAAACAAACATTTCGATCCGTACAGCACAGAAACATTGCAGTAACAAAAATATGCGAAATATTACTGCAATATTTTAGCAACATTGCAGCAATATTACAACATAATTATATATATATATATATATATATATATATATATATATATATATATATAATATACGGTTTTGCGCACAGAGGAGAAATACTTGCATAAATATAGTTAAAATAATATATAGATAAAAAAAAAAAAAAAGAAAAATATTAAAATTATAAAATAAAAAAATAAAAAATAAAAAAATAAAAATATATATATATATATATATATATATATATATATATATATATATATATATATATATACAATATTAGGTTTTGCGCACAGAGGAGAAATA
>Ga0157364_1008612_pt1 | contig 10569 bp, 7 predicted proteins | sample AttsexASBM2_FD_111476 | JGI IMG/M metagenome (GOLD analysis project Ga0157364, IMG submission 111476) | Fungus gardens microbial communities from leaf cutter ant in Ribeirão Preto, State of São Paulo, Brazil - Atta sexdens ASBM2 | ecosystem: Host-associated > Fungi > Mycelium > Unclassified ... | reverse complement strand
TAGTAATAGCAGCAGCAGAGCAGCAGCAGCGGTCATAGTGGTAATTGCAGTAGTAGCATCTGTATTGATGATGGTGACGTACTTCACTCGTTGCATGTGGAGCTTGAATCGATTTAACGATTTGCAATTGACAACGAGTCCTCCCGTTCTCACTTATCAATGTGTGATGGGCAACCGGAGCGCTTCCTCCGGTAACCACGAGAGAGAGAGAAAGAGAGAGAGGTCCCATAATCGCCGTAAGCAGCGACCACCGATAAAGGTCCACTAATCTCGTGGGTATATATATCGGACGATTTTTTACTTCGGAGTTAGGAGTTGAAGGCAAAATCACAGAATGACGCAGCACCGACAGTATCGTTGTCGCGAGGCTCCTGCGCTGGGTGGCGGAGTCGGCGGTGCAAAATACGCGTGCACTTTTAAGTTCGGTAGATGGGCCTAAAATAATACAAATAACAAATTTAATATTCAATAATCGTAAATTAAGAGCGACAGAAATGACAAGTTCTACCTTTAATCGTATACGATTACTACTTTGTTTCGTTCGTTGAAACAAACGGGAAAAAAAGCAAATCTCTTGAAAGTATATTACAATGATCTATGATAATGTACCGTAAACCGCAGTCATAAGCTTTTTATATATGCGATTCATTGTTAAGCGGAAAAAGCAGTATTAATTATAGCCGTCGGACGGGATATCGTAATTACGCGGGATCGTTAGTTTTTGCGGAATGCGCGATTTGTAATACGATTGCGTGATACGCGCTTGGTTGTGCGCTAAATATAACGCTCCGCGGGAAATACAACCGGATCCCTTTTTCCGCATAACGCATGAACGTCGAAGAATAGGGTAAAACAGGACAATACTCTGAGTTTACGTATGCCCTCTCTGGTAATGTGTAGGCAGTCGTAAAGTTCGATACGCTCGAGATTGTGACAGGCCTGCATCAGATGGTTCAGACCGTTGTCCGAGATGTTCGGGCAGTTGTCCAGCTCTAAGACGGCTAGGTGTTCCGCCGCACATGGCGACAGCGCGATTTGTCTGAGGCCTTCGTCGGTGATCAACTCACAATGTGACAGGCTCTGCATTCGGAAATGGCAAAACTCTCGATATAGGCGAGCGTTTTTGCGAATCGAGAAAATGCACCAACACTGAACGTCATAAACATCGCCTAACGCGAATGTTTCACATTAAATCGCTACTCACTAGTTTCTCCAATCTCGGACAACCCATCGCCAGATGAGTGAGGGTGGCGTCAGTGATTAAAAGGCACTCTTCCAGATCCATCTTTTCGAGCAGTTTGCAATTCTGAAAGTTGAAAGTCGAATAGAATTACGCGGCTCGGTTGTTTACAGATTCAAACGGTTCGCCGATCAACTCACTCTCGCGAGGGCCTGAAAACCCGTATCCGTGAAATGGGTGCACGCGACGCATTCGAGTACATTGAGAAGTGGACAGTGTTGTGCCAGGCTAATCAACGTCGCGTCCGTTAAATTGGGGCAATTCGACAGGCAAACGTAATGCAGCCGTGGACACCGTTCGCTAAGTTCTCTGACTCCATCGTCCGTTATATTCTGCAAGAATCCCAAAGTGATTTTTACTTACTAACGCAATGCTTAGAAAATTTTTAATATTAGAAATATCGAACGGTCATTATTGATTATTTTTACTCTTTAGATTAATATTAAATATATTTTTTGTGAGATAAGATTCTTTTTGATTTATTTAATTATATCCTTCATATTGATGAAATACTTTTTCACATCACTCTTTCTTTATTTTCATACTAATTTATTCGCTTGATCTTTTTAGGGAATAAAGAAATGTTGGTATTTCTAATTTTAAGTCACAGAAATAGCTTATCCGAGATATATATTTATGAATCAAACTAAATATATTTTGGATAAATAATTTCTTTTTTTTCTGTCGCATGAGATCTGTTTGCTAACGAAATATATATAGACAATTTTCTTTATATTTAATTTTTATTAATATTTAATATTTTCTTTTTCTTCCTTCATCTCGCTTTTTATCGAGAAACTAAAATCGTCAACGTCTCTACGCGAACGTATGTTATTGAATCAAATTGTAAATATTATTGTGCGTAATTTCTTTCTCAACTTTCTCAGTATGAAAAAAGACGAACGTTAATTTTCTTTCAGTGATACGAGCGGATCTTATCTTTACGAGGAACAATGATATCTCATTAACGACAAAATCCGTCGCGCGACGACTGTCTGAGGCGCGAGACGCAATTGTTCGTAACATGCGAATTTGCGAAGTCAATGAGATAAGTACCCTGCATTCGTGTAGATTGATCGCTTCGAGATTAGGACAGTAGCGCGCTAAGCACATCACGGCCTTATCCGTTAGCTGGCGGCATCCCTTGCTTAGGAAGCTGCGGAGCTCCGGGCAGCCCTTTGCGAGCGCGTCGACCCCATTGTCAGTGAGTAGCTCACACCACGAGAGATTTATGTGAGTGAGCAGGGGGCAACCAGCCGCGAGATCCTTCAGGGACATGTCCGTTATCTCGGGGCAGGAGTCCAGATTCAGCCGCTGCAGTTTGGGGCAATGACTGCTGAGGGCCGCGCATGTCGCGTCCGAGATCCTCTTGCACTGACTCAAATTAAGCTCCTCGATATTAGGACATGACTGGGCTAGGGTGCGCATTGAGTTGTTACCGATGCTTTGGCATCCCTTGAGCGAGAGCTGCCTGAGAAATCCGCCACAACGCCTCGAGATATTTTCTATTACTGGTCCCTAAGCAAAAGTCCCCCCATCCGATGTTAATTGTGAGTCCATATTTTTTTTTGTTTTTTTTTTCTTTAGGTTCGTGAAGGGACGATTTCTTTTTTTTTTTTATTTACCTCCACATCTCGTTGAAAATCGAAGAGATCGATCCTCTGCCAATTGGACCCATCGAGCGCCAATACGTTCCAGGCCTTGCTTACTTGAGCACAACGGCATAACGATACGACATCGAGGTACGAAAAAATTCTGTCAATTACAGAGATTTGTTAAAACGACTAGCATGTTATCGCGATTACCTAACATTTTGCGAACGTAAGGAGGACAATATGGACTTAAGTTTTTCGCGAGGCATGATATAACATAACGCTTACGTTTTGTGTACAAATTTTACAAATCTTAACATATGTCTGCATACAAAAAGATTTTAAAGGGCAAATATAGGGCTGTTGCCCATTTCTATGAATGTATAAGATTAACTATAATTTTGATTTGACTTACTCATCTTTTTTTAGTTCTAATACTCATTTTCATTCATGTAGATTGATTTTAATCTTGATTTATTTTTTCGAGTTCCAATACCCATTTCCAATGTAGATTAACTTTAATCTTGGTTCAATTTACTTTTCATCTTTTTCTAGTTTTAAGAATAAGTTAAAGTTAATTTACATTGGTAGAAAAATATACGTGTGTCTATTTCAAATACAAATACGGCAAATCTAATGCATTAAAATAAGACGTTTAGAGATTAAAATCTATTCTAATATAATTGAAGAGTACAAAAGAGTGTCTCAAATTCCCACATTTCGCTCAACTGCCAAAACCGATAAGTTTCCGTCTCTTATCGCGACGAGAACGCCAGCAGATGCGGAGCGAATAGCGAATTGCAATCAAATATACGCCATACCTGAGTAGTAATTCTTTTGGCAGTTTCTTGTTAATCTGCGCCTCGTCATCGTGAAACACCCATGTTAGCTGCAATGAAAGATAGGTGATTAAATATGATCTGAGCACGACATGAACCCAGTCGCGTTATCATTCGCATATCTGACGAACGTCCATTTCTACCAATGTAGATTAACTATTTCACGTTAATTAACTGTTTACCTTTTACTAGTGCTTAGAACTAGAAAAAGATAAAAAATAAATTAACTTTAATCTCGATTTAATTTACTCTTTACTTTTTTCTAATGCTTAGAACTAAAAAGAAAAATAAAAAGTAAATTAAACCGAGATTAAAGTTAATCTGCATTGGTAGAAATGTACTAGAGTCGAACAATCCGTCTCTGTTATACGCATACATTGGCGGGAATGAATGAAGATACGAGGAAGAAAGAAAAGGAGGTTAGGAGGAGATAGAGAGAGATGGAACGCAACGTTAGACATACGTTTTTCATAGCAGGACATAAGAGAGGCGCTGGGAGGAGCGGCGTATGGTAAAGCTCTAGCATTGACATGCTCGGACAGAGATGGACAGAGATCTCTAGATTAACTAACCTGCATGTAGGATTGCTTCATGGTAGTGACAGGGTTGTGAGTATGCGATTGCGTGTAATAACCGCCCTGATGATGATAATGTTGTTGATGATGATGATGTTGGTGATAATGGTGATGATAGGATGGATGCTGCTGCTTCCACCATTGTCCACCGGTACCGCCGCTTCCTTTTTCCGTCTCCTCGACCAATACCGCTTGTATTGCTCCGACCCCTTGGCCCCCTCCTCCCACTCCTAACTGTTGGAGACTTACTTTTTTCTAAAAAAAATATCCCAATACGTGTCATCTCCGTCGCGTTGACACCGTCACGCCACGTAAATGTTTCGTGTACACGCGACAAAATCGCGACCTTCAGAATAGCATTCCCCCTCCCCTTTTCGTTCTATACATTCGAAATTGGAAGATTTTACGCAAGAAACGAGGTCCATAACTCCGCAGCTTCGTCCACGATTTATTCGCGAGATCCTACTTGGACTTCGTCAATAATGAATTCGTTCACCTTCAGATTCTCGATTTTCAATTTGCTTATCATACTATTATTATAACCTCTATTTAATATGCCAATCCCAATTTTCTTATTCGCTTAATTTTACACTGACAATAACGTAATTTTTTATTAATTATAACAATTTTATTAATTATATTACGGTCTCAAATAATTCTTACATTTGCTAAATTGTAGACACCTACGACCTCGCCGTGTTCCAGATATATGCCGACTTCCTTTCGCACGTACTAATCGCCAATTACTGATTCATCGTCGATCTCGATGTGAACAATAGCGTATGCAAAGTCGGAATTCAAATGATTGCGTTATTCTGATGTTGTTCTGACTGGAAAGTGATACTACTGTTAATTCGCAAGTAAACGCTGTCGTGTTCGAGCAAAAGCGAGCGATTTCCAGTCGTAGTCATACACACATACATTCATACATCACTAATGCAGTCTATATTGTGCAAAAATTGTTATTATATTACTACACGTAAAAGGGACTTAAAGTGTACTTTAAATATTGTTATATATTCGTGCAATCTCAATAATCGGTGGATTTCTGCCAAATAATTTTCTTTTTCAGATAAATGAGACTCTATCTACACCATTGAACGTATCGCGATATCATCCTTTATTTAATTAATGTGGAATGTGAAATTTTTGTCCAGCTATCCTCATTTAATTCTCATCGAAAAGCTATCATGTAACCGAGAGAGGGAGGGGAGGGAGATGAGGGTGTTTCATTGATGTTATGACAAATAATTTTTTTTTTCTGCGACTTCCTCACTCGACTCCTTGTCTCACTGCATTTTCAACGAGGAAAGCGCTCGCTCGCGAAATGTTTGATTATCAGGGAGTTAATAGAAGTGGAAACAAGCGGCGAAGAATGATGGCGCATGCAGAATAGTACAGTGCGCGGATTCACAAAACATTTTCAAGCGCAAGTTGCTCCCAAGTAAATCTCGAATGTTTTCTTTCCTTTTTACGACTTAAGGTTGTTTCATCTCGCGTAAAATGAAATAACTGTGTTTGTATGTGTGTGTCCGTGTATGCATGCGTATATGTATCTCCCCACATAACGAATACATTGTAAGGATAAGTAAAAATTAATGAGTTGCTTGTACGTTTTTCTTATCTCTACCATGTACGTATACATGTCATATATAAGGTGTCCCAAAATTCATGATCACTCAAAATATTATAATCAGATTCTCGAAAATGAAATAAAAAGTTATTTATAAATTTATTATTTCAAATAATAATTTTTGAGATAATAAAAGTTTAAATAGCCAATTATGGACTACATTTAGATAGCCAGCATCCATCAGCTGTTCATCAATCATGCGTGTGATAATATTAGTGATGCACACTTTAGTGCAATTACTCGTATGTGTTTTAAGCATGGTCTGTAATTGGTTATACTTAAATTTTTATATTTAAGAAATTTTTGCTTAAAATAAACATTTACAAATGACTTTATTACTTACTTTTTCAAGAACGTTCTCGCTATATTATTTTGAGTCATTAATTTTAGGACACCCTATATATATATATATATATATATATATATATATATATATAATGTTGGGGATTAATTGGTGACAAAGTGATTTCAGCTGTAAGAACTAAATAAGACCTTGATGCTTCTGTAAATAAATCAAAAGAAGAAAAGGAATTCATATTCAAATCAATGCTAAAACTACTGATAATTTAAATAGTACAATTATATTTCACAGCAAACTATTCGACTGAAAATATTGTTAGAATACACATAAAAAATTCATCTCACGTAAGACAATTTTTTACGACTTTACGTGAGATAGAAACAGAGAAACTGTCTCTTCACTTCCGATAGCTGCAAAAAGATGGCTTTTTTGCATATCTTTTTAACGTCAGTCGTATTATGTCGACGTTATAAATAAATCAATGAATTCGCTTACGTTTGTGAGATACACATACACAAAAGCGATCTATAACGAAAAAGCGTCTCATCTTACATAGTCATAAGGATAAGTAATTGTTACAGATTGTAACGCAGGTCATAAAATTACAATTACCAATTACTATTTTTTGTAAATGTTTATTTATTTAATGCCAATTGGATGAGATAAAAATTTGCATCTTCAGTTTCCTTCACAAATAGAAACTAAAGATGAGATACATAAATATGTCTACAAAGAATTTGGAATAGTATAAATTTGGAATATATTAATTATTATAAATATATTGATAAATAAATTTATTTGTTCGTATTAAATATTAATAAATAAATTGTAAATTTATTTGTTCGTGTTAAATATTAATAAATAATGTATTATATTACAATATATATTTACAATTTGTGTTGTTTCCTAAAAATTTAGTGACTCGAACAAATTACGAATAATAAATAAATTTTTTTTTCAATACAGCGAGATTCCTGCAGTCTGGGTAAGGATACTTTGACAACACGTTCTTGTAAACTTTATAACAAAATTATTACGCCATGACGATACCTATAACATACAAAAAAAAATTAAACAAAAAAGTTGTTTGAGTTATATGTAATTTCACAATGTGACATTCCAAGCAAAGAATTATCTCATGCAACTATGACTTATGTAAAACATTAGAAAATTTATCGAATAATTTTACCAATTGCAGATTCTTGTAAGTCTCTCTCAATGTTAATAAAAATCCTCTACTTTCTTGCAATTTTAGATCGTTAAATTTTCCAATGAGAGTCTGCACATTTAGCGATTCCTGACCAATAAGCCAACAATGTACGCATGCAAAAGGCATCTGCGGACGATGTTAATAGACAAATCTTGCAGAGTTTATGCGTCCACCATTGAGATTAGAAATGATGAATTTGCTCGCGTGCGAAGTAACGAGGAGTTTATTTTACTTCGGCCGCGAAATTGGGATACGTCCATTTCATCGTTGTGTGCGTCCTTGAAATAAAGGCTGGAAGCTTTTATCAATAATGGCCGTATGCATAGATCGCGAGCGGGCGCGAGGGCGAACTCTTCAAACTTCCATGTCTTATCGCATGAAGTATGCAAGCGCTGCATAAAATTATACAGGATAACGAAGGCGATCTGGCTATCGATGCGACGAAGATACGCTACTGCGTTTCGGCCTTAAACCGTAAAATACGAGTGTAGCCTCGTGAATAATTATGACTCGTGTAATCCAGAATCGTTCTCGGTGCGCGGCGAACGAAATAACCAAAATAGCCAGGCACAAAAAGATCTAGTCTCTATTTTATATTCTAAACGTATTGTAATTTAAGCGCTATATATTTTCTCTCAGTTTCCCTCCACACTGAGAGAAATGATTTTGTTATAGAAACAAATCAAGGGGAAAACAAATGTGATATTTATTTAAAAAAACGATCGATTTGCAAATCACGATTGCAAATTAATTCGTCAATGTAACAAATAATCATTAATATCGCTAGCAAATAAGAGGCTCGTATGTATAAAAGTCGTAGACGGTTCCAAGGTCTCAAATCGTAAGAAATTGACCAATTCTAGTCAAGTATTCTCCCTATATTAGACTGCGCTTGGTCGGTTTCCTATGATTTAAGACGATTATCTCCACGATTATCTACGAATTCTATGTAAACGAGCCTAAAGTTTATCCAAAAGATAAGTTAGATTCTATATAGTTTATTTCTGTTACTAATAATTGGTTGATATAGCAGACTAATAGTAATCACAACAACAAAATTTGCTGTCATATATTTGCACCGAGCATCGATATTAATCATTAAAGGTACTTGTTAAATTAACAAAATTCTTTCTCTCAGTGCAAACGAATTTTATTTCTTCCAGAAGACCAGAAGAAATCTCAATTCTCGGACAGAGCTAATTTTATTTTAAACAAATTATTTCGTTATATATATATTGATAGAAAATATCTAAATGGTCTATCGCGAATGATTTAATGATCACACGACGATTGGTGTCAGATCTAAAAATAACGAATATACGTAATGTATCGAGAAAGGTAACATAGAGACGATACTTATTGCTGATCGGCCATATTCAAGATTAGACAGTCTTTGTGATTGCGATATGCAGTGTCAACAAGACAATACATGCACATGTCGACTTTAACGCGTTATCATTAACCGTGAAATTTCCTGCTGAAGGTTAAAGCGCATTTGCAAGTTCCTATGTACGCGCAAATTAATATACAACTTTATTATTACTCAACTTGAGAAATCATTACTAATAAATATTCGTGTTTCATTACGCCTTTATGTATCGTTCTATCAAATACTCAAAGATCGTTTTTAACTACACGATTCAACAGCTGTTATCCTTTTGGCCCGCGTTACTATTTCTCTGAATTTCACTCGATACGTGCGCGATGGCGCGGATCCGCACGGGCGGACTCAAAAGCGGCAAAATAAGCGGTCATCGATTCGGCATTCGCCTTAAATATACACAGCCGCCACTGTGCAACGTAACATATGCGCCGCGACGTGTGCTAAAACGCGGAAGACAAATAGCAGCGCGCGAGGGATCGTGCGCTCTTATAAACAAAGTGCGCAAATTGCGACGCGACGCGACGTGATGGCGACGTCGGAGGGAGAGCGAGGACCCCAGCGCGACGTCGCCGGTTCCGATACGATTGCTTTCTATTATATTCCTTATCTCTATCAGGGAGACTCGCGAACGGACGATATCACGAACACGAGAGATCAATGTAGCCGTCAAGAATCTCCGTTTCACGATCGGGAGAAAAAAAAACAAGGACAGACAATAAAAAAGTCGCTAGCAACTCGAATAATAAAAAGAGATAAAAAAATAACGATTCTCATCTTTAGGATTCCATTTGATTTCATTTAATGAAATTATTTGATTGAGAATTTCGATTTAAATTAGGAAATAGTTTCCTACAAATACGTTCCTCTAAAAAAAAAATTGCAGACAAATATTATTGAATTTCGATTAATTTTATTTTAATATTCATTTTATATTTCTTAGACATTATTTTATTTATATTCTTATTCATATTATGTGGCATCTTCGCAAGAAAAGTGACACGAATTAAAAATATATGTATTCAGCAGAGAGAAAAGAAAAATTGCGTGTTTTTAAATTAATTATATATGTTGTTAAATATCAAAGGAATAATGATAATTCAATCCCTTGAGATAAATAACATTTTGTTATTTTTTAACATATATAATATGTCAAATCTAAATCAATTAATTTCTGTAATTTATGATTTCAAAATAAACAACATCCATATTAATGTATGCAGTTAGTAAATAACGAAAATTTCAGTCTAATTTAACATATTCTTGAGTTAAATTGTTTGCAAATTCCATTTAATTAAATTAACGATTATATATAAAAGCAGTGGCGACTTATAAACATGATTAAAAGTAATTCAAATTGGATATAATTTGACATATGAATTTAACAGCATTTAAACATAAGTTAACTAGAGCTAATCTAGAACTAACTAAGAGTGTTGTTTCAATTGTTTGTTTCAAGTTTAGACGTAAATGTAAACATTAATTTTATTTCAAGTTTAGAAGTAATGCAGATATTAATTTTGTTATGGTGTTTTGTTAGAATTAGGTCTCTAAAAAGTATTTCTACTTTGATTGTCATTTTCCTTGTTTTTAATTCTTTTTTACTTTCGATTTGAATTCAACTTGCATCAATTTTCCTGATTGAAAGTCAATGTTAAAATACAATCCACATAATACAAAATCCGAAAAATTTCGACTTGTGTCACGTTTCTTGTGGAAGTGCGATATTATTTTTCTTATTGCGTTATTACAGTGAGTGCAAAAAAATTTGTACAGGAGAAATATCTCTTAAGTAATC